>SDBU01001759.1_pt1 | contig 30018 bp, 25 predicted proteins | sample 2277071 | NCBI WGS metagenome assembly SDBU01 (sample SAMN10397929, study PRJNA504765) | marine sediment metagenome | isolation source: marine sediment core GS08_GC12, 126 cmbsf | place: Arctic Ocean: Gakkel Ridge, Loki's castle | collected 2008 | reverse complement strand
TTTCTGGCGCCGCTCAACCCCTTCTCGAACAAGGCGCGCAGGCTTCAGAGATTCTTTCACTCCGGATCATTTGACGCGGAGCTTGATTCGGCCGGGAGGCTGATGATCCCGCAGCCACTGGTTGAGTACGCCGGGATCAGTAAAGAGGTCGCCGTTGTCGGGAATCAAGAGAGCTTCGAGTTGTGGGATCTTGAAAGCTGGAGCCGCTATGAAAGCGACTTGGGAAACACGATCGTTGAGGACGCCGAAAACATTGCTTCTACAGATTGACATGGCAGAGCAACACACCCCAGTTCTTGAAAGAGAGTTGGTGGACTTGATCGGGCCGACCAATGGAGATGTGCTGGTTGACTGCACATTCGGTGCCGGTGGGCACGCTTTGTCTATGGCCGGGAAGATAGGCAAGACGGGCAAGCTTTACGCGATCGATCGAGATCCCACAACCGAGGACCAATTTGAAGAGTTTGCGCAGCAGGATTTATGCGAGGCTCGCTTCATTAATGACAACTTCGAAGCAGGATTACGCCAGCTTGTTGCGGAAGACGTACGGGCAAGGGGAGTTTATATGGACCTGGGAATGTCCTCAATGCAACTGGACGCACGGGAACGGGGTTTTTCATACTCGTTTGAGGCGCTGCTTGATATGCGAATGGACCCAGCTCAAGAGCTCTCGGCATACGCGATTGTCAACGACTGGCCGGAGCGTAAGATCGCGGCGGTTTTGAGAGAGTACGGTGAAGAGCGCTACGCCCGGCGGATAGCCGGCGCGATCGTACGGCGCCGTTCCGAGGAACCGATAAAGACGACGACCCAGTTGGTCAATGTGATCAAGAGAGCGATACCGAAGCCCGCCCGCTTCGGTGGTGCCCATCCGGCGAGGCGGACCTTTCAAGCGCTTCGGATCGCCGTCAACGATGAGCTCGGATCGCTGGAGCGCTCGCTGCCAATTGCGTGGCAGCTTCTTGATCCAGGAGGCACTCTTGCGGTGATTTCATTTCACTCTTTAGAGGATCGCATCGTCAAGCAGTTCATCGCAGAGAGATGTCGAGGTTGCATCTGCCCGCCTGATCTTCCGGTATGCGGGTGTGGAAGAAAGCCGGACGCAAGGAAAATGACGCGCAAGCCAACGGTGCCGAGTCAGCAGGAGATTGCAGAAAACAGTCGCTCACGCGCGGCACGGCTGAGAGCGGCAGCTAAATTGGAGGAGGAGTAACTTTTGGCTGCGGTAGCTGCAAGAACGCAACGGGGCCGCCAGGGGATTGCCCGGGCAGTAACGCGTAGCAGTGTGACTGTAGGCGGCGGGACAGCGGCACTGCCACGCCGCGGTCTTCACGGCTTGGGACAGATAGGACGACGGGCATGGAGGATTCCGGATACGCCGCTGATCGAAGGAATCTCAAAGGGAAGGGTCTGGATTGCGGTTCTCGCAGTTCTCCTGCTTGGGATAGTTGTATTAAACGTATCGCTGCTGAAGGTGAACGCGAACATCAGCAAGATGGCCGTGCAGTCAAAATCTGTCGGGCAACAGAATGCGAAACTGCGTGCGAAAGTGGCTCGATTGAGCTCACCGGATCGTATCCTGAGGACGGCGTCCAAAAGGGGCATGGTCTCACCGGAGCCGCGATTGATCAAATACCTACCGCCATACCCGAAGCCGACCGCCTCGGACCGAAGTGTCGCTTTCAAAGCAGCAAGTCTCACCGGAGGTAAATGAAATCCGCGAGGGAGGCATAGGTGCGACTGGTTGAGCGCCGAATCGGCCTGATTTTTGCCACCTTCCTCGTTGTCCTAATCGCAGTAGCCGGTCGAACTGTGTATCTGCACACGGCCCAAGCCGGGCACATGAAACGGCTTGCGACGGGCCAGCAGGAATCGATACTCGAGATTACGGCACAGAGGGGGTCGATCAGCGACAGGAACAACGAGGTGCTGGCGACAGACAAGTCTGCGACTACGGTGATAGCCACTCCTTACCTGGTGGAAAATCCCACCAGCACAGCGCGGAAGATAGCGCCGCATCTGAACAAAGAGATGGGAGATATCCTGCCGAAACTGGCGGATAAAGAGAGTGGCTTCGTTTATCTTGCCAGGCAGATAGACCCCGATCGTGCTGCGCGCATCAAAAAACTCGACATCGAGGGAATCGATTTTATTGATGAGCCGGTTCGACAGTACCCGCAGGAATCGATGGCCGCTCAATTGCTTGGGACTGTCGGCACTGACGGGAAGGGCCTGCTGGGGCTCGAGTTCATGCACGAAAAAACGCTTCATGGCCAGGCCGGCGAGCAACGGGTAGTGAAGGATGCCCGCGGTGAGGCAATCTCGTTAATCGAAACGCAGAAGATGACGCCGGGGAGTGGCATCGAGTTGACGATCGACTCCGTTGTACAGGCCAAGGTCGAATCGGTCCTGGCAGAGGTTGGGAAGGAACAGAGAGCAAAACGGGCAATGGGAATTGTGATGGACCCCAACTCCGGCGAGATTATCGCGATGGCCAGCTGGCCCCGAGCCAACCCGAACAAGCCGGCGAAGTTCGGTGGAGACAAAACAAAGAATCTTTCGACAAACTTCACGTTTGAACCTGGCTCCACATATAAGCCCGTGACTATCGCTGCTGCCTTGGAAAACAAGATCGTCAAGCCCGAAACGATGATCTCCGCACCCGCCGAACTTCAGGTACACGATCGCGTCATAACCAATTCCCACAACGGCCCCGGGTGCACTTGTAGCGTGGGCACGGTCCTGGCGAGATCGATAAATACGGCTACCGCCAAGATCGGCATGATGGTTGGCCCAAAGCGTTTCGACGAGATGGTGCGCAAGTTTGGTTTCGATAAGAAAACGGGGATCGACTTCCCGGGCGAGGAGCAGGGCTTGGTGTTGAAGCCGGAGCAGTATTCCGGGCCGACGCTTGCAAACATGGCGATAGGGCAGGGCTTGTCGATAACTCCAATCCAGCTTGCCGCAGCATATTCGGCGATTGCAAACGGAGGCGTACTTCGCCGGCCGAAAATCGTTCGCAGAATTGCCGGCCAGAGTACGGAGCGCAGCAAAGGACGCAGAGTGATCAGTCGCAGAACCGCGGCCGATCTTCGCAAGATGCTCAAAGGTGTTCTGGGTCCAGAGGGGACAGCCAAAGAGGCACAGATCCCTGGTTACGACATAGCAGGCAAGACCGGTACGGCCCAAAAAGTTATAAACGGGCAGTACTCCGATTCTGCTTATATCGCATCGTTTGTCGGCTTCGTTCCGGTTAGAAAGCCGGAACTTGTGACTCTCTTTGCCTTTGACGAGCCGGTGGGGCAGTTCGGAGGAACGGTTGCAGCTCCGGCATTCGAACAGACGATGAGCTTTGCTCTGCCATACCTTGGCGTTGCTCCGAGGTAACAGGACCCAATGATTTCCTGCCTCGAAAGGTAGGCTCTTGTAGAAAATAATGAGTCTGAAGGAACTGATAGAGGGACTTGAATTCGAGGACCTGGTCGGCGATGCCGCAGGCACCGAGATCAAAGAGCTTGGCTATGACAGCAGAGCGGTTACGTCGGGGTCGCTTTTTTTCTGCGTGCCCGGGCACGTTGTTGATGGTCACAAGTTTGCCACAGATGCCGTTGGGCGGGGTGCATCCGCAATTGTCTGCGAGCGTCGACTGGATTTAGAGGTTCCTCAGGTCATTGTGAGAGATGCACGTGCTGCCATGGCCCCAATGGCCGCACGCTTCTTCCAAGAGCCGACGCACTCGTTGCTATTGGCCGGAGTGACGGGAACAAACGGAAAGACAACGACAGCACATCTTGTGAGAGATATCATCGAGGCCGGTGGGATGAGCTGTGGACTGCTCGGTACAGTCGAGCAGATCGTTGGAGGCGTAAGTGGGCAGGTTGAGCACACGACCCCGGAGGCGATAGATGTGCAGCGTCTCTTCAGGACGATGATTGAAAGCGGGGACAGTGCATGCGTGATGGAGGTCTCATCGCATGCGTTGGAGTTGAATCGATGTGACCTGCTCGAATTCGAAGTCGGAGTATTTACGAACTTGAGCCAAGACCATCTTGACTTTCATGGGACGATGGAAAACTACTTTGCGGCGAAGCGAACATTCTTCTTTCCCGAGAATGGGCCAGCGCCGAAAATGTCAGTTGTCAACGCTGACGATTCGTACGGTATGCAGTTGATCGGTGAGCTTGAGAGCTCGGGCCGGGAGTTCGTGAGCTACGGGGTAGATTCACACGACACCGGTTATCGTGCCGTAAACATCGATCCGGATTCACACGGGCAACGCTATGACCTTGTCACGGGAGATGGAAGCAGCGACACGGTTGAGACAAGGCTGCTCGGTTCGTTCAATATCTACAACGGACTGGCGGCACTGGCTGCCGCCGATTGTTTGGGCGTAGCCCGGGCCACTTCGCTTGTGGCGCTCGCGGAAGCCGATCCGGTGCCGGGCCGGTTGGAACCGGTCGATGGCGGCCAGGAGTTCAAAGTTCTGGTTGACTACGCGCACACGCCGGATTCGCTTGAAAATGTTTTAAAGGAAGTGCGCGCGATCACGCGAGAGAAGGTGCTTACGGTTTTCGGGTGCGGTGGTGACCGGGACAGGGGGAAGAGACCCATGATGGGTGAGATTGCCTGCCGGCTCTCGGACCTGGTCTTCGTTACGTCCGACAACCCCCGGAATGAGCAGCCAGGGAAGATAATCGATGAAATTCTGGTAGGAGCGCATCGGGCGAAAGGCTTTGACGAGAAGAACCTGATCGTCGAGCCCGACAGGCGCAGGGCGATCGCAGCAGCCATGAAACATGCACGGCCAGGGGACACGGTGGTAGTTGCCGGCAAAGGGCACGAAACAGGGCAGGAGTTCGAGGGTGGCAGGAAGATGGAGTTTGATGATCGAAAGATTGCTGCGGAGGAGATGCGGCAGCTGGATGCTGCGTGACGCTACAGGCGCATGATCGAACTAAAGCTAGATGATCTGGTTTCCGTGTGTGGGGGGCGGCTTCTGTGCGGGAGTGCTCAAAACAGTGGACCAGAGGATTTTCCTTCAAAAGCCGTCGTTGACTCCCGAGAGGTAGAGCACGGCGATCTTTTTTTTGGCCTGCCGGGGAAAAACGTTGACGGTAGTGAATTTGCGAACGAGGCACTGCGCGCCGGCGCCTGGGGTGTTGTGGTATCCGCATACGAGCAGGAGTCAACGGGCGGCGAAGCTGGTGCTCGCGTTATTGAGGTCGAGGATCCGCTCGGTGCGTTGGGCCGGGTTGCGAGCAGATGGCGCGGAGAGCTTGACGGTGGGAGTTGCAAAGTCGTCGGGATAACCGGCTCCGTTGGTAAGACCACTACCAAGGACATCCTTGCCGCTCTTTTAGGCACGATCAAGAAAGTCCATGCCAGTCCGGAGAATTACAACACCGAGGTGGGGCTTCCGCTTGCAATTCTCAGCGCAGGGATTGACACAGAATGCCTGATTCTTGAGATGGCGATGCGGGGATCCGGGCAGATCAGGCATCTGGCAAATTTGGCTCACCCCGATCTGGGGCTGATTACCAACATCGGCGCGGTCCACGTTGAGTTGCTCGGCACGCTGGAAGCAGTCGCGGAAGCCAAGGCGGAGCTTGTCGAGGAGCTTTCGGCCGACGGAGTTTGCGTGGTACCGGCATCGGAGAGGCTTCTGGCACCGCATCTGCGTTCCGACATACGCACAATCACGTTCGGTGCCGAAGGTGATACGGATTATGGTGGTTTCAGCTCGGTTCAGGGAAGGGAGGGCAGGACGTCTGCCGAAGTACGGCTTGTCGATGCCAATGTGAGTGAGGACGGCACTACTGTGAGGTTTCTGGTGGCGAATGAGGATGTCGAGATAGTGTTCAACTTCAGCCACAGGTACAACCTTGTGAACGCCACGGCAGCGGTCGCCGCGGTGTACGGGCTCGGGTTGCCAGTGGGCGAGCTTTCGGGTTGCAGATACGATGTCAGTTTTTCAAAGCTTAGAGGTGAAGAAATAGAGCTTTCCAGCGGCACGATCATCATCAATGACTGCTACAACGCGAACCCGATATCGATGCATGCAGCATTGGATCACCTGACCGAGGTTGCTGAGCGCCGAAAATTGCAGCGGCGGGTGGCGGTGCTCGGCGAGATGGCAGAGTTGGGGCCAGCTGCGGCCGAGTTTCACCGTGACATAGGCCGGTATGCGGCAGAGAGCGGCGTCGATGTCCTTGTTGCAATCGGCGACATGCGAGAAAGCTATGCAGAAGGGTTTGGCGAAGGTACCGACTTGCATTTGATGGAGGACGTTGATCAGGCGGAGACCGCACTGAAGGAGTTGCTGCGCGATACAGATGCCGTCCTGGTCAAGGGATCTCGTGCTGCGGGACTCGAGCGTGTGACTGAGGCACTCATCGGGACAGGAGGGTAGAGATGGGCGAGATCCTGATAGCCGGAATGGCGGCTTTGCTGATAGCGATGTTCCTTGGTCCCAAGTTTGTGGACTTCTTGAGACGTAACGAGTTCGGGCAGCAAATTCGCGAAGAAGGGCCGGAGCAGCATCATGCGAAGGCCGGAACGCCGACGATGGGCGGCCTGGTTATTTTCTGTGCGATAGCGGTTCCGTACCTGATACTGAGCGACTATTCGACCGCAGGCCTGGCGGTCTTCGGAACGGCATTGGCGATGGCGGGCGTCGGTTTTGCCGACGATCTCATGAAGCTCAGGAAAAACAGGTCACTCGGTTTACCGGCACGCGTGAAGTTGGGGCTCCAGCTGATTATCGCCATTGGCTTGTGGCTGATGGCCACGGAGGTTGTTGGCATCGACGAGGTGTTGCTTTTTCGCATCGCCGACATATCCATAGATATCGGTCCTTTCTACGTAATCCTGGTATTTCTTGTCCTGGCGGGAGCCACCAATGGCGTCAACCTGACAGACGGGCTTGACGGCCTGGCCGCCGGCTGTGTGACCATCGTGATGCTCTCTTATGTCGCGATGACGTTCATAACGGGGCAACTTGACCTGGCGCTGCTCGCCTCCTGCATAGTCGGCGCCTGTGTTGGTTTTCTCTGGTTCAACTCGTTTCCTGCATCAGTGTTCATGGGGGATACAGGGTCACTTGGGCTTGGTGGTGCAATCGCGGGCATGGCCGTAATGACGAAGACCGAGGTGCTTCTTATCGTTATCGGCGGGATTTTCGTCTTGGAAGCGCTATCGGTGGCAGTACAGGTCTTTGCATTCAAGACTTTCCGGAAACGCGTCTTTTTGATGACGCCCATTCATCATCATTTCGAGCTGATGGCGTGGTCGGAGACAAAGATAATCATCCGATTCTGGATCGTCGCAGCGATATTCGCCGCCATAGGCTTTACGCTTTTTCAGCAGAGCATCGGATCTTGAGAGCCAGTGAGCGGAAACGATGATGAGACGATACGTGTTGAATAGTTACGCGATTGGGATGAAAGGGTCAGCCGTTTAACAAGTGTCAAGACCTCCTCTACCACTCGGTCCATATCTCGTTGTCGGCTTGGCGAGGTCGGGCATCGCCGCCGCGCTGGCGCTTGCTGATCAGGTACCTGATGCCAGAATCGTCGCTTGCGACATTGGCCGGCCCGCTGAAGCCGTAGAGCTGGCCGGCAGGCTTGACAGTTCTGGTGTCGAAGTTCACCTTGAGACAGACGGACTAGAGCTACTTGAAGGTGAGGCCGTACCAAGAACGCTTGTAAAAAGTCCCGGAGTGCCCAAGGAGGCTTCGGTTGTATCTGCTTCCAAGAGTGCAGACATATATGTCATCGGTGAGCTCGAGCTTGCCTGGAGGATGCTTGACAACCGATTTTGTGCTGTCACCGGAACCAACGGCAAGACGACCACTTGCGAGATGATCGGTGCAATGTTCAGGAGAGCGGGAGAACCGGTCGAGGTTGTGGGCAACGTGGGCGTTGCTGCCTCCTCGCTGGTGGGGCGCATTGGTCCAGATGCAACGATCGTGTGCGAAGCGTCGAGCTTTCAACTGGAGGACTGCGACAAGTTTGCCCCGGAGGCCGCCGTATTCCTGAATATCAGTGAAGACCATATGGACAGGCATGGAAGTGGCGACGAATATCTGCAAGCAAAGCTGAACGTCTTCGCCGGTCAGGATTCCGGTGATGCTGCGATCCTGAATGCGGGCCAGCCAAAGCTCCGGGAAGTGAGCATTCCCGGCAACGGCAGTGAGGTCTGGTTCGGCCTGCAGCAATCCTGTCGTGAGCGCGGCGACTGTTCCGCCTACGTGGATGAGGGGGCTGTCTGGTGGAAACAAGAGAGACTGTTTTCGCAGGGAGATCTGCAGCTCAGGGGAACGCACAACCTGGAGAACGCTCTTGCCGCGGTTAGTGCAGGAATGTGCCTCGGCCTGGACGGGAAAAGCGTTGCCGAGGCGATCAAGGAATTTTCCGGCGTCCGGCACCGTCTTGAAGAGATCGCTGAAGTTGACGCGGTGCTCTACGTCAATGACTCCAAGGCGACCAACATCGATTCAACGGTGGTTGCGCTGGAAGCGTTCGGCAAAGGCGTGCACTTGATCTTGGGAGGGAGACTCAAGGGAGGAAGTTTCGAAGGGCTTCGCGATTCGGTCAGTAGAAAGTGTCTTGGCTGCTACTTGATCGGTGAGGCGGCCGGCAAAATCGAGAACGATCTGGCCAATTGTGATGTCACGATCAACATGTGCGGAGATCTGGACAGCGCCGTTGCAGAAGCCGGTCGATCTGCAGGGCCGGGAGAGGTAGTACTACTTGCGCCGGCGTGTGCGAGCTTCGACCAGTACGAGGATTTCGAGCAGAGAGGTGAGCACTTTCGCGATCTGGTTTTGAACCCGAAGGAGCCCGGTTGAGTTCTCGTAAACGGAAAAAACACCCGGTCGAGTACTCAGTGCTTCTGACTGCAACGCTCTGCCTGATCGCCTTCGGGGCGATCATGGTCTACAGCGCCAGCTCAGCGACCTCGTACCTTGACGACGGCAGTGGCAGCGCCGAGTTTTTGAAGCGTTATGTGCTGTTTGCAATATTCGGCCTGGTTGCAATGTTTATGATGGCGCGCAACGGTGTGGCGGTTGTCAAGAAATTCACACCGCTGCTGCTCGTGGTCTCATTTGTGCTTCTGCTGGCGGTCTTGATCCCAGGTATCGGGATAGAGGCCAACGGTGCTCGGCGCTGGATCGGGATAGGGTCGATTCAACTCCAGCCATCGGAACTGGCGAAGCTGGCTCTGATCCTTTATGCGGTGCAGATACTTGCTGCGAGACCCAATATGGTCAAGGACATCAGAACACTGGCAAGCCCTCTGCTGGTCGTCTTGGCGGCAGCCAGCATTCTGATAATCGCTCAGCCCGATCTTGGCACAGCGCTGATAGCAGCGGCAGCAGTTGCAATGCTTCTGGTCGCTGCCGGTGTGCAGATCCGTCTTCTGGCGCTACTGGCCGGTGTGGGAGTTTTTCTTGTGACAATTGTGAGTGTTATTGAGCCGTATAGGCGGGAGCGGCTGATGGCGTTTCTCAACCCGTGGGCCGATGCGGGCGATTCCGGATTTCAGTCAGTGCAGGCGCTGATTGCCCTGGGTTCAGGAGGTCTTTTTGGCGTCGGTCTGGGAGAGTCCGTGCAGAAGGTCTTCTATCTGCCAGAAGCACACACCGACATGATTCTTGCCGTGATCGGGGAGGAGCTTGGGCTTGCCGGGATGCTCACAATAATGGTGCTTTTCGGGATGATCGCATACGCTGGTTTAAGAGCAGCGAAGAAGGCGCCAAATCGCTATCAAAAGCTGCTTGGCACCGGGATTGTCTCCTTAATCCTGTGCCAGGCGTCGATAAACTTTTTTACTGTTCTTGGCATGGCTCCGGTAACGGGCGTGCCACTGCCATTCGTCTCGTACGGAGGCAGTAACCTTGTCGTACTGCTGGCAGGAATGGGCCTGCTGCTCAATGTCGCGTCAGGCAGAGCTGTCGCTGGCCGCAAGCGTGGGCCCATGGGCGTGGTAAAAGATGGGAAGATACTACGCTCGAATGCCGTTAAGCGTCGCAAGCGCAAGACGTCGAAGCCGAAAGGACGCAATGCAGCAAAACATCGTAATAGCGGCAGGAGGAACCGCAGGGCACGTGGTTCCGGCACTCGCCGTCGCCGACGAGCTGCGGGCTAGAGAAGCAAACGTCACGTTCGTCGGCACCGTCGACAGGGCTGAGGCCCAGCTTGTTCCGGCAGCCGGATATGAAATCAGGCATCTGCGACTACGAGGCCTCGATCGCAAGAATCCCTTCAAGGCCGCGGTCGCATTGGCGATGGCGCTGGGAGGGTTTTTCAAAGCCCGCAAACTGCTGAAGAGCCTGGAGACTGACGCCGTCATCGCTGGAGGCGGATACGTTGCCGGAACGGTAGGGCTTGCAGCAGCAAGCCTGCGTCTTCCGATCGTGGTCAGCGAGGCCGACAGTCACTTGGGTCTTGCAAACAGGTTGGTCACACCCTTCGCCAGACGTGTGTGTCTTGCATTTCCGATCGAGTCTCGAACCGGCGACAAGTATCTGGTTACCGGTCGGCCCGTCCCGAAGCAAACGGGTCGTGTGGAAAAGGCGATTGCCCGTGAAAAATTCAATGTGGATCAAGCGGAGTGGGCCGTCCTGGTTTTTGGCGGCAGCATCGGTGCCAGGTCAGTTAATCTCGCCGCGCTGGACGCATTCCAGGGCATCGACGTTGTCGCAGGACGACCGTTGCATGTGTTGCACGTTTGTGGGAACCGCGATTATCGGGCACTCAAGGAACGTCTGGATGAGAAGGGGTCGGAAAAATACAAGTTGATGGACTTCGTGAGCCCCGACTTCCCCACGTTGCTTGCCGTTGCCGACATCGTTATTGCGAGGGCCGGTGGATCCGTGTTTGAGCTGGCCGCAGCCGGAAAACCGGCCATACTTATTCCCTATCCTCACGCGACGGCCGATCATCAGCGAAAAAATGCGCAATGGATGACAGACGGCGGAGCGGCAGTAGTGATCGATGACGATGAGCTGGACGGGCGAGCCCTGTATGAGCAGACGGAGAAGTTATTGTCAGACAAAGACAAGCTGAAAACGATGTCGGGCAGTGCGCTCAAGCTTGCACGTCCCGGTGCAGCGGAGCAGGTCGCAAGCGAGGTCTTGACTCTCGTTGATGTGGACAAGCGCGGTACCGACAGTCCGACCAGAAAGTCCGGATCGATAAAACAGCCCGGTGGCGACTGGATCGACCGGCACCTCCACTTCATCGGCATAGGTGGAGCCGGAATGAGCGGCCTTGCGATCGTGGCTGCGGAACTTGGTGCGACGGTGACGGGCTCGGACCGCGCCGAGTCCGAATACACGGAATCGCTGAGGGCTCACGGAATCGAGCCGGCCATCGGGCACGAGCCTTCAAACGTTCCCAAAGGTGCTGAGATTGTGGTCTCGACCGCGATTCCCGAGGACAACCCCGAATTACGCAGAGCGAGGGAGCTGGATCTGGCCGTGTTACACAGAGCCGAGCTTCTCGCGGAGCTTTCGAGAATGCGCCCATGCATCGCCGTGACGGGTACGCACGGAAAGACGACAACTACGGGAATGATCGTCCACTGTATGCAGCGGTGTGGGGTTGACACGGGCTACGTGGTTGGAGGCATGCTGTCGGCAACAGCGGGAAATGCGGCGCTCGGAAGTCAGTGGATGGTTGTCGAGGCAGATGAAAGCGATCGCTCGTTCCTGCATCTGGATCCAGATATCGCTGTCGTCACGAATGTCGAACTCGACCACCATGCGACTTTTAGCACTGGACTTGAACTGAGAAGAGCCGTCTCCGAGTTTCTGGGTCGCCTGCCCGAAGGTGGCACGGCGGTGCTGCCGGACAGCGATGAGATGAAAGAACTTGCCCCTGCAAAGCCGAATCTGATCCTGTTTTCTGCAGAGAGAGACGGTAATGAAGACAGTGGCAGCACGACTGGTCTTGTAAGTGCGAGAGAAGTTGGGTTCAACGGTACGGGCTCAAACTTCATGCTTACGCTCGACGGCGAGGAGATTGCGTCGGTTGAGCTTTCAGTCCCGGGAAGGCATAATGTGGAAAATGCGCTGGCAGCTCTTGCGGCGATGTATGCCACTGGCATCGACATCGAGCAAGCTTCAAAGGCACTTTCCACGTACAGGGCAGCCTCTCGCAGGTTTGAAAAGAAGGGGTCGTTCCACGGTGCAGATCTGTATGACGACTATGCACACCACCCAACCGAAGTGCGAGCTACCCTGGATGCCGCGCGGCAGCTGCGCCCAGGCCGCTTGATAGCGGTGTTTCAGCCGCATCTCTACTCGCGTACCCTGTACCTCGCAAGCGAGTTTGGGAAGGCACTTTCAGCGGCGGATATCGCTGTGGTTACCAATGTATACGCCGCACGGGAAGAACCGGTAGGTGAGCTCGAGGGAATCGATGGAAAGATGGTTGCCGACTGTGTTGCGGATGCATCCGAGGGAAAGCCAGTCTATTGGATACCCAGCCTTGAACAGGTAACGGAGCTTATAGAGGAACTTGCCGGCGGGGGAGACATGGTGTTGACGATGGGAGCCGGCGACGTGCACCGCATTGCAGAGGATTTGGCAGAGAAAGATGAAAGATAAGAATCAGAAGGAGCGATGATGAGCTATATATATCTTGCGCTGGCGATAGCATTTGAAGTGGCCGGTACAACTGCGATGAAGTTCGCCGAGGGGTTCAGCAAGCCGCTGCCCTCGGTTCTGGTATTCGTCCTGTACGGACTGAGCATCGCAGCTCTCGTGATGACGCTCAAATATCTTCAGCTCAGCATCGTGTATGCGATCTGGGCGGGTATCGGCACCGCGTTGATAGTCGCGATCGCGTTTATCTGGTTCGATGAGCCGGTAACCGTAGTCAAGCTAATCTCAATAGCGCTGATCGTGCTCGGAGTGGTCGGGCTCAACCTGGCCGGCGAGCCACACGCATAGATTTTTGTCCTCTATAGCGGCAGATCCAGTCGTAGCCGACTACTCTGTGGGGCGTGATGGCTGGGGATGAAAAACCTGAAGCGTTGGAGACGCTGTTGGGCGACGTTGAGCGCATGCGCAGGCAGCTTGACGATCTCTTGATCGGCGCTCAGGTGGATGCGGATGAAAAGCTGGACATGGCATATATCTCGCTGCAGGATCTAGTTACGTCGACTGCACGGATCGACGGAGAGCGGGCGGCACCCGGTCAGCCCAGGGCAATACTGAAGGACCTCAACCAGGCTCTTGTGAGTTGGAGGCTCGAATTGGAAGGAAGGTCCGGCGTGCCGTCCTCGGTCAGAGGGACCGTTCGAGAGCTGCAGGATCGCGTGATGCGGCTGATAGCAGGCGGCGGGTAAGACGACAACCTTTGGGTGGCATGCGTTCTAGGAGGCTCAGGTCGCGGGTACACTGCATGACGAAGGGGAGAAGTGACTGAACCGGAGAGATACATAAACAAAACGTTGAGCACCGCTCTCGTGGTCGCGACGCTCGTCGCACTCGTTGCGGTCACAGGATTGCTCTGGGGCTGGGAGGCCCTGTGGCTGGCCGGCGGTTTGGCAGTCGGCGTCGCGGCATGTGCCATCCTTTTGAGGATGCCCGAACGGAAGCCGCGCGGGAAGCGTCCGGTCAACCGATCAAAGCGGGCAGACAAGCACTACGTTCTCGTCTTGGCCAACCAGACACTGTCGGGTGATGCGTTGAGCAGGGAGATCGTGCACCGGTCCAGCAGTCTCAACACAGAGGTTGAGATCGTATGCCCCGCGATTAACTCTGCGCCAAGTCAGGGGTCGTCCAGTGAAGAAGATGCGAGGGAGAGCATTCAGAGGTCACTTGAAAAGATGACGAAGCAGCTTCAATCCGCTGGAGTGCTTGCTCATGGCAGGGTAGGCACGGACGATCCAATCGCAACGCTTAAAGCTGCGATGCGTAAGTTTCCCGCCGACGAGGTGATCATATCGACGCATCCTTACGGCAGCTCAAACTGGCTGGAGCGTGATGTAGTCGAGTACGCACGAAACCATTTTCCCATTCCGATAACGCATGTAATAGTGGATCTAAAGCATGAAAAGACAGAGAGAAAATAGGGCTACAGCGCGAGACAGGCCCATAGAAATCAATCACCCACGAGACAATCCATGATTTTCATCTAGTCTAGAGGGCTGTGTCTCGTACAAAGGCAAAAGACAGCTTTGGCGCTCGATCAACTCTTGAGGTCGGTGATCGCAGTTTCGAGATATTTCGGCTCGATGCGCTCCAAGCTTCACACGAGATTGAGCTGCTTCCGTTCTCGATAAAGATCCTGCTGGAAAACCTCCTGCGGCACGAGGACGGCAGCGCAGTTGTGGCCGAGGACGTTGAAGCCGCTGCCTCGTGGGCCACCCAAACCGGATCCGGGCAGGAGATCGCATTCACGCCGAGCAGGGTGCTTTTGCAGGACTTCACAGGAGTGCCAGCGGTCGTAGATCTGGCAGCGATGCGCGATGCGGTGAAGGGCCTTGATGGTGACCCAAAGAAGATAAACCCGCTTCGGCCGGTCGAGATGGTGGTAGATCACTCAGTTCAAGTTGACGTGTACGGAACTCAATCAGCCTTTCAAAGGAACGCCGAGATCGAGTTCGAGAGGAACCATGAGCGGTACGGTTTCTTGAGGTGGGGCCAGCAGGCCTTTGAGAATTTCGGGGTTGTGCCTCCGGATACTGGCATTGTTCACCAGGTCAATCTTGAGTATCTGGCTCGGGTCGTTGCCGTGACGGATGAGGGAGTGCTTCAAGCGATTCCCGACACATTGGTGGGAACAGACTCCCATACGACGATGGTCAACGCACTTGGAGTGCTTGGCTGGGGCGTAGGTGGGATAGAGGCCGAGGCCGCGATGCTGGGCCAGCCGGTGACGATGCTGCTTCCAGAGGTCGTGGGCTTCGAGTTGCGGGGCGGACTGGCCGAGGGTGCCACCGCGACGGATCTGGTTCTCATGATCACTGAGATGCTCAGGCAGAAAGGGGTTGTCGGCAAGTTCGTCGAGTTCTTCGGCGATGGGATGGGAGGGCTCTCCCTCGCGGACAGAGCCACGATAAGCAACATGTCCCCGGAGTTTGGCGCTACCTGTGCAATCTTCCCGATAGACCGGGAGACCCTGCATTATCTTGAACTTACCGGGCGCTCGACCGAGCAGGTTGCACTGGTTGAAGCGTACGCAAAAGAACAGAGCCTGTTTCATGACGAGAGTGCGCCCGAGGCACAATACACAGATAAACTGGCGCTGGATTTGGCAGACGTGGTCCCGAGCGTTGCCGGGCCGAGAAGGCCGCAGGACAGGATTCCCCTGGGTGAGCTCAAGCAGTCCTTCATAAATGATCTTGAGGACATGGCCGGTCCGGGGAAGTCCGGAGCCGTTGAGCGACAGGTGGATCGCTTTGCCGGCGAGGGTGGGCACACGGCAGTGGGAGTGGACGAGTCGGAAGGCTCATCTGCCGTCAAGGTCTGCATCAACGACATCGAGCACGAGGTCGATCACGGCATGGTCGTGATCGCTGCCATCACAAGCTGCACGAACACCTCTAACCCCGCCGTTATGGTTGGTGCAGGACTCGTCGCGAAGAGGGCGCGTGAGCTGGGTATGTATTCCAGGCCATGGGTCAAGACAAGCCTTGCTCCGGGGTCGAAGGTTGTGAGCGACTATCTTGAAGCGTCCGGGCTGAGCAGATACCTGGATGAGCTCAATTTCAATCTTGTCGGGTATGGCTGTACCACGTGTATTGGTAACTCCGGCCCACTGCCGGCGGCTGTTTCGGGAGCGATTGAAGAAGGGGACCTGGTTGTTGCATCCGTGCTTTCTGGCAACAGGAACTTTGAAGGGCGTATCAACTCGGAGGTGAAAGCCAACTATCTTGCATCGCCGCCGCTTGTGGTTGCCTTTGCACTGGCCGGTCGGATTGATATTGATCTAGCCGAGGAGCCTCTGGGTACCGACGGTGACGGAAACCCCGTATACCTGAAAGACGTATGGCCGAGCACGGGGGAAATTGCTCAGATCATGGAAAGTGCTGTTAAGTCCGAGATGTTCCGCAAAAGCTATTCCGATGTCTTCAGTGGCGACGAACGATGGAGCAGTCTCGAAGCACCTGAAGGAGATCTGTTTGAATGGGACGATGCATCCACATATATAAAAAGCCCGCCTTTCTTTGAGGGAATGTCACTTGAGCCGGAGTCGATCACCGATATCAGAGGCGCTCGGGTTCTGGCGTTGCTGGGAGACAGCGTCACGACCGACCATATTTCTCCAGCAGGTGCTATCAAGAAAGACAGCCCGGCCGGGCTGTACTTGATTGATCAAGGTGTCGAGCCACGGGACTTCAACTCCTACGGCTCAAGGCGTGGCAACCATGAGGTGATGATGCGTGGCACGTTTGCAAACGTCCGACTGCGCAACAAGCTTGTCCCGGAAGTCGAGGGCGGTGTGACTGTACACCTTCCAGATCGCAAGCAAATGGCGATCTACGATGCCGCCATGACGTATCGGGAGGAAGATACGCCACTGGTGGTGCTTGCGGGCAAGGAGTACGGTTCCGGCTCGTCAAGAGACTGGGCGGCCAAGGGCACAAAGCTTTTGGGTATCCGGGCCGTTATTGCAGAGAGTTATGAACGTATCCATCGTTCCAACCTGATCGGGATGGGCGTGTTGCCACTTCAGTTCAAGGATGGCGAAAGTGTGGAGACCCTCGGGCTTACCGGTAGCGAGCTGTTCGATTTAAGTGGGTATGACGGTGGGCAGGTCGAGGTCACGGTAACCGCAACTCCGAACGAAGATGGGGAGCCGATTTCGTTCAACGCACTCGTTCGAATAGATACACCCCAAGAAGTAGAGTATTACAGGCATGGAGGCATTCTGCAGTTCGTTCTGAGGCGCTTGCTGAAGGCCTAAAACGCTCGCTCTTAGTACGAGCTACGCTTCCGAATCCTCTCTCCGAGCAACCTAAAAAAGGCTTCGCCGAAGTCCACGAAAGTCGCCAATGTACGCGCCGGCTTCCCGGCGACCAGCCAGGCGGAGAAGCGAATTCGAGTCCGGGACCGTTGTTCCACGGTCAAGAGATTAGTAGTTGCCGTCGGCGCGAGCGGAGGAGGCCAATCGCTATTGTCTGGGCAGGACGTTGACTGTGGCTGAGATCAAGACAAGCATCTCCGAGCTGCCAGAGTCTCGTGTGCGCCTGGATGTTGAGATTCCCGCAAGCGAGGTTCAATCGCAGATCGAGCGTACCGCCAAGATCATGGGGCGGGAGCTGAGGCTGCCCGGATTTCGCGAGGGGAAGGCTCCGACCGACCTTGTGATCAAGCGAATCGGCCGCGAGGGCATCTTTCAGCAGATGCTGCGTGATTCACTGGACAGCTGGTGTCGCAGTGCGTTACTGGCATCCCCGATCAGTTCCGTTGGTGAGCCCAAGTTGGAGTTCGGTGAAATGCCGGAAGAGGGAGACGCTCTTGACTTCAAGATCGAGATCGGGACAATGCCAAAAACCAAGCTCGGCAAGTACAAGGGACTGGAGGCCGGCAAGCGTGAAGCGAACGTGCCCGATGATGCGATCGATGAAGAAATAGAGAGATTGAGACAGTCAGTCGCACGGCTTGAGCAAGTGGACAGAGCGCTGAAGAAGGGCGATTTTGCCGTACTCGACTTTGATGGCAAGGTGGATGGCGAGCCGTTTGAAGGCGGAGAAGCGCGCGACTATTCGTTGGAGATCGGCAGCAACCGCCTGATCGAGGGTTTTGAGGAGCAGCTGGAAGGGGCGTCCGCCGGTGAGCGACGGCAGGTGGAGATAACTTTTCCCGACGAGTACGGACAGAGCAGTCTGGCGGGCAAAGAGGCAGTGTTTGACGTTGAGATCAAGGCGGTACAGGAGGCCTCTGTACCCGATATAGACGATGAGCTTGCACGACAGGTCAGCGAGTTTGACACGATCGAGGAGCTGAAAACCGATGTGGAGAAAAAGCTTATTCTCGATCAGGAGCGTTCGATCGAAGGGGAGTACCGTGAGGCCGTGATCGACTCCGCCGTCAAGGAGTCGGAGATTGATCTTCCGGAAAAACTGGTCTTTGAAAGAGCTCACGAGATGTGGCACCAGATGGAACACAAGCTCCAGCAGCAGGGGGTCAGCGCGGATCAGTACTCCCAGATCACGGGTAAAAGCAGAGAGCAGATACTGGAAGATTTAAATGGCCAAGCCGAGACCGGTCTGAAAAGGGAAAGCCTTCTGGCAGCGGTTGTGGAGGAGGAGGGTTTCGAGGTGTCGGACGATGAGCTTCTGGTAGCTCTTGAGGCGGCGGTTCAGGGCGATGGCAAAGCTCCCGCGGATCTGTTGGCACAGCTTAAAAGCACCGGTCAGGACAGGGCGATTCGAGAGGATCTCCTCGCACGGAAGGCGATAGAGCTGATGGAGAAGGAGTCGAAACCACTCAGCGTGGAGCAGGCCCAGGCAAAAGAAAAGCTTTGGACGCCCGACGAGGAGAGACCGGACGAAGCGACCGAGATCTGGACTCCCGGGAAGAAGTAATCATGGCACTGTCTGTTGGGCTCGAATCGTCGGCTCATCGAGTCTTGTTGCCTTCTTCTTACGATTTCTCATTGGTACACTGGGCTTGGGCTTGCAATGCTTTGGTCAATTGCATGCAGGAAAAATTCAGACAGTCAGGAATTAAGCTCAAGCCGTGACCCCTTTAATTCCAATGGTTATAGAACAGACGTCGCGAGGCGAGCGCTCGTTCGACATCTACTCCCGCCTTTTAAACGAGCGGATCATCTTTCTGGGCACTCCCATAAACGATGAGGTTGCAAACCTGATAGTGGCGCAGCTTTTGCACCTTGAATCGGAAGATGCGGAAAAAGACATAAGCATCTACATCAACACTCCGGGCGGGTCGGTGTATTCCGGACTGGCGATTTACGACACGATCCAGTTCATCAAGCCCGAGGTACAGACTATCTGTGTCGGTGTGGCAATGAGTATGGGCGCACTGCTCCTGGCTGGCGGGTCGGTCGGGAAGCGGATGGCCCTGCCGAATGCGAAGATTTTGATTCACCAGGTGTCCGGGGGCTTCGAGGGGCAGGCTGCCGACGTCGAGATACACGCTCGTGAGATAATTGACACGAGGCGGCGGTTGGATGAGATCATTGCCAAGCATACGAAGCAAGATCTGGAGAAGGTTTCAAAGGACTCTGACCGCGACTATTTTATGAGCGCTGAGGAGGCAAAAGAATACGGGTTGATTGACAAAGTGATATCCCAGCACTGACCCGAGTCTAATAGGGAGGGAAGTTGGCCAACACGTCGGACTCAAATGAGCATCTACTCTGTAGCTTCTGTGGCAAATCGCAGCGGCAAGTTAAAAAGCTGATCGCCGGGCCTGGCGTCTACATTTGCGACGAGTGCATAGACCTCTGCAACGAGATCGTCGATGAGGAGGTCTCAACTGCTCCCAGCTTCGACCTGGAAGCTACCCCCAAACCCAAGGAGATATACACCGCTCTCAGTGACTACGTGATCGGGCAGGAGGAAGCGAAAAGGACGCTTTCGGTAGCCGTTTACAACCACTACAAGCGTGTTCAGATGGCGAAGTCCACCGAGTCGGACGTGGAGCTGCAGAAGTCCAACATTCTTCTCATCGGTCCAACGGGCTGTGGAAAGACATTGCTGGCGCAGACGCTTGCACGAATTCTGAACGTGCCCTTCTCAATTGCCGATGCAACAGCGCTGACTGAAGCCGGGTACGTGGGCGAAGACGTTGAGAACATCCTGCTGAAGCTGATTCAGGCGGCCGACTACGATGTCAAGAAGGCCGAGACCGGGATCATCTATATCGATGAGTCGGACAAGATTGCCCGCAAGGCTGACGGCCCGTCGATTACCCGCGACGTGTCGGGGGAAGGCGTACAGCAAGCACTTCTAAAAATTCTCGAGGGGACGGTTGCATCGGTGCCGCCTCAGGGAGGTAGAAAGCATCCGCACCAGGAATTTCTGAACATCGATACGACGGACATACTGTTCATCTGTGGAGGATCGTTTGCCGGCCTGGACGAGGTGATCGAGCGGCGTGTCGGTAAGAGCAAGATCGGCTTTACGGACACGGCCAAGGAGGATAGAAGTGTCGGCGTGGACGAGCTCCTGCAACAGGTTCTCCCCGAGGACCTGATCGAGTACGGGCTGATTCCGGAATTTGTCGGGCGCGTGCCGATCGTCTCGGCAATACATCAGCTCACCAAAGAGGACCTGATAACAATCCTGACCGAACCCCGCAATGCACTGACAAAGCAGTTCGAGCGCTTCTTCAGCTTTGACGGCATAGAACTCTTGTTTGCAAAAGAGGCCCTGACAAGCATTGCCGACAAGGCTCTGGAACGTGACACGGGTGCCAGGGGTTTGCGCTCGATAATCGAGGAAGCCTTGCTGGAGGTCATGTACGAGTTACCGTCCAGGCGTGATGTGAGCAAGTGTGTTGTGACTCGCGAGACGATTCTAAAGGGGCAGAAACCAACCCTCGTGACCTCGGCAGCCAAAGGGAAGGGCGATTCGGACGACGAGCTGGGCCTAGAGCGAAAGTCGGCCTAAGGTTCCATCCCGATCGGGCCTAGAGGTCCTGTATCGTCGAAGCTGGACCGATGAGGACCTGGGCGTTTTATTACACCGCGTCAATACACTAAGACAATGGCCGATGATCGACTGAGCGAGCTCGAACAGAAAACGCGGTATATACCGGGCGAGGTGGAGGAGAGGATCTTCGATCAGTGGCTTGGGGCGGGATACTTCCACCCAGCTGCAGAGGGCACTAGCGAAGATAACTACTCAATCTCGATTCCACCGCCAAACATCACGGGAACTCTGCACATGGGCCACGCTCTGAATGCATCGATCCAGGATGCGCTTGTGCGCATGCGCCGGATGCAGGGTGTCAACACCATATGGGTCCTGGGAACCGATCATGCGTCGATTGCTACCCACGCTGTTGTTGAGAAGCAACTTCGGGCAGAGGGCTCGAGCAGAAAAGAGCTGGGTAGGGAAGAGTTCGAGAAGAGGGTCTGGGAGTGGAAGGAGACATATGGCGCCAAAATCATCGAGCAATTCAAGAGGATCGGTGCGTCATGCGATTATGACCGTGAGTGCTTCACACTGGACCCGGGCTACGTGCGCGCTGTCTACAGGGTATTCAAGGAGCTGTTTGACAAGGGTCTTATCTACAAGGACAACTACATGGTCAACTGGGATCCGGCAGAGAGGACTGCGATATCCGATCTCGAGGTCGAGCACAAGGAGATAGAGGACTCGCTGTACGAGATCAAGTATCCGCTGGCATCGGGTGACGGGTACGTTCACATTGCAACCGTTAGACCGGAGACGATGTTCGCTGACACGGCTGTGGCGGTCAGCCCCAATGATGATCGGTACGGGAGCCTGGTGGGGCAGAAGGTGATCCTGCCGCTCGTCGGCCGAGAGCTCGAGATCATCTTGGACGAGCATGTCGATCCCGAGTTTGGAACCGGTGTGCTGAAGATAACGCCGGGTCACGACCCGAACGACTTTGAGATTGGGCGCAAACACGGCTTGGAAGAGGTGCTCTGCATCGGTGAGGACGGGCTTCTAAACGAGAACGCGGGCGAGCGCTTTGCCGGTATGACCGTAATGGAAGGACGGACGGCAGTCGTTGCGGCACTGCGGGAAAATGGGTTGCTCGTCTCAGAAGAGAAGTATGTGCACTCAGTGGGTCACTCTCACAGGTCAGGCGAGCCTATTGAGCCCTTGATCAGCGAGCAGTGGTTCTGCAGAATGGACGAGCTTGCGGCGCCCGCGATCGAGGCAGTGGAGAGTGGAAGGGTTCGTATCACTCCTGAGCGCTGGGCTAGGGTCTACTTGGGCTGGATGAATCAGATAAGGCCATGGTGCATATCGCGCCAACTCTGGTGGGGCCACAGGTTGCCCGTCTGGTACTGCGACAAGTGCGAAGAGATGTACGTAGCCGAGTCCGCGCCCGATCGGTGCGGTCTCTGTGACGGTCCGCTGAGACAGGAAGAGGATGTGTTGGACACTTGGTTCAGCTCCGCGCTCTGGCCGTTTGCAACGCTTGGTTGGCCAGATCAAACCGATGAGCTGAAGGCTTTCTACCCCACCGACTTCCTCACAACCGCCCGGGATATTCTCTACCTCTGGATTGCCAGAATGCTGATGATGGGGTTGGAGTTCACCGACGATGTGCCCTTTGAAGATGTGTACGTGCACTCGGTGATCCTGGCTCCCGACGGAAGGCGCATGTCGAAATCGCTGGGCACAGGAGTCGATCCGGTTGACTCGATTGAGGAATACGGTGCCGATGCGCTTCGATTCGGCTTGCTCGCAATGACATCAAGCCAGGACGTCCGCTTCTCACAGGAAAAGGTGCAGCAGGGTCAGGAGCTGGCCAACAAGCTGTGGAACGCGGCCAGGCTCGTTCTGATCAATGTAGATGAAGTGGAGCCGGCTGTTCGAGCCGAGAGCCTGGAAGACCGCTGGATAGTCTCCAGGCTGCAGAGGGTGATCGAGCACACAACCGGTCTTTTTGAAAAATACGACTTCTCACACGTTGTGTTGGGTATATACGATTTCTTCTGGCACGACTTCTGTGACTGGTATCTAGAGATTGCCAAGCAGCGGCTATACGAGGATGAGGATAAATCGTCTGTTTCTGCAAACCTGCTCTACGTGTTGCAGGAGTCGATTGCACTGATGCATCCGGTGATGCCGTTTGTAACTGAGGAGGTCTACGGACTGTTTCCAGAAGAAGCGAAGAAGACAAGGCATCTGACCGTCAGACACTTTCCAATCTGCGAGAAGGAGCATATCGACCGGGATGCGGAAGAGAAGTTCGAGAGACTTCGAACGGCAATCGTGGCCGTGAGGCGGTTCAGGGACCAGGTGGGCGTGTCTGCGGGAACGACGCTGGAGGGCTCGCTGTCCATTGGCGGCAACGGTGCCGGTGAGTCCTACACTGAAAACATTGGCCTGATTGAACGCCTTGCGAGAATCAGTCTCTCAACGGGTACATCAGAAGACGACAGCGTGGCACGCATCGCAGTTCCGGGAGGGGCCATCCAGGTGGCTGCCGGTGAGGATCTTGACAGGGAAGAGGTTGGGCGGCGCTTAAAAAAACGTGGGGACCACCTGGTTTCCGAAATCAAGCGGGCGCAGTCGAAGCTGGGCAACGCCGGCTTCACGGAGAAAGCACCGGCGGACGTCGTGGAGAAAGAGCGCGAAACATTAAAGCGTTGCCAGGATGAGCTTGAGGAGTTAAATGCGCTTGGAAAATAACAGTGCGCTGAAGACGAAATCGATGAAGGCAATCTCGTTCCAGGAGGCTGTCGCGCACCTTCAATCGTTGGGTCAGTTGGGAATCAAGTTGGGCTTGGAGCGAATGCGGTTGCTGACAGAGGCTCTTGACAACCCTCAGCAGAGCTTCGATAGCGTGCACATCGTTGGTACCAACGGCAAGACGTCAACGGCAAGAATTGCCGCTTATATTCTGGCGCAGCAGGGCCTCAAAGTTGGTGCCTACTGCTCGCCACATATATCAGGATTCTGCGAGCGGGTGCAGGTGCAATCAGAAGATGTGGGGGAGCAGGAATTTGCCAATGCGGTTGGACAAGCGGCTGCTGCGGCCGACGAGATCGAGCGGACGCTCTCAAGTGGGGATCGCGTAACTCAATTCGAGCTACTGACGGCGACAGCGTTTCTGATTTTCAAAGACCGTCGAATAGACGTGGCCCTGATTGAAGCAGGACTTGGTGGAAGACATGATGCGACCAATGTTTTGCGGTCAAAGGTCCAGGCTCTGACCAATATTTCACTGGAGCATACCCAGTGGCTGGGGTCGACAAAGCGCGAGATCTGTGATGAAAAGCTTGCCGTAGTGCCTCAATCAGGCCATCTGGTCAGCGGCGAGCTGTCAGGGGAAGTCGCTGACAGAGTAAAAGAGGTCACAATCGAACGAGAGGTGACCGTGAGGATGGCGGGAGAAGACTTTTTTTGGGGCATGGATCGAGACCTGCTGTCGGTATCGGGGCAGAAAACCTATGCAAATTTGCCACTCAGGCTGCGAGGCAGATTCCAGCGCGACAACTTCACTCTTGCCGTTGCTGTGGCAGAGGCGTATCACGGTGAACTGGATGGGCAAGCGGTACACGGTGCCGCTCAGAACGTGAGGCTGCCCGGACGGCTTGAAACGGTCAGGGAGGACCCTCTTACCGTGATTGACGGAGCGCACAATCCCGCTGCAATGCAGGCAATGCGCCAATCTCTCGACGAGATCATCGACGCACGGGGGCTGATTTCCGTTGTGTCGATCCTTGACGACAAGGATGCACCGGCAATGCTTCGCGAGCTAGTGCCGATCTGCGAAAATATCGTTTGCACGCGGAGCAGTCATGAAAGATCTGTTCCGGCATATGATCTGGCAGAGCTTTGCAGGTCACTCGGGTTCACAAATGTTTTAACTGAAGAGAATCCCTGCGCCGCACTGGCACTTGCAGGTGATCAGGTAGTGGGAAGGGAAGCAGTGCTGATATGTGGCTCGTTGCACCTGCTTGCCGACCTGGAGAGTGGCACCGCCTTGCGTGAGGGTAGGCTTCTGGACGCTGCATGAACCATGGAGACTCAGAAGCGCAAGGGATCGGGTATCGCGAGTATGTTGCTTTTTGTAGCGGCTGTCGTTGCATTCGTGGTTCTCATGTTCTTTACCGTTGGCTACCTTCTCGGCCAGTTCTTGCTGTAAGGTGGGCAGCATGAGCATCGCAGTCTTTGGCATCGAAAATGACGGGCTGAACCTTTTTGCGAATCTTATGATCTTCTTTCTCATCGTGCTCTGGCTTGCTCTCGTCTACTGGACCTACTCGGATGCACAGAGACGGATTGACGACCCCATGCTTGTGGGCTGCGCGACCGTGGCGGCCCTTTTTCCATTCATTGGGCCGCTTGTATACGCAATAGTTCGACCGCCCGAGTATTTGGATGACGCCCACGAGCGCGATCTTGAGATCAGGGCTGCGCAGGCGAGGCTCAAGCAGCTTGAGAGAAAGATGTGCCCGAACTGCAATTATGCATTGGATGGATCGTTCCTACGTTGCCCCAGTTGCATGTTCAAGCTTAAAGACCCATGTGACAGTTGCGGTAAGCCGGTGGACCCAAGTTGGAGAACGTGCCCGTTTTGCGAGACCCCGCTCGCGCCGGCAAAGACAAGAGGCGGCGGAGGGAGCCGAGTCGCTTCAACCCGATCGGGGAAAACAAGGGCGGATACTGAGCAAAGGTCAAGAAACGAGTTGATCGGTAGTGAAGCAAGTCGCGGCTATTCCACCGATCGTGCCAGAGAGGCCAACTCCAAGGGTGATAGTTCTACATCCGAGAAGCCCACATCCGAGAAGCCCACATCCGAAAGCAAAGGTCAGTCGCATGGACGGGGAAAGAAGGTAGCGGAGAAGCGCACCCGTCGCAAGAAGTAGAGAGGCCTGCCCAACCCAACGATGGTTATCAGGAGGAAGTGAAGATGGAACGGACATTGATACTGGTAAAGCCGGATGCGTTTTCCAGAGGCCTGACCGGCGAAGTGATCAAACGATTCCAGCTCAAAGGTCTCGAGATAGTTGAGCTCGAAAAGAGGCAGATCGACAGGTCATTGGCCGAGAAACACTATGCCGAGCACTCCGATAAGCCGTTTTTTGGAGAGCTGGTCGAATTCATTACCGGTGGACCGCTTGTGGCCATGGTGCTCGAAGGCTCGAGGGCAGTCGATGTGGCGCGCCAGGTGATAGGAGCAACAGACCCTGTTGATGCTGCGCCAGGCTCGATACGCGGAGATTTCGGGGTTGAGGTGACACAGAACCTTGTGCATGGATCGGACTCGCCCGAGTCGGCGGCAAGGGAGATCGAGATCTTCTTCCCGGCCCTGTCATAGAGAGCGGCTGTGTCGCGGCCGGGAGGATCGCTGGTACTGGCATCGGCGTCGCCACAGCGTCGCGAGATCATGGAGCGACTGGGGCTTGATTTCGAAGTTAGGCCTGCGCAGATAGATGAGCTGCAGGACGGAGATCCAGAAAGCGTCGCCCGTGGTAACTCTCTTCGCAAGGTGAGGGCGGCGGCGGAGCAAGGAGAGGGCGATGAGCTGATAATAGGAGTGGACACCGTTGTGGCCGTAGATCATCAGATCTTTGGAAAACCGGAATCGGAAGATGATGCCCGGGCCACCATCATGACGCTATCCGGGAGAGAGCACAGTGTCATGGGGGGTCTATCGGTGATATCGGGCAGTTCTGAGTGTGTGCACTGCTGTGTGACTCATGTCACATTTCGCGAGCTGGATAGAAAACTCATCGATTGGTACATGGACACGGGAGAGTGGCGCGAGCGAGCTGGAAGTTATGCGATACAGGGAAGGGGAGCCGCACTGGTAGAAAAGATAGAGGGTGACTACCTGAATGTCGTCGGCTTGCCCTTGGCACTTCTGCTGAAGACGGTTCCGGGACTGCTTTAGGGGTCAGGTCTTGCATTTTGCAGGACTGCAAAATGCAAGACCTGACCCCTCTGTCACCAATGGCCCGCATTGCCTACTAGAATTCCGCAAGGAACGGGTCCCGAATTCGCTTGGTTGGGGGCGGCTAGACTATACTGACCGGCTTTTAACGCACTGAGCAGGGATTTTTTCAACCTCTCCACGTACTTTTATGGGCATATTCAGCTACTTAACGGGTTATGGAGGCCGCGATATGGCGGTTGATCTAGGGACCGCAAACACCCTTGTCTACGTTCGCGGTAGGGGGATCGTGCTGTCGGAGCCGTCGGTTGTTGCAATAGATTCGCTCACAAACGATGTGCACGCAGTGGGGGTTGAGGCAAAGCGAATGCTGGGGAGGACACCCAGCACGATACAGGCCATAAGGCCGCTGAAGGACGGGGTGATCGCTGACTTCGATGTTACGGAGCAGATGTTGCGCCACTTTATTCAGAAAGTTAACCAGAGTCGATGGGCGCATCCGCGTGTCGTGGTCTGCGTTCCGTCAGGAGTTACCGGTGTCGAAAAAAGGGCTGTTGAGGAGGCATGTCTATCGGCTGGCGCAAGGCAGGCATATCTGATCGAGGAACCCATGGCCGCGGCCATAGGCTGCGGGCTGCCGGTTGCAGAACCGACCGGAAGCATGATAGTTGACGTCGGTGGCGGAACAAGCGAGGTTGCGATCATCTCTCTCGGTGGCATCGTCGTCTCGCAGTCCATTCGTGTCGGCGGCGATGAGATGGATGAGGCGATAATAAGTTCGGTAAAAAGCAAGTACAAGCTTATGATCGGTCAGCAGACTGCAGAAGAGGTCAAGCTGGAAATTGGCTCCGCGTTCCCGTTGCAGGAAGAGATGCAGGCGGAGATTCGTGGACGCGACCTGGTCACGGGGCTGCCAAAGACAGTCGTGCTCTCATCCGAGGAGGTGCGCGAGGCACTTGAGGAACCGCTCCAGCAGATAATCGGTGCGGTGAAAGAGACACTTGACCGGACTCCTCCGGAGTTGGCATCGGACATCATGGACCGGGGCATAATGATGGCAGGGGGCGGAGTACTGCTTAACGGCATGGATGAGCGTTTGAGAGATGAGACACAAATGCCTGCACATTTGGCCGAGTCACCGCTAACCTGCGTAGCCGTGGGATCGGGTCGGTCGCTCGAGGAGTTCGAGGCGATGCACAAGGCGTCGAAGATCACTCGCAGGCGCAGGTAATTCCTTCAGAAGGACCGTTTGTAGAAGTATTTTGATGTTTTAGGTTAGGACTTGATTAAAGGTGTATAAGAAGTCAGTACGCCGGCGGCGTTTGGTGCTTGTATTGCTTGTGGCGATCTCGTTGGTTCTACTTACGACGCATTTCAGGGAGCCCGCAGGAGGGGTTCTGCACTCCATCCAGCGCGGAGCGATGGAGGCGATTGCTCCCGTACAAAAGGGGGCAAGCAGGGCTCTCAAGCCCGCACGCGATTTTGGGAACTGGGTGAGCGATGTGTTCGACGCCAAATCTGAGAACAAGGGCTTAAAAAAGCAGGTCGAGGATCTCCAGGCAGAGGTTGCAAATTCGGCCACGCTGGAGAGAGAGAATGCAGAGCTGAGACAGATGGCGGACATTGAAAAGAGGTTGAGCTTGAAGGAACGGTTCAACCCCGTAGCGGCGACCGTGATCACGCGTTCACCCACGGTCTGGTATTCAACGGTGACGATCAACAAGGGATCCAGCTCTGGTGTTCGCACAAATCGGGCCGTTGTCAACGGGCAGGGATTGATCGGTATCGTCACATCCACGTCTGCGCACGCGGCGCAGGTCACGTTGATCACAGATCATACTAGTGCCGTCTCGGCGCAAGTTGTTCCCGGCGGAGCGACGGGAGTCGTCAAGCCGGAGATCGGCAACCCGGGTAAGCTGGTGCTCGATTTTGTAAGTAGAGGTAAAAAGATTCGAGCCGGGCAACTGGTCATCTCGGCCGGGTGGCGATCAAGTAAATTGGAGTCAAGATTTCCAAGGGGATTGCCGATAGGACGCGTATCTAGCGTTGAGAGCGGCGAAAGCAAGTTGTTTAAAAGGGTCCGGATAAAGCCTTTTGCAGACCTGAAGCGCGTGTACCTTGTGAAGGTGCTGCGAAGACGATGACTCTGTCTGTCAATTTAGCAGCGAGACTGGCAGCGTTGATTGTTGGCGGGGTGTTGTTTCAGATCACCGCACTGTCTCAGCTCACTTTTTTTGGTGCGAGCGCCGACCTTTCTCCGCTGATTGTTGCCTCGGTTGGGCTTCTTACAGGCGCCGAGTATGGTGCGGTGGTTGGTTTTGCCATTGGCCTCATGGTCGATCTGACGTTGCTGCAGACCCTGGGGGTATCTTCGTTGCTCTTCACATTGATCGGCTATCTTGCCGGTCGCTATGGTGAGGTGCGTGATCCCACCGCCCCGCTTGCCCCGATTGCAGCAGGAGCCGGCGCAACCATTGCTGCCACCGCCGGCTACACGATTGTGCAGATGATGTTGGGGGTCAATGCGCCTGTCAGTGCATTGCTGGTGCGTGAGATCATGGTGACGGTGTTGCTTAATTCACTGCTTGCGATACCTGTGTTCTTGATCGTCAGACGGGTACTCAGATCCAAACTGAGGAAGGAAGTATTGCCCCGCAAGCCAAGGAGTGGACGTACGGGTCAGATCCGGCCCATTTAACATGGAGTGAGCACTGGATGTATTTGCCAGCTAAAGAGACAAAATCGGTTGTAACAGCAAAACTTGCGGCACGCGTCGCGCTACTCGGTGGGCTTGCTCTGGTTCTGTTTGCGATCGTGTTTTTCCGTCTGTGGTTTCTGCAGATTCTCTCCGGCGACGACTATCTCTCGAAGGCAAAAAACAATCAGGTTCGCGAGATCAAGGTCGAGGCACCGCGAGGGAAAGTTATCGACAGGAACGGTGCGGTGCTGGTTAACAACAGAACCGCGATGGTGGTCAAGATAATGCCTCAACGAATGCCCAAGAACCCAAAGCTTAAGCAAGCCCTGTTTTCAAGACTGGGCAGAGCACTGCACATGAGGCCGGCGACGATCAGGCGCGAAATCCGCAACCAGTTGAAGGAGCTGCCGTATGGCTCGGTGCTGTTGAAAACCGATGTCCCGCTGCGCACAGTTTTCTTTCTGCAGGAAAACCAGCGCAACTTCCCCGGCGTGCAGGTGGAGCGCATTTTCATCAGGCGCTATCCGCACAAACGGGTGGGCGCTCATCTTTTTGGCACCGTCGGTGAGGTGACGCGCAAGCAACTTGAAGGCAAGCTGTTCAAGGAGGTCAAGTCGGGCGACAAGGTGGGGCAGTCCGGCCTTGAGAACGTCTATGACAGGTACCTGCGCGGGTCAAGCGGTGCAAGCCGAATTCAGGTCGATGCAAGCGGCAGGCCAAGGGGTGAGCTTGCTGTCAAGCAGCCGACGGCCGGCAAGCAGCTGAGGCTCTCTATCGACATGGC
>SDBU01001758.1_pt1 | contig 30025 bp, 20 predicted proteins | sample 2277071 | NCBI WGS metagenome assembly SDBU01 (sample SAMN10397929, study PRJNA504765) | marine sediment metagenome | isolation source: marine sediment core GS08_GC12, 126 cmbsf | place: Arctic Ocean: Gakkel Ridge, Loki's castle | collected 2008 | reverse complement strand
TCGCCATCGGCTGTACCCAGTGCGCGCATCGCGGAAATCGACGAAGCGTCTTGATAGCCAGGAGCTTATATCAAATCATGAGATGTAACTTCGGGTTAGCCACGGGCGCGAGCCCGTGGACGCTCGCCGCCCGAACCCACGAGCCCCCGCAGGGGGCGATTCATGCCGACCGGTCCGGCCCGCATGAATCGCTGCCTCCGGCAGCTCCGTTCCGGGGGTCGCCGGCAGTCCACGGGCTCGCGCCCGTGGCTACCATGAGTTCCTTGGGCCGCCTGAATTATCGGACACCCTCACGCTTGCGTGGGCATGTTCGCGGGGAATCGTCGTCCGGCATGGCCACGCAAGCGTGGCCATGGCACCTGTCAGTACTGGAGGAGCCGGACCTGTAAGCTGCGTGCAACAAAGATTGCACGCAGCTTAGAGCAGGAGAGCAGGAGAGCAGTAGAGCAGGAGAAAGGAGAGCAGGAGAGCAGGAGAAAGGAGACACGACGTCGGCCGGTCACTGTCCGGTGGCCGCTTTGGCCGCTTTGCCCATGGCTCTGCCGACGGTCTTGAAGGCGCCGACGACGGGGTCGGCGATACCTTTCTTGGCGATGTTCTCCAGGGCCCACGACGCCGCGTTGCGGACGGCCTCGCTGGCATCGGTGGCGGCGCGCTGGAGGGGGACCTCCGCGCGACGGTCGCGAAGCTTGCCCAGGGATCGGGCCGCGGCGGACCGGACGACCGGGTCGTCATCGCCCAACGCCTCGATCAAGGCCGACGTCGCTCGCCGGTCGCCCAGTTCGCCCAAGGCCCAGGCCGAAGTGGCTCGGGTGCCGGCGTCGGGGTCGTTCAGGGAGGCCACCAACGGCTTAACCGCTCGATCGTCTCCCAAGCGGCCCAGTGTCTCGGCCGCGTCGCGGCGGACCTGCGGGGAGGGGTCCTGCAGCCGCAGGATCGTGCCGGATACGTACAGGCTGTGGCGCGACGGCCCGCAGCCGACGGCCCCGGCCGCCAGCAGCACCGACACGATCATCACGGCCGGTCGGCGAGCGGAGGTGGTCATGGTCGCTGTCCTTTCCCTGCCGGGGTCAGGCCCCAACGACCCGCCCGGCAGAGCTACCACGCGCGCCAGTATACCCCCGCGCGGCGGGCCGATCCACCCCGGCAGGGCGCAAAGTCGACGGGCGGCCATCGTTGCCGATGACCGCCCGCCCACATTTGCGCCGGACTGGCCTCAGGTCCGCAGCCAGCCCGTGCGACGTTACTTCCTGCGGCGCCGGAGAAGCGCCAAGCCGCCGAGGCCCAGCAGGGCCATCGTGGCCGGTTCCGGCACGGCGGCGCCGGCCGGCCCGGGGCCTGTCCAGTTGCCCAGCAAGACCGCCAGGTCGTTGTCGTCCACGTCAGTGTCGCCGAGGCTTTCCTCGGTGAAGTTGCCCAACCCCCACGTGGAGATGACCAACGGGTCACTCTCCCAGTTGCCCAGGAGAATCGCCAGGTCGGTGTCGTCGACGAAGCCGTTGGTGTTGGCGTCGCCGGGGATGACCGAACTGGCGAGCAGACCCGTGAGGTACACCCGCGTGCCATCCTGCGCCACCGACGCGCCGGAGACGTCCCAGCTGGTATCACCGGCTTCGATGACCGGCGCACCCAGCGCGATCGTCCCGGTGGCGTTGAACAGGTCGAACTGTTCGGTCGCCAGGGTAGCCCGCGTGACGCCGGCGTCGTTCAACCGCAGGACCCAGCCAGCGGCGAGGTCCAGGTTGTGGGTCAGGTCGATCAGGTCCCAATCAACTCCGGCCACTCCGTCCGGATCGCCCAGTTCCCAATCGTAGATTGCGTCGGGTTCCATGGCAAACCTGCGGCCGCTTAGCGTGCCAGTGCTGGCCCCGGGGGCGACGCTGGCAGCGGCCTTGAGGAGAACTTGGCCGTTACCAGTGTCCAGGTTGCTCACGAGGGAAGTCCAACTGCCCTCACCGGACAAGCTGGTGTGGACGCTCAGGGCCTTGCCATTAGCTATGTCCACGCCGCCGACATTGGTCAGAATCAGCGTGCCGACGTCTCCGCCGTTCCGGCTGTAAAGCAGGCCGGTACCGGTGGTGGTGACGGTGGCGTTGATCAGGGAGTCCGTAATGGCGTTCTGGTACAGCGTCCCGCCCTCGACGAGGAAGGTATTGTCAACCGTTGCAGAGCCGCTAAGACGCAGCTCACCGCTGACGACCTTGATCAGCGCGGCATTGACGTCGCCTAAGAGGGTGACCCTCTTGTTCGACGGCCCCGAAACGCGGGTGGCGTCCGTGTGGTACGTATTCCAGCCGATGCTCTTGAGCGAGTCAACGTCGGTTGTGCTGCCGATGGTGATGGTCGAGCCCGGTGCCGTGATGGGGCACTCGACCCTGAAGTCCAGCCCGAACGGCGCGATGCTGAAGTTGTCGCCGGGGGTGTTGGGCCCCAGGTAGGTCGTATCGGGGCTGATGGTGGTATAAACGCCGCCCTGGGAGGCCTCGTTGGTGAGGATGGCGTCGGGGCCCAGTCTCAGGCCGTCGCCCTGCCAATTGGCCTTGTAGCGAGGTTGATCAGCGCTGTGGTACCAAGACATGACCACGATGGTGGAATTGTGGATGAGCTTCGCCAACCCTGGATCGGCCGTCTCGTCGATGGTCCAGGCGGCCACGCCGCCGGAGTCCAGATGCACCGAATCGGTCGTGAAGCCCAACAGGGGGGTCCCGCTGACGGAGACCTGCGAGGCGGGCAGGCCGCCCAGGCGGTCGCCGGCGCCGATGAACAGCGCGCCGCCGTCCTGGATGTCAAGCTGGGCGGTCCCGGTGGACTGCATCGGCCCACCGACGATTTCCAGGCAGCCGCCGTTGCCGATCTGCAGCGTGCCGGCCAGCGTGCCGCTGGCAGCGTCGGCGTCCATAGCGTACGTGCCGCTGGTGACCTTGTAGGTCTGGCCGTTGGCGATGGCGCCGGTACCGGAGGAAGCCAACACGATCTGGCGCTCGAAGCCGACCGGGCCGGACACGTTGACCGTGGTAATCAGGTTGGGCGTGCCGAGGCCGGCGGCTGTGGTGTTCAAGCTGCCGCCGTCCAGGGTCACCCGGCCGTAGCCGCGCTGCACCATCACGTCGGCCGTGGTGGAAGTGCCGTCGCCGATCCAGGTCGAGGCGTCCGTCAGGCCCATGGCCTGACCGGCAGCCACGATCTTCAGGTTGCCGCTGGCGGCGTTGGCCTGCAGCGTGGCTTCCACGGTCTCGCTGCTGGACCAGGGGCCGATGCCGATGCCCTTCCAGGCATTGGCGCCGTTGTCGCCGGCCGTGTACGTCTGCCCGGCCGCAACATTGCCGATCGCCCGGTAAAGCGTGGCGCCACCGGCCTGGACGCGCGTCGGGTTGTTGCTGCCGACGGTGTCACCGATGATGGAGTTCGCGACGAAGGTCACATTGGTGCCATAGACGGCGCCCGTCAGGTTACCGCCGAGGCCGCAATACGCGCCCAGGGTCACCGTCGGGAAGGTCGTCTGGGCGGCGCCGAGGGTCAGCGTGCCCGTGTTGATGACGACCGTGCCCGTGCCCGCACCGCCGTCGACGTTGGCGATGTAGTCGCCCCACCCGTCGATGGTGACGTCGGTGGTGGTCACGGCGTGGTTGGCGATGAGTTTGGGGAACGTCGTGGGGGTGTAGGTGTCCTCGTGGAACATCGTCACCGCCGTTGCCGTGTACGCGCCGCTGGTGGGCGTGTTGAGTGTCAGATGGCCTTGCCCGAGGTTGATCAGCGGCGTGGTAAGCGAGTTGCTCAACGTCAGCGCCGAGTAGCGGTAGCTGAGGTTGAGTTCCTGCTCGGCGACGATCGGCACGGTGACCTTATGGTCGCCGTAGCCGGCTCGCATCTGGAACATGTTGACGTGGAAACTGGCGCCTCCCACGCTGTCCATAAAAGTGATGCCGTCGTTGCCGGAGCCCGGGTCCTGGCTGTAGCAGTACTGCACCTGCAGGTCGGCGCCTTCGGCTCCCGTGCCCCAAAGGTCTACGCTGACGCCCTTCAGGTCAATGTTGACCTCCGTGTTGCCGGGGGCGCGCCAGAGGTAGAACCTTGCCTTTTCGGCCTCGGCATCGGGAATATCCCCGACGCCGTCCTTCGGCTCAACCACATCGTTCCAGTTGTTCGTATCATGCCAGTCGTAGGTCGCGCCACTGACGATGCTGGGGTTGGACCATCGATGCTCCACGATGGCCCCCTCCGCCGTGGGGATCCACCCCACGATTACGACCGCCGCCGACACAGCGACGGCCCACACAAACCTGTTCCGTTCCATGCTCCTGCTCCTTTCCTCAATGAGGCTCCGAAATGGTCTCCCGCAATTGCCCACACTTTGTACGGACGGTAAGGAAGGCGCACCACCACGGCAACGGCGCCGCGTGGGCGCTTTCCGCGATTCAATCAAGGCCAGTGAGGTGACCGGTGCCGGCTCAGGCCGTCCCTGTCTGCCGTCGCGGGTACAAGAGATGTCCTACCCCGACGGCTCCCACACGCATCTTACCGCAGAACCCGCTTTTTGTACAGCACATACGGCACAAGTCAGCCGATATTTCGGCGTGGCACTGTCGTTGCCGCACCCTCCGGAAGGAGCGCCCATTGGCGGCGGCGCCGGCGGGGAGCCCCGATCGACCTGCGGGGGGCGAATTGTCTTGTGTCGGTTGGGGCGATGGCCTAGCATCGCGATGCCAATGGGGTCGGCTGTCAATGTGGGTCGGCAACCCAACAAGGAGTGATTCCATGCGTAGATGGCTTACGGCGGGGATGTTAGGGCTGGTGCTTGCGTCGGCGACGCCGCGAGCGGCAGTCGGGCAGGCCGGCGGAATCCGGGACTCACGGCTGCGTGCGGCGACGGAGTACGTGCTGAAATCGGACCGGTACCTGCACCATTCGAAGCTGCGTCGCGGGCAGATAGGCTACGGACTGACGGTGCTGTCGGGAACCAAGATCGTCCGCTTCGAGGCGGAGGTGGTCTCGGTCATCGAGAACTTCTCCCCTCAGCAGGCCGTGATCCTGGTTCGCTTGCGCGGGCAGGGGCTGGTGAACTCGGGGATCATCTCGGGCATGAGCGGCTCACCGGTCTTCATGAAGGACGGCGGGAAGGACAAGATGATCGGCGCAGTGGCCTACGGCTGGCGGGCCCAGAAGAGCACCGAGGCGGGCCCGCTGGGCGGCGTTCAGCCGATCACGCAGATGCTGGCGACGGTCGACGGGCCGATGGACCACCCACCGAAGGCCCAGCCGAAGGCGTCCGCCGGCGATCGCCCGGCCGAGAGGCCCGCACGGCTTTCGGCGGCGTGGCGGGCGGCGGCCTTCGAGCCGCGAAAGGTAGACTTCGCCCGCTTCGGCTTCCCGGAGCGAAAGCCCTATGTCGCGGCTGGCGCGCCGCAGTTACGCCCCTTGAGCATGCCGCTGATGACCGGCGGACTCGGCGAGTCGACTCGGGGCTACCTCACGCGAATGCTCGGCGGCTCGGGCATGGTACTCGTGCCGGCCGGGGCGCCGAGCGCCTTGCAGGTGAAGTCGATCAAAGGGGTCAAGCTCGAGCGCGGCTCGGCCCTGGCCATCCCCCTGGCCACCGGCGACGCGGACCTCACGGGCATCGGCACGGTGACCGAGGTCGTGGGCGACCGCGTGCTCGGGTTCGGGCACCCGATGTACGGCTCCGGGAAGACCAGTTTCCCCATGGCCACCGGGTACATTCACACTGTCGTCCCGGGCCTCCTCAGCAGCTTCAAGCTGGGCGGCACGTTGAAGGTCGTGGGGGAGCTGAACACCGATGAATCCGCCGCGGTGGGCGGCGTGGTGGGCAGGAAGGTGGCGATGATCCCGGTGACGGTGAACGTCGCGTGGGACCGGGGAGGCCATCGCCAGACGTTCCGCTACCACATCGTCAACGACCGTCAGTGGACGCCGATGCTGGCCAACGTGGTGATCTCCCGGAGCCTGGCCGCCTCGCGGGAGATGCCGCGCGAGCATACGCTGGAGTATTCGGTGACGGTGGACTTCGGCGAGTTGGGCACGTACAAGGCCGCGAATCACAGTTCCAACTCCGGCGGCGGCGACCTGCTCAGTGATATGTCTCGGCCGGTGGCGCTGCTGATGAACAATCCGTTCGGTCAGGCCCGGGTGCGGTCGATCGTGGTCAACGCCAAGGTCCACGAGGGGGCCAAGATGGCCAACGTCCTGGGCGTGACGCTGGACCGGAACACCTACGCCCCGGGAGAGACCATACGGGCGGAGGTGACGCTGCAGAAATACCGGGGGCCGCGGTTCACTCGCACGATCGAGGTGGTGTTGCCGGATGACCTCCCGGACGGCTCGACCACCCTTAGCGTGGGCGGCTCGCAGTTGGCCCTTCACACTCAGCAAACCCTCCGCCCCCGCGATTTCGACCCCCGCAACATGGGTGAGTTGCTGGCCGCGGTTGGGGCCATGGCCCGGTGGCGCGCCGACAAGCTGTATGCCATGGCCGGGATGCCGGGAGTGGATCTGGTGGTCAACACCGAAGCGATGGCCGACGTGCCGGCGACGATCGCCGCGGCGATCAAGGCGGCGAGCCCGCTGGAGGTCTCGATGGCGCCCCGCGCGGTGACCGCCGAGTTGCCGATGGGCCTGCACGTCGGCGGGATGGCCCGGGCGAAGGTGGTGGTACGGAGATCGCCCCCGCGGCCGTGACGGGGACGGCGTGGGCGGGTTTGATTCGTATTCCTCACCGGTCTGGAATGTGTGGCGGTTCGGTTCAAAGTAAAGGATAGCGGTTATGAAGCGACGTGCGATGTTGTCGGCATCGGTGGTGGCCCTGGCGATCACGGCGGCGGTTTGGGCGGTCAAGCCGGTCACCGTCACACAGACGACCGAGCAGCATTTTGCCGGCGGCGAGGCCAAGGACGTGGTCGTCTGGAGCGTGGGGCAGGTCGGGCTCGGCCGCAAGGGTGAGACAATCCTTGGCAAGCACGCCGACGTGGACGTGGTCTCGGCCCTGGCGGTCGGGGCGGACGGGAAGGTGTACGTCGGCACGGCCACCAAAGGCCTGATCCTCGTGGTCACCCGCGGCGGGAAGGTCTCCACGCTGGCGGATCTGGACAGCGTGCTGGTGACCGACCTGAAGGTGAGCAGGCACCGTCTGCTGGCCGCCACGGCCGGCGGCAAGGCGGGTATCTACAGCATCGACCTGCGGCAGAAGAAGCCCAAGGCGGTGCTGCTGTGGTCGGACAAACAGGCCCAGTGCGTCTGGGCCCTGGCGACGGTCGACAAGACGATCTACGCCGCCACGGCTCCCCACGGCAAGGTGTTCGCCATTCATGCCGGCAGCGGCAAGGGCGAGGCCATCTTCACGGCCAAGCAGAAGACGATTCGCGCGATCGCGGCGACGCGGAAGATGGTGATCGCCGGCACGGCCGACGACGGGCTGGTGTACCAGATCGACCTGCGAGCCCGGCCGCGGACGTCGCGTGTGCTGCTGGACGCGGCCGAGCGTGAGATCGTGGCCCTGGCCATCGACGCGAAGGGCCGGGTGTATGCCGCCGCCACCAACGAAAGCCGCTCCAAGCCGCCGACGGTGCCGGGCCGGCCCACCCGGCCGTCGACCAAGCCGACCCCCGGCAGCCGACCCGGTTCAGCCGCTGGCGCCAGCGCGGCCGGCGGTTTCGTCTCGGCCCCGGCCCCTGCTGCCGACGACCAGGCCGTGTGGGATCTGCCCGAGGCCGGCGACGTGAAGATGGGGGAGACGGATCTGGTACTGGCCCAACCCCCCGCGGCCGTGGGCGCGCCCTACCTCGCGGCCGGCGAGGTGCTGCGTATTCCGCCTTGGCCTGCGGCGGTGACGGTGCGAGCGACCCCGCCGGCGCCGTGGTCACCGGCCATGTTGATCTCGGGTCGACCGGCCAAGCCGATGGAGACGGTGGTGATCCGCCCGCCTAGTCGCTCGATGATGTCGAGCGGCCGGACGTCCTCGTCGGGGTCGTCCAGCTCGACAAGCTCGGGCAACAGCGTCTACCGGATCGACCCGGACGGCCTGGTCAGCGTGGTCGCCAAGCAGAAGCAGTCGATCATGTCCATGGTGCTGACCGGACGGAAGCTCTACATCGGCACGGGCGGCGACGGGCTGGTGCAGGAAGTGAACCTCGATACCGGCGCCTCGGGCGGGTTGGCCAAGCTGGACCCCGACCGCGTGACGGCCCTGGCGTTGGCTAAGGACGGCACGTTGGTGGCGGGCACGTCGAGCCCCGCGGCGGTGGTGAAGATCGCCGGGCTCCCGGCCGCGACGGGCACGCTGATCTGCAAGCCGATCGATGCCAAGCAGGTGGCCCGGTGGTCTCAGATCTACGTCGGGGCCGAAGTGCCCGACGGGGCAAGCGTCACCGTGGCCACTCGTACCGGCAACGTGGCCGAACCGAGCGAGGGAACCTGGAGCAGTTGGTCGGCGGAGATTCTCGCCGACAACGGCTGGTCGCCGGTCGGCTCCCCGGCCGGGCGGTTCTTCCAGTACCGCTTGACACTCGAGCCCGGCAAGGCCGACGGCCCCGTGGTCGATATCGTCCGCATGGTGCACCAGGTGGGCAATCTCGCCCCGAAGGTGCTGGCCGTGGCAGCGAAGCCCTCGTCGAAGTCGTCATCGAGCGGCTCATCCTCCTCGTCGGCCGCGCCGGCGGTGTACCGCATCATCGCGATCAAGGCGTCCGACCCGAACGGTGACAAGCTTCGGATCAACATCTACTACCGGCGTAAGGGCCGGAGCGTCTGGATTCGCGCCGCCAAGGGGCTGAGCGGCTTGAGCTACGCATGGGACACCCGAACCGTGCCGGACGGTCAATATGAGGTCAAAGTGGAGGCCACCGACGAGGCCGATAACTCACCGGGCACCGCCCTGACGGACTCGCGACTGGCCGCGACGGTGACCGTGGACAACACCCCGCCGGTGGTCTCGGCGATCGGGGCCAAGGCGGTCGGCGGTGCGGTCCGGCTTAGCGGGCGGGCCCGCGACGCCAGCCGGATTCGCCGGGCGGAATACGTGGTGGACTCCGGCCGCACGCCCACGGTGATGGACCCGGCCGACGGGGTCTACGATTCGCCGAGCGAGGGCATCAAGGCGACGATCGAGGATATGGAACCCGGCACGCACGTCATTGCCGTGAAGGTCACCGACGAGTACGGCAACACCGCTCGGGCGGCGGTGGAAGTCACCGTGGGCCAATAGCCCGGGCCCGAATGACGCGGGAAACCGGATCGGGGCAGGCCCGAGGCCTTTCCAGCGGGCGCATTGGTTGACTTTGACCGGCGGAGAGGGTACCATCGTACCTGTTGACGTTGAGGCAACCCTCCCTCGAGTGAGACCACGCCATGGAAAACGAACTGGTTGACAAGAAGATTCTGCTGGTCGACGACGATGCCGACATCGTCGAGGCGATGCGGACGGCGTTGGCCGACAGCGGCGCGACGGTGGATGCCGCCTCCGATGGCAACAAGGCCATCGAGAAGATCGTCGCCGACCCGCCGGACCTGATCGTGCTGGATATGATGCTTCCTAAACGCAGCGGTTTCTTGGTGATGGAGCGAATTCGCCAGCAACGCACCCCCGAGGGACTCCCCCGGGTCATCATGATCACCGGCAACCAGGGCACGCGGCATCGCGTCTACGCCGAGGCGCTGGGGATCGATCTGTACCTCAACAAGCCCTTCCGCATGGAGAGGCTCCTCACCGGCATCACGGATCTGCTGACCAAGTGATCCAACGGGGCGGGGGGCAATAGCCGATAAAGCTATTTTCAGATAGTGCTTGCCGACAGCAGGGGTAGCTGTATAATCTTACCGGCAAAGAGACAGGGACAATTGAAGGTTCCCGACGAGGAAGGATGGCCCGGGTGGCAGCCCCGGCAAGAGAGCGCGAATGGTAAGTGAAGTGGCAGTAAAGACCGAAACGATCGCTGAACACCAGAGGCATGATGGCGACACGGGCTCGCCCGAAGTGCAGGTCGCTCTGCTGACAGGGCGAATCAACCACCTGACCGGCCACCTGAAGACCCACGGCAAGGACCACTCGTCCCGTCGCGGTCTGCTGAAGATGGTCGGCAAGCGCAGCAGCCTGCTGAAGTATCTGGCGTCCAGAGACGTATCGCGATACCAGGCGATCATCCAAAAGCTGGGTCTGCGGAAGTAGCGATGCCGACCCGGCCCCTCCGATGGCCCTCACCTTTTTTTCCGCGGCGAGCGCACGCCACTGGCGCGCCGTTACGCCGTGGCATCGCGGGGCCCGCAGTTTGCAGATATGTGACAAGTACTGAATGGATAGAGAGTAAGAAGGTTTTAGATACGGGTTTGCAGGAAAGAGGAAGGTAGGAAGATGGCACACAAAGTGGAAATCGAGATCGGTGGACGTCAATTGACTCTGGAGACCGGGCGCGTGGCTCGGCAGGCCCATGGCGCGGTGATGGTGCGCTATGGCGATACGATGGTCCTGGCGACCGTCATCAGCGGCCCGAACAAGCGGAATCTGGATTTCTTCCCTTTGTTCGTGGACTACCGCGAGATGACGTACGCGGCAGGCAAGTTCCCGGGAGGCTTCTTCAAGCGAGAAGGTCGTCCCACCGGCAAGGAAGTGCTCACCTGCCGTCTGATTGACAGGCCGATCCGCCCGTTGTTCCCTGACGGCTACCGAGACGAAGTGCAGGTCCAATGCATCGTGATGAGTTTCGACGGCCAGAACGACCCGGACGTGCCGGCTCTGGTGGGCACCTCGGCCGCCTTGGCGCTGAGCCACCTGCCTTTCGACGGGCCGGTGGCGGCGGTGCGGATCGGGCGGGTGAACGGGCAGTTTGTGATCAACCCCACGCTGGCCGAGCGCGAGCAGAGCGAGATGGACCTGATCGTCGCCGGCCCGGCCGAAGGCGTGAACATGCTGGAACTGGGCGGGCACGAAGTGAGCGAGGCCGTCGTGGCCGAGGGGATCGCGCTGGGTCATGGCGAGGTCCGCCGCCTGTGCGAGAAGATCAACGAGTTGGCCGAGATGGCCGGCAAGCCGAAAATAACCGTGGAAAGCGAGTCCGACGACGAGCTGAAGCAGATCGTGTGGGACAAGATCGCCGACCGGCTGCGGGAGGCCAAGCAGATCGCCGCCAAGGTCGAGCGCAATGAGGCGATGGACGGCCTGCGTGACGAACTGGTCGCCGAATTGTGCCCGGACCCCAAGGCCGAGGACGGCTACACCGCCGACCAGGTGGGTTCGGCGTTCTACAAGACCGAGAAGAAGGTCCAGCGGGAGCTGATTCTCAGCGGCATCCGCCCGGACGGACGGGGGCGGACCGACGTCCGGCCGTTGGAGACGGAGGTCGGTGTGCTGCCGAGGACGCACGGCTCGGCGATCTTCGCCCGCGGCGAAACCCAGACGCTCGCGGTGACCACCTTGGGCACCATCAGCGACGAGCAGACCGTTGACGGGGTGGTCCAGGAGTACTCCAAGAAGTTCATGCTTCACTACAACTTCCCGCCCTTCAGCGTCGGTGAGGTCCGCCCGATTCGCGGGCCCGGACGCCGCGAGATCGGCCACGGGGCACTCGCGGAGAAGAGCCTGGAGGCGGTGCTGCCCAGCCCGGATGAGTTCCCCTACACCATTCGCCTGGTGAGTGACATTCTGGAGTCCAACGGCTCGACCAGCATGGCCACCGTGTGCGGCGGCTCGCTGGCCCTGATGGACGCCGGGGTGCCCACTCGAGGTCACGTCGCCGGCATCAGCATCGGCCGGGTGGCCGAAGGGGACCAGGAAATCCTGCTCACCGACATCATCGGCGAGGAAGACTTCCACGGCGACATGGACTTCAAGGTCGCCGGCACCCACAAGGGCATTACAGGTATCCAGTTGGACATGAAGGCCCGCGGGTTGGGCCCCGAGACCATCGTCGCGGCGCTGGCCCAGGCCCGCGAGGCCCGGTTGACGATCTTGGCCGCCCTCGACGCCTGCATCACCCAGCCGAAGCCCGAGATCAGCGAGTACGCCCCGCGGCTGCTGACGCTGAAGATCAACCCCGAGAAGATCGGCAAGGTTATCGGCCCGGGTGGCAAGATGATTCGCTCGATCACCGAACAGAGCGGCGCGAAGATCGACATCGAGGACGACGGCACGGTCTACATCGCCAGCGTGGATGCGGCGGCCGCCGAAAAGGCCCGGGAAATGGTCGAAGCGCTCACCGAAGAAGTGAAAATCGGCAAGATCTACCACGGCAAGGTCGTTTCGATCAAGGACTTCGGTGCCTTTATCGAGGTAACTCCTGGTATGGACGGGCTTTGCCACGTCAGCGAGCTGGACAATCAATACGTCAAGGACGTCAGCAGCGTCGTGAAGATCGGCGACCTGGTCGACGTAAAGGTCATTTCGGTGGACGAGCAGGGCCGAATCAAGTTGTCCCGCAAGGCGGCGATGCGGGAAATGAAGAAAGAAAGTTGACGGAGTCGACTTTCTCGCTTACACTTTCGTTTAAGGCGGTATTCTCGGGCAGTACGCTTCGGGAGGGCCAGCGGGCGGCCTGCGCGGAACGCCGCAGTGGCAGATCAGCTTCGAGGGCCGGTGGTTGGCGTTGCTGAGTCGGCGAGGCATTTCTACAGCGGAGGGGACGCCGGTGGTTCGAGGCGTGTGATTGGACCTCGATGGTTCCGGGGCGGATTCCCGGGCCCAGTAGTGGTAGTGCCGGCAGGGCCGTCATTGGGGTGGCCCAAAGCGGATTGTCCGCTGAAACGAGCGAAGGCACACCGACCGTCTTGACGGGGTATGGGAGGTGGCCGAAATGCCTGTAGGCAAGGTCAAGTGGTTCGACTCGAAAAAGGGGTATGGATTCGTCATCGGCGACCAAGGACAGGATGTGTTCGTCCACTATAGTAGCATCCAGGGCGAAGGGTTTCGGGCTCTCAAGGATGGGGAGGTGGTGGATTACGAGCTGGTGGAAAGTGAGAAAGGACTGCAAGCGCGGAAGGTCCAGCGGATCCAGACTTCACCCTCGGTCAGCACCGCCGAAACCAGTAGCGAGTAATGTGTGCTCGCCGCCGAGCTCTGGCTTGAAGGCCAGATCATGATTTGGGCCTGTTTTCTCGCCGGGGCGCTGGTGGCCGGGCCGCTGTGGGTGTTGGCGGCCAGATGGTGGATGCGGCGAACAATCCATCGTACACGGCAGATTGCCGCCGCCGCGCGCCGACAAGGGCATCTGGTGGAACTGGGCACGCTCACCGGCGGGCTCGCTCACGAGATCAAGAACCCCCTCTCCACGATCAAGGTGAATCTTCAACTGTTGACCGAGGATCTCTCCGGCCCCCACGCCGACGATCAGCAGCGGCGATGGCTGCGCCGGCTGGAGGGGGTGAGCAAAGAGGTCAGCCGGCTGCAGGAGATCCTCGACGACTTCCTGCGCTTCGCCGGCAACGTCGAACTGCAGCGCGCGACGGTCGACCTGAGGCAACTGGTCAGTGAGCTGTCGGACTTCTTCACGCCGCAGGCCTCCTCGGCCGGCATACGCGTGCGGATGCATCTCCCGGCCGAGCCGGTGACTGTCTCGGTCGACGTGGACCTGTTCAAGCAGGCGCTGCTGAACCTGATGATCAACGCCCAGCAGGCGATGGGCGAGGGGGGGGAGTTGATCCTCACCCTCCAGCAGACCGGCGCCAAGGCGCAGATTGAGGTCATCGACACCGGGCCCGGCATGCCGCCGGAGGTGGCCGAGAATATCTTCCAAGCCTACTACACCACCAAGCGCGGCGGCACCGGGCTGGGCCTGCCGACCGCCCACCGGATCATCCGCGAGCACGACGGGAGGATTACCGTGGACACCGCCCCCGGCAAGGGCACCCGCTTCGTGATTACGCTGGCGGCGCTGACCGGCGATTGACACCCTCGTCGGGGTGACCCGAGCGATGACCTACCCAACGGACATTCCCGTGCTCACCCCGCGGCGCCAAGTGGCCGCCGAGGTCGATGTGACGGCTGAGGTCGCCTGCGTGCTGGGGTCGCCGGCCGAGTGGCCGGAGGCGTGGACGGTGGCGGTGAACGACCCCCAACGGCAGACACGGTCGAGGCTGGTGCTCGATGCGATCGGGGCGCGGGCCGCCGAGGCCGGGCGCCAGGCGGCCGTGCACCTGATCGTCGCGTGCGGCACCCATCGGTACCCCCGGGCCGCCCGAGCTAACTTCGAGCGTGACCTCACCGCCGCCTTGACGACGCCCGTCCGTTCGATTACCTGGCACAATGCCGCCGACTCGCGCTTGGTGCCGGTCGGCTCGGACGGCCGGTGGCGGACGCAGCGGCGACTGCTGGAAGGGGACGGGCCGGTGCTGGCCATCGGGAGCGTCGAGCCCCATTACTTCGCCGGGCTGACCGGGGCCCACAAGACGGTGACCATCGGCTGTGCGAACTTCGCCGCCATCGAGGCCAACCATGCCGGGGCGATGTCCCCGGAGGCCCGGCCGTTCGCCTTGGCCGGCAACCCGGTTTACGACGGTGTGACGGCCATGCTGGGGGCCCTGCAGCGGCAGCGGGACGTGCTGGCCGTCAACCTGCTGCAGGTCGGTACCGGCGTGCTCGCCGTGACCGCCGGGGACCCGACCGCGGCGCTCGAACGGTTGGCTCCGGTGGCCGAGGCGGCGTTCTGCCATCGCCTCGACGCCCCGGCCGACGCGCTGATCCTCGAGGTGACCGGGCCGTTGGCCGGAAGCTTCTACCAGGCCGACAAGGCCGTCAAGAACGCCGAGTTCGCCGTTCGTGACGGCGGGCTGCTGGTGCTGTGCGCCGCCTGCCCCGACGGCATCGGGCAGGACCACTTCGTCGATCTGCTCGGCCGGGCCGACCGGTACGCGGCGGCGGCGGCGATCGTGGCCGAACGCGGCTACCGCCTGGGCGACCACAAGGCCGTGCGGCTGCGCCACCTGACCGACCCGAGCCAGCGCGGCGTCGGCGTGACGGCCGTGTCGGCGGGGCTGAGCGCCGAAGCTTGCGCCCTGCTCGGTTTCGCCAAGGCCCCTGCGCCGGCCGAGGCGTTGGCGGCCCGGGGCATCGTGCCGGGCCGGGACCGCGTCTTCCGCGTCGCCGACGCCGGCAACAGCGTGGTCCTGGCCGACCGGAATTGACACGGTTCGGCCGACCCATTAGGGTGATGACTATGCAGGAACTCGAGAACATCAAGGCCGATATACTGGTCGTGGACGACGAGGAGGCCCACGCCGAGGTGATCGCCGAAGGTTTGGCTCGGCTGGGGCACAAGACCGTCACGGTCCACAGCGGCGAGGCGGCCATCACGCGCCTGCGGGCCCAGCGGTTCGACGTCGTGCTGACGGACCTCTTCCTCGGCGGCCCCGCCGACGGGCTCACCGTGCTGCGCGAGACCCGCGAGCATTCCCCCGGCACCGAGGTGGTGCTGATCACCGCGCGATCATCGGTGGAAACGTGCCGAACCGCCCTGCAGCAGGGGGCCTTCGATTACATCGAGAAGCCCATCGACATCCACGAGCTGCGGAACGTGGTGCAGCGGGCGGCCGAGCGAACCGCCCAGGAACGCACCATCCGCCAACTCCGACGCCGGCTGGACGAGCGGTACGGCTTCGAGGAGATCATCGGGCAATCGCTGGCCATGCTCAAGGTGCTCGATACCGTCCGCCGCGTGGCCCCCAGCGACCTGCCCGTGCTGATCCAGGGCGAAAGCGGCACGGGCAAGGAACTGCTCGCCCAGGCCATCCACAACCACTCCCGGCGGAAAGAGAAGCCGCTGGTGACCCTCAACTGCGCCGGGTTGAGCGAGAGCATCCTGGAAGACGAGCTCTTCGGCCACATTGCCGGGGCGTTCACCGGCGCCTCGGGCGAGCGGAAGGGGCGATTCGAGCACGCCGACGGGGGGACCATCTTCCTGGACGAGGTGGGCGACATGCCGAGGGCCATGCAGGCCAAGCTGCTGCGCGTGCTGGAGAACGGCGAGGTCACCCGCCTGGGCTCCAACGAGGTCATCCACGTGGACATCCGCCTGCTGTCGGCGACCAACCACAACCTCGGCGAGCTGGTGGCGGAGAAGGCGTTCCGCCAGGACCTGTACTTCCGCATCAAAGGCGCCATGATCGACCTGCCGCCGCTCCGCGAGCGACGGGAGGACATCCCGGTGCTGATCGACTTCTTCCTGAAGGCCGCTCGCGAGCGGCACGGCAAGGACCTCACCGGCATGACGCCCGAGGCGCGGCGCGTGCTGACCACCTTCGACTGGCCGGGCAACGTGCGCCAACTCCGCAACGTCATCGAGAACATGGTGGTGCTCTCCGAAACGGAGGGACCGGCCCGGCTGAACGTTGACGACCTTCCCCCCGAAATCTACCGCCCGCCCGCCGCCGGCGAATCGGCCGCCACGCCGCAACTGGTGGGGATGAGCATTCAGGACGCCGAGAAGGAACTGATCCGCAACACGCTGAAGATGGTCGGCGGCAACCGCGAACAGGCCGCCAACATCCTCGGCATCGGCGAACGAACGCTCTACCGCAAGATCAAAGAATACGATCTCAAGCAGTAAGCGTCCCCCCTCGGCGCCGATGTCACACCGTCGCCTCCGCATGTTCACGCGAGCGTGGCGATATGCCCCGAAAACGCGGGCATGGCGCGCGGCGTTTAGCGGCGGGGCTTGCCCCGCGTGTTCGCCGCTTCGGGCTCAGGCTCCAGCGCGACAGCGGCGGCATAGAGCCCGTCGTCCGCCACGGTCACCAGGCGGAGGATGCCGGGGGAGGTAACCGTTCCTTCCCACGGCTTCCCGTCGGGCGGGGCGGGCAGGGGGCCGAACGCGAACGCGGCGTTGGCGGCCTCGAACCGCGGCCGAGCGGCCGCCGGCGTCAGCGGCTTCGCGGCCGGGGGGAAGGTCCACTTGGCCGCTCGCAGGCCCACGTGCAGCCTCCCGGCCCCCTCGGGCTTGACCGCCTTCCATCGCCACGTGTTCTCCCCGGCGCTCTCCACATGCACCTCCAGCGGCTTCGGCAGCCGCATTCGTGTGGCCGGGTCGCCCAGCAGAACATACATAAGTCGGCTGTCGCGTCGGAGGCTGGCGGTGTTGATGCGTGCCTCCAGGCTGCCCTCGGCGTTGGCAAGGGCCGTCTCAACCAGGAAGTTCCGCATGTCGGCCGCCGCCCGTTGCGACCGCAGGGAGAAGGTGCCCAGCCGGCGGGTGGGCTGACCGAGCGTCCGCAGCATGGCCACGCCCGCGTAAAAGTTGGGCAGCGGATGGGACTCGGTGGTCGCCGCGACGGTCGCCACGGGGCCGCCGGGGGCGAACAGCATCGCCTCGGCCAGGCACGGTGATGCCGTGGTGAAGTCCCCCGCCAGGCAGGTGAACAGCACCGTCGGCGGGCCCACCGTTCCTGTGGCCAAGGCGGTGGCTACCTTCGCCACGGTCAACTCGATGCGTTGGCCGTCGTGATGCATGGCGTCGAAGCTGTCGCGGTCGGCGTGCCCCATGATCACGCTGATCGCGCCGCCGCGCTGGAGCTGCCGGAGGAACAGCTTGGGCTGGTCCGCCGGCCAGCCGCACAACGCGTGATTGGCGTCGGCGCTGATGGCCCACGGCTGCACCCAGGCGGGGGCCTGGGTGCGCACTTGCGTCAGCAGCAGGGAGGTGGCCATGCTGTCGATCGGTTCCCCGTAAAAGGGGGAGCCCACCCAGGCGGGCAGGCGCAGGTCGCTCACGGTCGGGGCCCGGCGTTCGTACGCGAGGATCTTCGCCACCACGACGGCCACCTGCTTCACCGTGCGGGCGGGGATACGGCCGACGGGAAACTCCGGCCGATCGTCGCCGTCGAGGTCGGCCCAGGCGATGTCGGAGGCGAACTGCCTTCCCTGATTCGCCCGCCAGCGGTACAGCCCCTTGCGCTTGGCCGGCACGTACCAGGGCTTGGCCTGCTGGCCCGGTTCGTCGTCGCCCACCAGCAGCAGGCACGCCGGCCGGCGCCCGGCCGCGGCGATCGCCTCGGCGATCGGGCGGGTCGAGACGACCGCCTCCAGCCCCTCGGCCCGGCGGTGGGCCGCCAGTGGGGCCAAGGCCTCGGCGAACATCGGGCGCGTCACCGCCAGCCACAATGGCCGCGGCCCCTCGGCCCCCCGCGTCGCCGCCGGCACCATCAGCAGGATCAACAGGGCGATGAGGGCGACTTGCTTGCCGGCGCGTTCGGGGTTCATGGGCGTGCTCCCGCGTATGGCTCCCCCAGCCATCGCTGTCAGGGGGCGCAGAAGTTACTGGAGTGCCCGTACAGGGCGCACGGGTTATGGTAAACGACCTTCTCGATCTCCGCCTCGCCGATGCCGATGGTCCGCATGGCCTCGGCCGCGTCGAGCACGGCCAGGGGGTTGCTGTCGGACCAGTCGGCCGAGCTGTTGACGATCAGGCGTTCGGTCCCCCATTGCTTGGCGATCTCCGCCGCCTGCTCGGGCGAAAGCTTCGTGGGGTAGACCGTCAGCCCGCGGTAGCAGCCTTCCAGTTTCCCGGCCGCGTCCATCGTCTCGGGCGTGTTGTGGTCCATCAGCACCTTCTCGGGCGCCGCGCCCATCTCGGCCAGCACCTCCACCGTTCGCACCACGCCGGTGAGCTTGTCGACGTGGGGGGAGTGGATCACGATCAGCATGTCGTGTTCGATGGCGTAGCTCGCCTGCAGCCGGAAGGAGGCTTCCTCGTTGGCGGTGTTGTTGTTGTACCCGATCTCGCCGATGGCGACGACGTTGTCCCGCGCGACGTACGCGTCCCAGCCGGCTACCGTGTCCTCGGTGAGCTTGACGTCTTCGGCCTCTTTGGGGTTGACCCCGATCATGGTGTAATGCGCGATGCCATATCGCTCGGCGCGAGCGGGCTCGACGGTGGTGAGGTGGTTGAAGTAGTCCCAGAAGCTCGCCGGGGCCGTCCGGTCGCTGCCGAGCCAGAAGCTCGGCTCCACCACCGCGACGATACCCGCCTCGGCCATGGCGCGGTAATCGTCGGTGGTGCGGCTGAACATGTGAACGTGAGGGTCGATGTACTTCACTACGAACTCCTTCTCTGTCTCTGAGCCGGCCGATTATAGCCGCCGCCCGGGCCCTGAGTCCATGCTGTGGGTCCCAGCGGCCCGGAGGCCGGGAGGCACTTGACCCGGCGGGCCGTTAATGTAACACTGCGACCGGTGGGAGGCGTCGGGCCGTGTCGGGCCCGGCCATCGGCTGCGTGAGGAATCGAGGTCCAATGGAACGCACGTTGATCCTGATGAAACCGGACGCCGTCCAGCGCGGGCTTATCGGCACGATCCTGGCCCGTTTCGAGGCCAAGGGGCTCAAGCTGGTGGCTTTGAAGCTCATGCAGATCACCCGCGAGCTGGCCGAGCGGCACTACGCCCCGCACAAGGGCAAGGACTTCTACGAGCCGCTGCTGGCGTTCATGACCGCCTCGCCGACGGTCGCGCTGGTGCTCACCGGCAACGATGCCGTCCGCGTGGTGCGGGGCTTGATGGGCCCCACGTTCGGCCCCGACGCCCCGGCCGGGACGATTCGCGGCGATTTCGGGATGTCCAAGCGGTACAACCTCGTCCACGGCAGCGATTCACCCGCCACGGCCGAGAAGGAGATCGACCTGTTCTTCGACGCGGACGAACTGCACGAGTACGACCGGCCCGCCGAGGCGTGGGTCTACGCCCGGATGGGCGAGGAGCTGATCTGACCGCCACCGGCGGCCGATGACCCAAGGAGCGACGATGGAGATCAAACAAGCCATGTCCGTGCGGGCCGAGCCCGTGGGCGAACCGGAGGCCGAGGGCGTTACCGTGCGGCAGTTGGTGGGCCCGGAATCGGGGGCGAAGAACTTCCACATGCGCCGCTTCGAGATCGCCCCCGGCGGGCACACGCCGCGGCACTCGCACGCGTGGGAGCACGAGTGCTACATCCTGGAAGGGCAGGGCAAGGTGCTCGACGCCGACGAGGGGCTCAAGCCGGTCAAGGCCGGCGACGTGATCTACGTGCCGCCCGGCCAGGAGCACCAGTTCGTCAACGAGCACTGGAGCAAGCTGACGTTCCTGTGCATGATCCCCGCCCCCGAGTGCGATAGCTGCGGCGGCTGATCGGCCGGCGTGTACCGCGCTGCCGACGCGCCACTGCCGCCACAACGCTCACCGTTGCCGCGGGAGATACCGGTGTCGTCGGTGACAGATTACTATGTAAGTCGTTATGGCACGTTGCACTTCCGGGACGGCTGGGGCGACGCTCTGGTGGGTTTCGAGAGACTCCTTCGTGGTGGCGCCGAGCAAGCTCGGGGCCGTGCCGGGGAAGCGAGGGCCGATCGCTCCGGGTACTGTCTTGGAGTCGCTGAACGACCGCGAGCATAACAAAAGTGGTGAGTGGCTGCACCACCACGACCCCTTTCGCACTCGGCCGCAGGCGAGGGGGCGCCGCAGGAGCGCCAAAACAGACTGAAATCAGGGCATTATGTCAGAAAATTGTCGCCTCGGCTGCCGCGCAGGAGGGGCGAAATATCGGTACAGTTTTTTCGTTTTGTATTTCCACACAAGGCCTGTATAGTGCGGGTAACCTACATGTGGGCCGGGTCTCCCCCTACCTGGCCTACACACAGACGCGGGTCGAGTCCCCCCCTGCTCGGCTCGCGTCGCTTTTTTTGCCTGTCACCTGGCATTGGGGCGGCAAAACGCCACCGTTCTTACGCAAAGACGAGCGGGGCACTGCTGCCGGGAGGGCCGGTTACTATCGGGTCAGTCGTCGCGGTTGGGGTCGCAGGCGGTCAGCAGGATGGTGACCAGTTGGGCCATGGTGAGCAGGTCCAGCAGATTGTGGGTGAGGATGTCGCGTAGCTGGCGGGCGTCGGCGGTGCGGACGAAGTCGTGGTACGCGTCGGGGATGGCGGCCCCGGGGATGTCGCCGGTGCGATGCCGGCCGCAGAAATGACGCTCGAGGTTCTGCAAGGTGAACCGCTTGAGCTGCCCCTTCCACCGCCGCCGGCACTCGTGCAGCAGGTCCAGGTGCGGCGGCTCGGCCCACGCGCCGGTTAGGCCGTGGAAGGCCGAGCGGTCGCGAATCTGCGTCAGGTCGAACGACTTGCCGTTGAAGGTCACCAGCACCTCGGCCGCATCGTAGCGACGGGTGAAGGCGGCCAGGATGCCGGGCTCCTCGCTGTAATCGCGAGCGAGGTGCTGCTCGAAGATCAGTTCGCCGGCCTGGTGGAACATCACGCCCACCAGGAAGATCATCGTGCCGGCCAGCCCGCAGGTCTCGGTGTCCATGAACAGCAGATCTTCCGGGCCGGCGTTGGCGGCCTGGCACAGCGCGGGCGAGGCGGCCAGCTCGTCAAAGCCGTGGCGGGCCCCGCGGAGCACGGCGGCGTAGTCGGTGGCGATGTGTAAGTTCTCCGGCTCGACCTGCCTCAGCGTCCGGCGGATGCGCCAATACGTCACCGGCCCGGCCGGTGTGTCCACGGTGGCTTCGGCGCCGGGGCACGCGTCGGTAAGCGGGATCGGCGGCCCCTGCGCCCGCCTGGGCTGGCCGCGGGGCCGGCGGTTAATGCCCGAATGCCCCGTACGGCGCAGCAGCTCGTCGGCCGGCGTCACGCCCGCCAGGTGCTTCGACCGCAGCAGCATCTCGAGTTTCTTCCGCCGTGAGTCGGGGATACCCATCACGTCATTCTACCCAAATCCCGCCCCGGCGCCCCGGCCGCTTACTCGCGGGGCTTGGCCGCGGCGGCGAGTTGCAGGCTCTCCAGCAACAGGATGGTGGCCTCTTTGTCGGGCACAGGGAAGCCGCCGCCGAGGTCGGGGTCGCCGTGGATGGGGGGGCGGAGGTTGGCCAGGCCCACGCAACTGGGGCAGCCGCCGGTGCAGGGGCATTCGTTGACGATCTGGCGGCACATGGTCAGCCAGGTGTCGATCAGGTCATACCCGGTGCGGGCGAAGCCCAGCCCACCGGTGTAGCGGTCGTAGATGATGATGGCGGGGGCCCCGAGGTTGGACGATTCAACCATGCCGCTGATGTCCCGCCGATCGCACATCGCCAGGGACGGCAGGGCGGCGAGCATGAGATTGCGGGTGCCGATCATCGCCTCGATGGGGTTGTACCCGGCCCGCTTGACGGCTTGGCGGATCTCCTCGCCGATCACCCACGCCATCGCCGTGGTGGTGAGCGTCTGGGAAGGCAGGTCCAACTCGGTCTGGCCGACGAGCTCCATCGTGTAGTACTTGATCTTGCGGAAGGCGGTCGTCTGCCACGTCACGTCGGCCGGGCCGAACTGCATCTGCCCGTCGAGGTACTCGGTGGTCTCGGCGGCCTCGGCAAGGCGGCAACTGCTGTGCAGCACCGGCTGGGTGTAGTAGTCCACCTCGCACGGCTCGACGGCGGCGATCTTGCCGGCGATGTCGAGGTCGCGAACCAGGTAGCTCCGCCCCTCGTGCAGGTACACCGCATTGGGGTACACCAGTTCCGGCGCCGAAATGCTGTCCACCTGTCCGATCACCCGCCCCCCGGCCGAGACGTCGGCGATGGCGTAGCTGTCCTGGCTGATCGTCCGCAGGTTCACCCCGCGAGAGGGGATCTCGCTGCTGGACCAGTAGTACCGCCCGTTGACCGGGCGCATCTCCCCGTCGGCGGCGCAGATGTCGGCCACCTCGAGCGTCAGCGGGCCGAAGTAACGCCGGTCGTCGGCGGTGAGGGGCTTTTCGAAGCACGCGCAGCTCAACTGCCCGGCCAGGATGTGCGGGTTCTCCGGGTCGATCACCGCGTGCTCGTGCGAGGCGGCGAAGAGGTACTCCGGATGGCGCATCAGGTACTGGTCGACCGGCTCGTTGTACCCCACCAGGATCACCAGGCTGTCCTGGCTGGTCCGCCCGGCCCGCCCGGCCTGCTGCCAGGTCGAGCAGATCGTGCCGGGAAAACCCACCAGGATGGCCGCATCGAGGCTGCCGACGTCGATGCCCAGCTCCAGGGCGTTGGTGGAGGCCACCGCCAGCAGCTTGCCGCTGAACAGTTCGGCCTCGATCTCCCGGCGTTCGTTCGGCAGGTAGCCGCCGCGGTAGGGGCGGATGCGCCGGGCGAGGTCGCCCTCGTCGGCGAGCTGCTCGGTGGCGTACTTGTAGATGAGTTCGGCCACCACGCGGGCCTTGGTGAACACGATGGTCTGGGCCCGGCGGCGGACCAGGCCGGTCAGCAGCTTGACCGCCTCGACGTTGGCCGAGCGGCGGGAGACGTTGTCGCCGGCGAGGAAGGGCGGGTTCCACAGCAGGAAATACTTCCGCCCGCGGGGGGCGCCGTCGTTGTCGATGAGCGTCATCTCCCGGCCGGTGATCTGCTGGCCGAGTTGCAGCGGGTTGGCGATGGTGGCCGAGCAGGCGATGATCTGCGGGCACGAGCCGTAATGCTCGCACAGCCGCAGCAGCCGCCGCAGCACCCCGGCCACGTGGCTGCCGAAGATGCCGCGGTAGGTGTGCAGCTCATCCAGCACGATGTACCGCAGGTTGCGCAAGAAGGCGTGCCACTTGGCGTGGTACGGCAGAATGCCCACGTGCAGCATGTCCGGGTTGGTCAGGATCACCGAGCTGTTGTTGCGTATATTCGTGCGGTTATGCCCGGGGGTGTCGCCGTCGTACGTCGCCGGCGTCAGGCGGTCGGTGAGGGCCTCGCATTCGGCCCATCGCTTCAGCGTGCCGAGCTGGTCCTGGGCGAGGGCCTTGGTGGGGAACAGGTACATCGCCCGGGCGGCCGGGTCGTCGTGCAGGGCGCGGGCGACGGCGAGGTTGTAGCACAGCGTCTTGCCCGAGGCGGTGGCCGTGACGATGACGATGTCTTTCCCCTCGGCCACCGCGTCCACGGCCGAGGCCTGGTGGGTGTACAACTGGTGGATGTTCTGCCGCCGCAGCAGCGACCGGAGGCACTCGGGGATCGGCGAGGCCGGCTCGGCATACGCCGCCTGCCGCGGCTCGATGGCCCGGACGTGGACGATCTGGTTCTCGTAGTCCCGCTCGCCGGTCAACTCGCGAATGAATCCTCGGGCATCCATACCGACCGCATCATGGCACATGCCAGCCGGGGAGGCAAGGAGAATTAGGTTAATGTTAGGTAATTCGGGCCGCCAAATTCCCCATCCACCCCGATTTTTCCCCCCTTTTCGCTTGCACGAATGGAGTGGGGGGACGATAATAAGTTAGGGTTGTGTTAGGTATAAAAAGGAGCACGGAACATGGACATGGAACGCGGAACACGGAACACGGAACACGGAGTACGTAGCCGGTAGTCAGTAGTCAGTAGCCAGTGTCTTGTCCTGGAGCCGGTAGGGTGTGCAGCGTTTTTTGCTGCACACGGAACGAAGGCGGCAACGTCCTCGATGGCTGGAGGCGACCTTCCGTGAGGAACCGGCGTGGTTGGCGTGCGATGGTGTGCAGCGGAAAAACGCTGCACACCCTACACGCTCAAACGTTTCGAAAGTTCCTCGGTGCCGCCGGCACGCACAACGGAGTTGTGCGTGGCACCCACCACACTGGAAGGTCCACTGGAGAATCGCGTTGAACCGCACGAATTGTCGGACACCCTCGGACCCAGTAACGAATCAACGAATCAACGAATTAACGAATTAACTAGTTAACTAGTTAACGAATTAACCAGTCAACGAACCAACGAATCCGGTGCTGCGATGAATGTCGAGACGATCGCCGAGCCCGTGGGGGTGATGGCGGTGTTTTCCAACGGCGAGGTGAACCCCGTGCGGTTCCGCTGGGGCGGGCGGGAGTACGAGATCTTCGCCATCAACGGCCGATGGAGGGACCGCCAGGTCGGCACCTGCGCGTATCACTACAGCGTGCAGGTGGATGAGGAAACGTATTACCTGCATTTCTCCAGCGACGACCTGCAATGGTGGCTGGACCAGGTGGTGCTCGATGGCGGATAACGATTGCGGATTGCCCGTCGAGAGCCTCTGGGCCGAACGGCGGATTGCCCGTCGAGAGCCTCTGGGCCGAACGGCAGATTGCCCGTCGAGAGCCTCTGGGCCGAACGGCGGATCGTCACGCAAGGGGGCGGACGACTGCATTCGTAGGAATCCACAATCGCCATTGGTTCTCCACGTGGACGTCGATGCGTTTTTTCCGTCGGTGGAGCAGTTGTTGATTCCGCGGCTTCGCGGTCGGCCGGTGGCGGTGGGCAGCGGGTGTGTCGCCTCGTGCTCCTACGAGGCCCGGCGGCTCGGGCTGCACGCGGGGATGGCCCTGGGGCGGGCACGGCAGTTGTGCCCGGAGCTGGTGATCCTGGCCGGGCAGCAGGCGATCTACCGCTGCTTCGCCGAGCAGATATGGGAAATCTGCCGGCGGTACACCGACACCCTGGAGACGTTCCTCGATGAGGCGTACGGCGAGGTCGGCTCGGCGGCGGCCTTTGGCGGCGGGCCGGCGGCGCTGGGGAGAGAGATCCAATCGCTCGTCCGCGAGGAGGCGGGCCTGTCGGTGTCGATCGGCCTGGGCGCCAACCGGATGCTGGCCAAGCTGGCCACCCGGTCGGTCAAGCCGGGCGGGGTGCGCTGGATCGCCCCGGGCGAGGCGAACGACTTCCTGACCGATCTGCCGATCGACTCGCTGCTGGGGGTCGGCCCCAAGACGGCCGCGATGATGGGCGACCTGAACATCGCCACCGTCGGGCAGCTTCGCCGGCTGTCACGCGAGGCCCTTGCCGCCATGCTCGGGCGGCGGGGCGAATGGCTTTACGAACGCTGCCGCGGGCGGGACATCCAGCCCGGCAAACGCACCCCCGGCCGAAAGCTCCCCAAAACCATCTCGCGGGAGACCACCTTCCACCAGCCGTTGTGCGACGGCGAGCAAATCCGCGCGATGCTGCAATACCTGCTGGAGCGGGCCATGCGAACCGTCCGCCAGGAGGGGCTGCAAACGCGGACGGTGGAGCTGTCCATCCGCTACGACGATTGGAAGGCCTACGCCGCCCGGCGGTCGCTGGCGGCGCCCACCACGTTCGACGGGGAGGTGCTCGCGGTGGTGTATCGGCTGTTCGATCGGCTGCACACCCGGCGGGTGGCCCTGCGGACGGTGGGGGTGGTGCTGTCGGGCCTGACCCCGGCCGACCGCTCGCCCACGCTGTTCGACCGGCCGGGCGAAACCCGTGCCCGGAACCTGTACGACGCGGTCGACGCCATCCGCAGCCGATGGGGGCACGCGGCCGTGATCAAGGGCGATTCGATCAACCTGCTGGGAACGCTCGAACGCAACGACCACGGCTTTGTGCTGCGAACGCCGTCACTGACGAAATGAAAACCCATGGACTTCACCCCGTTACACGTCTGGAGCGGCTACTCGCTGTGCCGCGGGTGCGTGCCGCCGGCGCGGCTGATCGACGCGGCAGGCCGACTGGGCTACCGGCGGCTGGCGCTGACCGACGTGAACGGGCTGTACGGGGCGACGGTGTTCTATCGCCTCGCCGTCGAGGCCGGGCTGACGCCGGTCGTGGGGGCGGAGCTGCGCCACGCCGGGGCGGTGGTCACGGCGTTGGTGATCGATCGTGCGGGGTACGAGAATCTGTGCCGGGTCATCACCCGCATTCACGCCGACACCGCCGACGTCGCCGAGTCGTTCACGCTCGGCGAGCGGCTGCCGGCATACGCCGGCGGGCTGCACCTGTTCACCGAGGATGCTCACGTGGCCGGCGCGCTGCGTGCCGGCGGCGTGCCGGCCGATCGGTTGTGGCTGGAGCTGGACCCGGCCACGCAGTCGCTCCCCCACGTATCGGCCCTTCAGGCGGCCGCCGGGGAACTGGGCGTGGGCCTGCTGGCCACCGGCCGGGCGGCGATGGCCGAGGAGGGCGACTACGAGCTGGCCCGGCTGGCCGCGGCCATCCGGCTGGGCAAGACCGTCGACAGCCTCGCGGCGACCGACGTGCCGCACCCCAAGGCCGTGCTGCGCGGGGCCGAGCAGATTCACCGTGAACTGGCGCACTTCCCCGAGGCGGTGGCCAACGCCCGTCGCGTCGCCGACCAGTGCACCTACGCGCTGCTGCCCCAGCCGCCGGTGTTCCCGAAGTTCCCCTGTCCGGGTGGCCGATCAGCCGAAGCTCACCTCCGCCGGCTGTGCCACCAGGGCGCCCGCCGCCGTTACGGCCGGGTAGGCGAGGGGGTCAAGCGGCGGCTGGAGCGGGAACTCGACCTGATCGAGCGCAAGGGTTTCAGCGAGTACTTCCTGGTGGTCCGCGACATCGTCCGCTACGCCCTCCGCCGCGGGGCCCCCACGGCCGGGCGGGGGTCCGGGGCGTCCAGCCTGGTCGCCTACGTGCTGCGGATCACCAACGTCTGCCCGCTGGCGATGGACATCCCCTTCGAGCGGTTCCTCAACGAACGGCGGGCGGACTTCCCCGACCTCGATATCGACTTCTGCTGGCGGATCCGCGACGACGTGATCGACTACGCCTTCGACCGCTGGGGCGGCGAGCACGTGGCCATGGTGTGCATGCACAACACCTTCCAGGAGCGCTCGGCCTTCCGCGAGACGGCCAAGGCGTTCGGGCTCTCCGACGCCCAGATCTCCGGCCTGCAACGCGGCGGCCGCGGGAGCGACCCGGATCGCATCAAGCGGATCGCCCGCCTCAGCCGGCGGATCGTCGGCTTGCCGCGGAACCTTTCGGTCCACCCGGGGGGCATCGTCATCGGGCGCAAGCCCATCGACCGCTACGCCCCCATCGAGCCGTCCGCCAAGGGGGTCAACATCACCCAGTACGACAAGGACGGCGTCGAGGCCATCGGCCTGGTCAAGCTCGACCTGCTGGGCAACCGCAGCCTCTCCACCATTCGCCAGGCGTGTGACATCATCACCAGTCGGCAAGACGGGCGGGCGCTTACGATCGACACGATCCCGCCCGACGATCCGGCCACGTTCGCGCTGCTGCAGCGGGCGGATACCGTCGGGTGCAACCAGCTCGAATCGCCGGCCATGCGACACCTGCTGCGCTGCATGCGCCCGCGGAGGCTGGGCGACGTGATGAAGGCCCTGGCATTGATCCGCCCCGGCGCCGCCAGCATCGGCATGAAGGACGCGTTTATCCGCCGCCAACGCGGCGACGAGCCGATACCGGCCGGGCACGCGGGGGTCGATAAAATCCTCGCGGATACCGGCGGGGTGATGCTGTACGAGGACGACGTGATGTTCGTCGCGGCCGAGATGCTCGACGTCTCCCTCGCCGAGGCCGACCGCTTCCGCAAGGCGGTGCAGAAATGCCACGACGATCGCCAGCGCCTCGAGCTGTCGCGCCGGTTCCTCGCCGGCTGCCGGCGAAACGGGGTGGACATCGAGTACGCCAAAGCCATGTGGGTGCAGATGGCCAAGTTCAACGCCTACTCCTTCTGCCGGGCCCACGCGGCCAGTTACGCCCGGCTGGGCTACGCGGTGGCGTATCTACGCACGCACCACCCGCGGGCGTTCTGGGTGGCGGCCCTGAACAACAACCAGAGCATGTACCACCCACGCGTGTACGTCGAGCAGGCCAAGCGGGCCGGCATCCGGTTCCTGCTGCCGGAGATCAACCACGCCGCCGAGGAGTTTTCTCTTAACGGCGACCTCAACGGCGACCTCAACGGCGACCTCGATGGCGACCTCAACGGCGAGACCGTTCGCGTGGGCTTCAACCGCGTCGACGGCCTGGGTCCGGCCGGCGTGCGGAACATCCTCGACGCGCGCCGCCACCGGCCCTTCGAGAGCCTCAGCGACTTCCTCGACCGCACCCGCATGGGCGTCGAGGAGGCCCGCAGCCTGATCCTCTGCGGGGCGTTCGACGCGTTGGCCCCCTCCCGGCCGGCGCTGATGATGGAGCTGAAGCTCTTCCGCCCGGGACGCACCACGCGGCGCGACGGGCGAGCCCTGCTGTCGGTTCGGCCGACGATGACGACCACATTGACCGACTACTCCCCCCAGCGGAAACGCCGGGACCAGCGGCGGATACTCGGCCTCAGCGTCGGCGCCCACCCGGTGGCCCTGTGGCGGCCGACGGTGGGGGACCAGGCCGACACCGACTCCCGCGGCCTGCCCCGGCGGGTGGGCCGGCGTGCCACCCTGGCCGGCGTGCTCGAGGCCGCACGCACCACCGAGGGCCGGAACGGAAGGGAGGTGAGGTTCTTTAGCTTCGACGACGAGTTCGGCCTGTTCGAGGTCAGCGCCTTCGCCGGCACCTGCCGCATGACCGGCCGGCCCAGCGGGGGCCAACCCGCCGCCCTGATCACCGGGCGAGTGGACGACCACTACGGCTCTATCACCCTCGCCGCCGAGGAGATATCATGGCGTAAAGACAAACCTCCTTAGCCACAGATGAACGCAGATAAACACAGATGAAGCCACGGCACAACAAAACGATCGACACCATCGTTTAGCGGCGGAGCTTGCTCCGCGCTTCCGTCAAGAACCAATGCGCCACAAAGGGCACAGAGCACACAAAGAAGGACAAGGAAACACAAGGAATGAAGTCACACCAAGAGGCGCACGAAAGCGCAAAACAAATTGCATTTCCGATTCTCCGTACTACTAACGTTCAAGATGTCGAATTCGTTCTGCACTTTCATACTCCTCTTGCCGTAACTCCTTTACTCGTTTTTCTCTGTGTTCTCTGTGCTCTCTGTGGTTCATCGGTCGTGGAGTCCACGTGAAAGAACACACCCAATCCAAGCCCCAGGTCATCGTCGGCACCAGCGGCTACTCCTTCACCGACTGGGTGGGGCCGTTCTATCCGGAGGGGACGGCGCGCGGGGACATGCTCGCTCACTACGTGCAGCATTTCCCGGCCGTGGAACTGAACTCCACCTATTACCGCATGCCCAACGCCCGCACGCTGGCCGCCCTCGCCCGCAACAGCCCGGAACGGTTTCTGTTCTGGGTGAAGGCCAACCAGGAGACCACCCACAAGCAGAACCGCCAAGTGGCCGGTGAGTTCCTCGAGGCCCTCACCCCGCTCACCGAGGCCGGCAAGCTGGCCGGCGTGCTGCTGCAGTTCCCCCAGTCGTTCCACCGCACGATCGCCAACCGCAAATAC
>SDBU01001757.1_pt1 | contig 30025 bp, 63 predicted proteins | sample 2277071 | NCBI WGS metagenome assembly SDBU01 (sample SAMN10397929, study PRJNA504765) | marine sediment metagenome | isolation source: marine sediment core GS08_GC12, 126 cmbsf | place: Arctic Ocean: Gakkel Ridge, Loki's castle | collected 2008 | reverse complement strand
GTTCCCTAGCCTCCTCCCCAGCCCGTCCTAGGGCATCTACGGGTTCCCTAGCCTCCTCCCCAGCCCGTCCTAGGGCATCTACGGGTTCCCTAGCCTCCTTCCCGTCCCGTCCTGAGGCATCTACGGGCGCCCGTAGCGTCTCCTGAGGCGACTCTTGATGCCCCTGTTTAACCGTATATGGTTTTAGCTCCTCTATCTCTTCCCGGGGCCTTACGTCGCCTGTTAGAACCCGGACCACCGCTTCCCTACATTCCTGTTCCGTGATCCCGTACCTTTTCATCTGTGCAGGGAGAACAGATTTCCAGTTAGAGATCGTTTTCGACTTGAGCTTGAGGCCGAAACGCGCATTGACGATCCTCGCTATCTCATGGGGTAGATATTCTTCTTCCCCAAGGCCGAGGAGCATCCCGAAAGCCAGTATTCGAGCTTCCCTAGGTGGGGGTGCTGTTCGCCCTTTATTCATCTGGTTTCCTCAGGAATGAATCCCTCTTCCCGAGATGAATTAACACGATAAACATTTAAGAGTTTAGGGACTTTTCATCTCTGAGAGGGCATGAGCAAGATAAATAACCTGTTTAAGAAGGTCGCCCCGGATATCATTGAACTCGGTATCAAGGTCATAAGGCACACTCGAGACAACGATGGGTTATCCGACATCGATGTCGACGAGGCCTACCCACTGTTCGACTTGGAGGCAGATATTAAGCGCCTCGAGAATGACCCGTTTTTCGATATAGCCCGCGAGCTCGAGGCAAATTCAGATCTCAATCTCGGGTACAGCAGCACCCGGACTGTGAGAACCTCCCCTGAGGACCTCGACGAGGGACTGTCCCACGTGGGACAAAAATCGCCTAGGCCTCCCCAGGTGGTAGGAAAGCAGGAGTACGGGGGCGATGCCAAGAGCTTCGCGGGGCAGTCAGACGTCGACTATTGTATCGAGTGTGCTGTCAAGCATGGGAATGGTGCCAAAGTTCTAATGAGGGAGGCTTTGCAGAGGGCCGAGGCCGCAGACCCTAGCTCCCAGGGGGTCCTTGAGAAGGTGCGGGGAGTTACCGAGGAGCTCACGGGAGTAGAGCATGATACGGATACTGTCGGGCACCCGGGCGTTATGGCTCTTAATACGATGGCCAGGGTTATTAGAAAACAGATATACACTTCGGGGGCTGAGATAGGTCGGGCTTCTAAAGAGGATATCCAGGGTATTAAGGTCCTCATAGATGAGCTTGTGGACGCTGCGTATCTGGCCCGGGAGGCCCAAGAAGAGGACTGTCCAAGCTGCAGACATGCCGTAGGGATCAGCATGAGTCTCAACGTCGGGAAATCTCTTGGTATGCCAGACGTCGATGAACTTGCGTCCCTTATCAAAAGTGACCAGGTTGACCCTGTGGAGGCCATGGAGGCTATTATCAATCACGCTAGGACCGTAAATGATGAAGATGCGGTAGATTATCTCACTGGCGTTAAGAAGATGATGACTGAGCCCCTCTAAGGGGGCTACTGGGTGTCGGATAAAGATTTTCTCTTGACTATTGTTGAGACGATGCAGAAAGCGGATAAGCCGCTAATTATGAATCACATCGCGAAGAGGGCGGGGATATCCCCTCAGTTAGTGGATTACCACTTAGAGCAGCTGATCAATAAGGGCCTGGTCCTTCTCGTAAAAGACAATGATAAGAAGTATTACATCCTACAGCCTATTTTCTACGATGAGAACTGGCTGGATGCTCTTTACAAGATGCTTACGCCTTTCGTTGAGGGGATGAGTGGTCGCATAGGTTACGAACAATGTAGTCTCGAGATATCCTCGGAGAGAGTCATAATAAATATCCTGCTTATGTTCCTTCGGCGCTTCGAGACGGAGCTCGAGAAGTCAGATCTATTCAAAACATAAAAAGAGTTTTGAGAAAGTGCTTTAATAGCCCCTGAGAAGTAATTAGCGGTTAAGATGGTCTCACATAAGAGTTTTGGTGGAATCATGCTCAGCATCGGAGGCGGAGGCCTCCGGTTCAAGAAACGGCCGAGCGCCTACAATATCTGCATTGGAAAGGAGTTGAAGGGTAACACCTACTCCAATGGTGGGCGCTACAGTAAAGAGGTCCAGGCCGCTTTCAAGGGCGCCGTTCAGAAGTGCAAGTAAGCATCTTCTCTCTTCTTTTTTATTATTTATTTTGTCGTTCGTGCTTTTTCTTTTCTTTTGTCCAGAGAGGCCCACATTGTTTGAAAGTCATTCCTGCGCCTCCCTTTTCCTTGGAGCGGGCGCAGTCAGCCATGAACAGGTTATAGGTGCTCAGGGGTCTTGTCCTGGTGCCCTTTCCTTTTTTGGGTAGGTCGCAGGCTTGAAGTTCTGCCCTGAGCAGCTGGAGGTCGAATTGTGCTCCCTCTACCCAGGCTCGAGGATAGGTTTTGAGCCTCTTGAGCTCCTGGTTGACGAGGTAAACTAGGACTTTGCGTGATCTTTTATCCATGCAGTCGCAGTCGATTACGGGTAGCTCTACATTGGCTATCTGCTCGTTTCGTCGCTCCATGGCTTTAATGCTCATTGTTTATCCTCCAGCTCGGTAGTCATGGCTTTTAGAATCCTCTCCTTGTGGGGATCCTCGACGCCCTTGAGCTTCAATCTCTCGAGCTCTAGTTTGCGTCGACGGACCTCCTGGAAGAGGGTTACAGCGACGACGGCTTTCCGCTCCTCTTGGGACATGCTCTAAGATAGTTATTTAAATCCTGAGTTAATAAATTATCTAGCATACTCGAGGCGATGAAGGGAAATGAGTAATGTAATTGTCTGCGCGAGTGACCAGGTTCGGGAGCACATTATAACCGCGATCGAGGGGAGTAATTTAGGGAAGGAGATTAAGGACGCCACCCTCAAGGAACTAAAGGCCCTCCCTGGCTGTACGGGCGCGCTCCCTGTCGACTTCGAGGATGCGAAGACGTCTAAGGCCAAGGGGGAGAGGAAGAAACGGGGCCCCTCAGCCTACAACCTGTTCGTCAAAGACTGCATGACGAGCCCCGAGATGAAGGGGATCGAGAAGGCGGCAGATCGTATGAAGAAATGTGGGCCTCAGTGGAAAGCGGGCGGCGACGAGCTCAAGGCGAAGTACGAGAAGAAACTTAGAGAGCTCCCGGGATAAATTTTTAATAGCGCTGGCCATCAGTGAGAGATTGTATGGTCCAGGAGAGAGCAGTCTGTCCGTTGTGCATCTGGTCAAGAATCATGGGATCCTCGAAGCACTCGGAGGAGGGGTTTGTCTATGGTGATTATCTGGGTAGTCCGGCCGAGGTTCCCGTTATCCAGCTGAGGAATATTCAAGCTGGCCCTGGAAGAGGGCATAAGGGAGAAGGGGGTGGGGGGTTTTCACTAGCTGGGGAACTATCCTTATCGGAGGCCTTGAGTGATCCTGCTCATTCCGACTTTGCCGAGGGGTTGAGGTCCCGATTGATTGATCTTGTACGGGATTATGTTGCAGAAGGGACTATATCCCCTGAGGACCTCACGTTATAACCAGTGTTAATACAATGGATAAAGTTAATTGGATTTTATAGGTTAATTGATTAAAAGAGATTTTAATAAGGCTTTATTTTGCCCTTTTATTTTCGATCTTAGATGAATTTATCGATAATATTTTTTATTAAATTTTTTTTCTTGGATGCGTGATCTCTGTGTCGCGTGCGCGCGCGATAGGGACCCCGTGAGCCCTTTACTTTCTCTACTATAATGTAAAGGCCCCCCCTAGCCCTAAAACCATATATGGTTTTATTTGTGGGGGGCCTTTTCCCTAGGTTAGATCCTTCCCAGGATCCCCCTTTATGGGGGTTTACTTTCTAAGGTAGAAAGTAAAGGGATCAGGAAATTATATATAATACGGTAAGATAATCTTATAATGGATGCCTAGAAAAATGAAAAGGGAATCTTGGAATTATCGATCCCTAGAAGATCATGGGATCGATAATAGTTATGAGTCTTTAAAGGGACTCATTGAAGAAAAGGGGGTTAATTGGGCCGCGGCTGCGCTTGTCTGGGGTTCAATCGGATACCATACACCGGATCACGCTTTGATCGTTATTCGTAATTTCTTAAAAGGCGAAGAAAAGGATAATTGCGAAAGATGTTATGCGATCTTTAATTGCGATCTTGTTGAAATGGTCTATTATGATCTATCGCGATTTATCCAATTCGATCAGGATAGACAAGATAAACACCTTGAATACTTCAACAGTGTTGTAAAGGCCGATTCAGATACACAGTTAAGTTTAGGTCTAATGTATCCGACGAGCGGCCTTCATTAAAGGAGATAAATAAATTGGGTGTTTTAATAACTTTAGAATTTGTCGATAACACAAAAAACATTTATCAGTATAAACAGGAAGAAAGCTTTACAACAATCGAAGAGGCGAAGGAATACTTAAACGAAAACTTTGAAGGAAATACGAGAGATAAAATTTATATCGACATGAAAGACGGTTCAGCTAAACATATTGGTTTCGTATTTAAAAGATGGAATCATTATTACGATACAAATAAACGATATGCTGAACACGTTTGGGTTAGTATCTTCGCAATAAACAGAATAGAGAACCCGGTGATCTAGGATGGAGTTAATGTTTGTTCACCATCCCATTTACGGGGACCCGGAAACTAAGATGAAAGCCGATCTAAAGCGCGCTAACATCAAATTTACATCCCTTAAATTTGAAGAGATACTAACCCAACCAAACGGATCGAAGGTCTATAAGGTGATCGTGAATGAATGAAATAAACAAGCATATAGAAAACGCGATTTATTGTGTATGCTTACAGTTCTTAAATGGTGAAATAGGATATACGGCCTTCGATGATCTATATTTCCCCTTATCCGCAGCAATACAAAATAACGAGCTATTATTTTAGGAAACCATTAAACTTTTTTTTTGTTTCGATACCTGGATAACTGGATACCAGGGGATCCGTTTTTCCCGTCCTCCTATCAGGTAATAAGACAGTAAGATAATCTTATTAAGTGGGGGGTCCCAAACCCTTAACGGTTTAAATGAGTAACTCAAAATGTAGGGAATGCGTAAGCATCTTTACTAAAGAAGGCTGCGAAGGCTGCTTAGATATAGACCCGAAGGACGCGGGCGCGTACAAGTTAGGACAGTACCCTTATCGAAACTTTAAGGCCGGGGATGGATACCGGGCCCGGTTAGAAGTCGAGAGACGGGGAGATCGCAACATAGTGATCGGGGGTCAGGGAGAACACGAGATAAACGCGCTATGGTCCATTAACGAGGCTTACGAGAAATTAGCGCATGTCTCCGAAGAGTGCGGAGGCCTCACGACTAAAGACTCGTTGATCCTCCTCACCGTCTGCAAAGAGACCGGGGAACACCGGATCGAATACATGCACGACAAGCTTTACCGGATAACGAGGATCGAGAACGTCCCCGAGTGGGCGGCCTTCGATCCTTAAGGAGCTGCTAGAATGAGCGATCCAAGTTGGCCGCTAGAAAGCGGCCGAGTATTTGAAAGCCCCTTTTTCACAGCCGAAGAGCTAACCCGGAAATGTCAGGATAACCTATGGCTGAGGGAGGGAGGACCCGAAAAGGACCCCTATTATTATCCCTCCGACGATTACAGCTATTCGGCTTATCGCTGTGAGACCGTCGAAGAGCTAAAGAACGCTTTCCTTTATGGGAATTGGGCGATCCGTCAGGGGTTCATTTACGAGTCCCTAGCGTTCATTAACCAAATAAACGCCGGGGATGAATGGTTAGCCCTCAAAAAGTTCGACGGTGGGGAGATCCTAGCCTTTGAAAGCTGCAGCATGATCCCCATAATAAACAACGCGCCCGAATACCTCAAGGACTATATCGCGCAAATGCTGAAAGCCACCCGGAAACAATGCCGGGAGCTAGAATACACGGACGCGGACTTTAACGCAAAGTACCCCCGATAAACCCCAACCCCCACCCCTTATTTTTTTTGCATCTTTTAGGGCCCACTCGGTTTACTGGAGCCCCCAACAAGCCAGCATAAGCTAATAAGATAATCTTATATAGCGCTCCCGAGGGCCTTCTTAATGGATGCCTATGAATAAACAAGAGTTAGTAGAAACAAGCACACACACACCGCCGACGTGCCCCGGATGCGGGGCTCTACTGCTTAGCGTTCTTTGCGAGGTCCACGAGATCTATTCCTTCATGCCCTTGGACGGTTTTTACAGCGAAAAACCAGACGACATCGGGAACGACTACAAATGCCCCGCGTGCAAAATAGATCTTAGCAGCGTATTCCCCGATGGAGTAGTCGATTGGGAAACCCAGGATACCCGGACCTGTACGATCTGCGGCGACGCCGTACCCGTCGAAAATCTCAGAGCCCACCTTCGCAGCCACAACCCGAACGCTGACGGCCTAGACGGTCACGAGATCCTAGCCCTCTTCAAGCCAAACTGAGCCGAGGACTAAAAAATGCAGGTAGCTTTAAACGAAACCGTTAGCCTAGACGTGCGCCCCGGGCGCGTGTTCATCGTGCTAGGTCACCCGGGCGCCGGGAAAAGCAACCTAACCAAACTGATTATGCAGCGCTCCGAGATCGATAACTACGTTGTGGACCCCGCGGCCGAATATGGAGACGTCAAAACAAGGCTAACGATAACTGACTATAAAGACATGAAGAGCACAATAAACGGACTCATGGCGAGGCTATCACTAGCGCCGAAACTGATACTCCTAGTAGTCGAGGAATTACCACGCCTCTTATTGACTACACCAAGAAGGAAAAGAGCCGACATTAAACAACTACTCATAACAACAGTAGCAACAGCACGAAAGAACGGATTCAGCACACTATTTGTAAGCCAATTATTAGACTTCATACCTGACGCGTGCCTAGGGCTCGGTTCAGACTTTATTTTCTTTAGAAACACTTACAGAGTAAACAAAATGTGGGGCTTCGTATGCGGAGTATATGAAGAAAAAAAGGCCTTCGTGGAAGAGGTAAAAAGTCTTGCTAACTACGACTGCATACACATCGACCTAATCAATAAGACAATCAAACGTTTCAGAGCCGAAGAATACACGGGATCCCTGAGCGCCGCTATCATGGAATGTGAGAAGTGCGGAGGGCCTCTCGGTGACCCGTCTTCCACGTGGGACATGAACGATCTTAAAATGGGTCAATTCAAATGCTCAGAATGTGGGCACAGCTTCAAAGCCCCCATAAACACCAACAAGGACCTTATCAGAACCCGCTCCCTAAACTTCGACGCGAAGGCGATCCTAAACAAGCCATGGAGCAACGCCCGGAAAATCCGAGAACTCCGAAAGCGCGGCCTCGAAGTCTCCATGATCGCCGATCTCCTAGGAACTACCACAAATTCCGTAAGTGTCACGCTATCCCGAGCCAGAAAAAAGAAGAAAACACGCTAAAACCCCCTCTATCCCCTCTTTTTTGTTATTTTCCCCATTATCTTAGCATTTATGTTAACACCCTGATAGCATCATTTTAACATCATATTAGCATCGCATTAACACTCTACCTTAACATAAGACAGGCTTATATCACCATCTTATTGTATTACATTTAGAGAAAAGGAGGTATGAAAATGGAAACTAAGCCAGTGTCAATCCACATGCCCGTAAACCTAGATAAAGCCCTCAACGAGTACAGAGCAGCCAACATCAAGGACCAGGTAAACATACCCACGAGGACCTGGGCCATAGTCGAGCTACTCACCAAGGCCCTAGCCGCCGAAGGGATCAAAGTCGAGGAAGGCGAGTAAAAAAAATGACCCAATGCCCACAATGTTGGAAGTTCTACACCCCCGAGCTCATTGCGATAGCAGGACAGTCCTTGGTTAGGTTGGCCCACACCAAAGAGGAGCCGTACCAACGGCAACAGCTTCAGCATCCCCCGTACTGTTCGGACAAGTGCTACGACGAAGCAATCAGTGGGGAGCGCCCCGAGTACACATACGACGAGAAAGGCCGACGCTTCGAGAACGGAATCCGAAAGCTCTTCGCAGACCCACCAGAGGAGGATTAACGTTGAGCGAGGACCAGTGGGAACGGCGAAGGCGCGCCATTCGGAGAGGAGCCCAACAAGGCGGGGCTGCAGGAGCGAAGCGTGCCGAGATCGCCTTCAACGCGTTGATGCGCCCCCAACGCCGAGGGATTAAAGTCGAGGAGGAAGAGAAAATTGAGCCTTGATGTACATTATGAAAAACTCAGGAAGCTAGTGTCTGACATGTATATGATCAGGATTAGCGACGGCAAGAACCCACAGGTTTCCATCGTACCAGACAGCAACGAAAGTCATCCATGGACCCACTTTGTAGGAAGCACCATCGAGGACGCGTTCAATAGAGCGATAAACAAGCTAGAACACCCAGAAAAGGACTACCAAGCTGAATCAACGTACCTTAACCCCAAAGGCACCCTTTGGCTCGCAAGTGAAAGTAGCGTGTATGGAGAGGATCATATAAGGCGATTTCTGAGAATCCAGGTCGAGGAGGAAAGCTGAATTGACGTTCGAGTATGTTATAGTAGCTAGGGGGAGCTTGGAGGACCTTGAAGAAAGGATCAACGAAGTAGCACAGAAGGGAGGCCGAGTCGTAACAAATATCTTACTTGACGGTCGCCCTGGACATAGGGAAACACTTGCCGTCTACTCGGTGATAATGGAGAAAGAGGTAAAAGACGAGTAAAACCCAAATTCTAACATCTATTTGTTGCTCCCTTAGAGCAGGCTGAGTCCCGCCGGCTCGCCTGCGAGGATGAGTACCTTAAGAAAAAGGATGCCTGGAAAGACATCTGAACGGTAGACCAAGCCCGGCTACGACAATTAGGGTATGATCATAGGCAATTCCCCTCAAAAGGGAGAATGTCAACTCTTGCGCTATTAAGTTAATAGAAGGGTAGGAGTATGTATTATGAAGTTGAAATGCCAACTGAACCCTTCAACCTAAGCGTAAAAAAATACCCAATTAAACGACAACGAGAAGGGCTCCCTCATACTGAGGGGATGCGGTGGAATATTACCTGCCGACGTGCCGACCCCAACGATTCTGATGTGCAGAAAATACGTGAAGGATGGGCTCTAGCTAAGGGGGTATCGGTCCCCCCCCAGGACACAGAGTTTGAGGCTATAAAATGCGACCTTTACGAAGATGAAGAGAGAACAAGGAATCCCATGAGCATCATTATTGACCAGTTCAGCGGTGAAATAGTAGTGATAAAGGGGGCTCAAGGGGCGGGCATCGATGTCGTCGTTGATGATTGGCCCGTCTATGAGAGGACCCAGAAACTAGCGGATAAAGTCGAAATCGGATACGAATTAGGAAAAGTAGTTGAACACGAGGGCCGGGGTTATTATGTCTCGGGTAAGATAGCCCGGAAAATGCGTTAGATTCCTAAAGGCCTTTACTTTCAACGGGAGAATGTAAACTCCAGGCATGTTGCACATCCCTTTTGCAGTACCATATTGCCATATCACATTGGTAATTGACCCCGGGGTCAATTATGTTGAACATGGTCGTCGCGACGTTGGTTGAAACGTATGTTCAACATCAACTATATTTACCCCATGGCCACACATTATTATTGATCCTTTATGGCCGGCCTGGGGCGCGCGACTGTGGGAGGGAAGCTACTCGAACGCTTCCCCGAGCTGCTCCTTAAAGAAATGTGCGTACTCACGGAGCAGAACACTTCCGACCTCAAGGACGTCATAATAACCGACCAGGACACGGAAGAAGAGGGTTATGATAAAGAGCTCAAGGACCGTGACGAGATCGCAGGGCTGCTCAGTGAGGCCGGGGCTCCAATATGCGAGAAAGATGGTACGTTCTTTCTGGGTGACGTCACGGAACCGGAGACGGGCGCCGGCTGCAGGATAGATCGTGCTTACTGCGCCTCGAAGGGAGCAAAGACCGTAGGCACCTTTCACACGCATCCCCTCGGCGGCACGACCCCGAGCCTACCTGATCTTCAAACCTCTGCGAACGAGAAAGAGGAACTATTCTGCGTAGGTGGCCGCATCGGAGACAAGCGGAAAGTGACTTGCTACGCTCCCGGGCCCCGGGTCACGGCATGGGGAGGCCCCGTATATAACCCCTTACGCGGTTACTATCCGAAGTTCGATGTACCTGAGACCGGTAAAATCGTGTTCTACAGGGAGCCCCCGCCCCCTTTGGCCTCGGAGCTCAACGTCGAAATGACGGATGAAACGATAGTTGAGTTACTCACGGCTTATGAAGACTACACCAAAAAGGAGCTCCAGGAGAAGATTAAAGAGGTCCGGGCCGGCTTCGAGAAAGGGGAGATCTTCGAGGAGTTCTGGGAGAACTACGAGGCCGAGGGAGAGATGGACGAGCTCGAGACATACAGCCCCAAGGACCTCGAACGCCTCGAGAAGCTCAAGCTAGACTTCCTCGCGAGCGACTATTACATCCGTTCGGCCACATGCCCCAAGAAGTAACGGCGCCATAAACGCTTAATATACCAATTCAGCAAATTAGTAGTGATAAAGATGAGCTTCATTGTAACCCTCGTCCTTCCTTGGGTTCCTGTACTGGTTAACGAGACTTTTTCGGTCGACGGGAGCGTGATGGAATCACCCTCAACACCCCTAGGCGAGGAGGTTGTAACCATCCTGATTGATGGCGTACCCGTTGGCGCTACAATGACTAATTGGGAGGGGCGCTTTTCCTTCGAGACCGCTGTAGATACATCGGGAATGCACACGATCCAGGCGAAGGCCACCATTCTCGGATACGGCGACGTCTACAGCCTCACGGAGGCGATCAGCATCTCCGAGCCGGAGCCCGAGCCCGAACCGGAGGCGTCGGAGTTTCCAGTAAAACAAGTCGCTGCTGGCTTAGCGGGACTCATAACTCTCGGCGTGATATTCACGAAAGCCCAGCGCGGCTAACCTCTTTACTTTCTATACAGGAATGCAAGCTCTTATACGGTGTTAATACACTGGATATGATAGACACGTGCATAGATGAATCAAAATGAAGAAAGCGGAAATGGCACACTGGTTGAAGGTCTACAGGCAGTTGAACAAGACCCCAATCGAGGCCCCCTGCGATGTATGCAATAGAAGGATCCACCCGGAACGGGTTCAGGGTTGTGATAATTGTGGGTGTGGCCCCGTCAATCTCTATATTCGTTTGAAAGCCTATGCCAAGTTACAGGATTCTTAACCAACCGACCCCTTTACTTTCTATCCCGGAAAGTAAACTCTATCGCCAGTTCTCGAGGAGCTGCTGCTGCTCAAGGATCCCCTCGAGGCGCCCGACAAGGGCATCAAGCTTCTTCTCATGGTCGACCAGGATATCGATAACCATGTCCAGGACATCCAGTTTCGCTTCGCGGACCATGAATCGTATAGTATACTATACAGTTAAGGGGATTATGGACCCCTAATCAGTGTCTGAGAACCACAATAATCACAGTTAAATACGGTGTTAATACACGGGTATAGTTGAGAGAGGCCAAGTAAATGAGTGAAAAATATCCAATTATTGAACTAGATAGCTGGTTAGATTTGCCGGATAATCCTCTGGTTCTGGATAAGGAAAAGCGGATTGCCTTTGGTGTAGATGAAGGATGCGTTTACTTCGCAAGAGTTGACCCACTAAAGGTTGAGAAGACATGGGGCGAAGCTGTTGACGATCGAGGCGGCATGCCGTCTCGAGTTGGGTGGAAACTCGTTTATGGCAAGTTTCCAGGTGCCAAAAAGGAGTAAGCGCCCACGGGCGTAGATGCGGGGTAGAGCAGTAAGGCAGCTCGCCAGGCTCATAACCTGGAGGCGGGTTCACCCGTTTACGGTGGTTCAAGTCCATCCCCCGCAACCACTTTACTTTCTATATCTGAATGTCAAGGGGTTCAGGGCCGTCGCCATGGTGACGTTGTGTACACAATGAGGCGGCCGGCTTGATTGTGTACACAATAGACGCCGCCGTTTTATGTGTACACAATATTTATAGCGTCAGGTCCCTGCAGTTGTGTACACAGGTGATGGTGACCACCATGGTAAAGATAGGCTGGACGGAGGACGAGCTGGAGTTAACCGAGATCACCGGGAAGAGATTTGTAGGTACCAGGAAGGTCGGAAAACACGCGCGTAAGTCGAAGGGCGTCACCTATGAGAGCCCGAAGATTGTGCTCGATCGGAACCAGGAAGACTTCATCGGCAAGAAGTACAAGACCCTCAGCGGTAAGGCCGTGATCAAGCACAGCGGCGGCGGCGTCACTGACCCCTGGGAGATGAAGGGTAAGTGCATCGTCCTCTTCTTCCCCGATCGCTGGAACGAGGAATAACCCTTTTAAGCGTGTGAATAATGGCCGGGGTTCAATTTGATTACGATGCTTTCAACAGGCGAGATCCTGGTACAGGTAGATGGAAGTGTCGCCTCTGTGAAAAGCCAGCTGAACCCCCCAAACTATTTTACTGTTCTGATAAATGCAGCGAGCTCTTCCAACTGGCGTTAAGTTGGCCTGCAGCAAGATATTGGGCTCTCGAGAGGGATAATCATAGGTGTATTAAATGCGGGAAAGTAGTTGCAGGACACTACCATGAATATGATGAGGAAAAGAAAGAGTTTGTATATTCAAAGGAAATAGCGAACATACATCACATTATCCCCGTCTCCTATCTATGGGATGAAATCATCAAAGCTCTTGAAGGCCTAGAAGGAGAGGAACGAACGTATAGAGCTCAACAGTTGAAAAGCATCGTATTCTTTCACCTGGATAATCTAATAACGCTCTGCGAGAAGCCCTGTCATAGAAATGAGCATAAGAAGGGATGGTACAAAAAGTTTAGGATGAAGGAGACCGGGCAGAAGACCCTCGAGGAGCTCCTCGCCTAGCCCCCATCCCATTTACTTTCGACTAGAGAAAGTAAACCCTTAAATGCGGTGTTAATACACCGGTTAATAGGAGAACTGAGTAATGACCTGTCAATTTCTTCATTCATGTAATGAAAAGGTCACAATGTCAACATATATCCACTTCTGTAAAACCAAGAAGAGATTCATCAAGTGTGACATCTATACAGGTAATTTAACTATGAAAAGACCATCTGGTTGGAGTCATAGTTCGGGAGATTCTACGTAATTGCGCGCGTGACCCCTTTACGTTCCTAGTTAGAATGTAAACCTTTATACCCGTGTTAATACACTGGATAAATGGTGCCTGAATGGAATATAATGTTTTTGGAAAGCAGATTGTGGGCATGACCGGGTGGGGTAATGACGAGTTTACTTTAGAGTTCGATGATGGTGTCAGGCTCGTCGTTAAGGCCGTGGCCGACGTGGGCTTATCCAGGGGAAAGCTTGAGGTGAGCGCCACAATCGAGATTTCCACACGGAAGGTCAAGTTGAAGGCTGAGGATGAGGATTAATGTTCGATTGGTTGAGAGACTGGTTAAGCTCACTACCTCTCGGAATTAACCCAGGGTGGTTCAAAACAAACTTTACCCTACCAACACTACAGTTGAAAGACCGTGAAGAATACAAGGTCTACGAAACGGGGGTTTATGGAGGTTACAAGGAACCGTTTATCAGACTTCCCAAGGGTGCGATACCCCTAGGAATCTATACAAGGAAGTACAAAAAGGGTTGGCGACCAATGGTTGTGTACCTTCTATCAGGGTCCCCGAAGGCTGAGGAGGCTGAGGGGAAAGAGACATGATCACCCTCGAGCTGAAGAACAATGTTTACTACATCAAGGATAACGGTAAAATCTTCATGACACTCCACTACGGCTACAGTGGCCATCAGTCTCCTGAGGAACAGTTGAAGCGCCTCAATATGCTCATCGACCCCCAGATGTGGGGCGGGACGAAACGGATCACCGAGGCCCACATGCACCACTCAGGACATATCAGCATCGGCCTCGACGAGGAGAAGGCTGAGGGCAAATGATCACCCTGATTACAATGTTATCTATCATGATCTACGGCTCTTTCGTGCTGATAGTCGCAACCAAATGGGTGGATTTTGTAGCGGCCCACATGGATATCTCCGGTATCCGCGTAGCGGTTGTTTTCTGTGGCGTAGTTGCCATCGCGATGGCCCCCTTAATACTAGTAGCATTCTTAGGCTGGATAGTATGGGCCTAACTTCCCCCTTTACTTTCTGTATACGAATGTAAAGACGGGGATCGATCCCCATCATATAGCGAGGACCCTCAGGGCCCCAATGATCCCTGCCACCGCGCGCGCCCCGGTGATCATACGTCTCTGTCCCGTCGACGGTAACTCCGTCCACATGATCATATTGGGGTCCTTCACCAGGTTCATACGCTGTAGCGGGATCTCGGACAAGTCGCTGCATACGTCGATGAACCCCTTCACCCGGGTAATCTTACAGGTCTCGATATACGCCCTGCGATCGAGGACATACCCGGGCCCGCTCGCGTAGATGCTCTTCGGCAGGATATTTGACACAAAGGCCGCAAGGTCGCCCGTGGGGGTCCTCGAGCTCGATTGGATCTTCCCCGTGGCCACATCGTACCCGTCGGCGAGGTGGGCGAGGCCTCGTTCGAGGAAGTCCGGCGCGAGCTCCGTGTCACCATCTATTGATAAAATAATGTCGTTGCGCGCGGCGCAGATACCCGCCCTCTTCACCATGTACGTCGACCCGTACTCGACCTCGTAGACATCCACAGGATAGGACGAGGCTATATCGCCGGTCCTGTCCGTGCTCCTATCCTCGATAACCATGATTTCCTCGAGGGCCACCGTCTGACCTAGGATGCTCTCGAGGCAGCCTGCTATATGCGCCTCCTCGTTATGAGCGGAGACCACGGCCGAGACGAGAACCATCAGATAATAAAGGGGGAAGGATAAATAAAACATGGGGGTTTCCTCGACGTCGGAAAAAAGGATGGGGAAGATAGGACGCAAGTTCGCTCACAAGCTCAAGAAGCCCCTCGTGAACCTGGGAGAAAGATGGAGCCGCGATATCGACGTATGGCTCCCGGAGCTCGGGGCGGATCCCTCTATTCACGTCATGGGGCCTGAGCATACAGACGGGACCTATATAGTACGCTACGTCCACGAGGAAGATCAGCTGACGGAGCCCGTCTGGATCTCAACCAATCAGGCCGTAGCCAAGGGAGACCTCCAGGAGGCCCTAAACTACCTTACCCTGGGCGAGGCCTCGAAAACAGTCCCGGGTACGAACGTACCGATCGAGTGGTCGGAGTGGAACAAGTGGGCCCAGCAGCACGAGTTCATAGACCCCATGAGGTTCTTAGAGCTCAGCGGGGCCCCCCTGGGGGGGTTCAGCGTGCCCTCGATCAAGGGCATCGCCGCGGGCCTCGAGTCCGGCCACCCCCTCGAGGCGCTATGGCTGGACATCGACGTTGACACCAACAAGGTCATAAAGCACGAGGGCCGGCACCGGGCCTACTACGCCTGGAAGAAGGGCTGGCCCATGGTCCCCGTAATCCTATGGCATTATCAGCGAAATATCCAGGGCTTCATGAGGTATACGGAGGTCGTGAAACGTATACCCCTCAACGCGTTAAGGAGCGAAGCGCGCCGGGTATCAGCGGCCGACTACGCGCGCGATGAAATACTCTGGGACCCTGAGGCCGAAAAGCCCTAAAAAGCCCTCTTTCACCCGGAAACCCCCTGTAAACAAGGTTTATATATCCCTAAAGGGTTTACTTTGAACGGAGATAAAGAGATGCCTAAAGCGAAATTAGTACCAGGACTGATACTAGACACCACGAAAATTGGCCTCGATGCCTTCGTCCAGCAGCCATGGCAAGCACAGGTAATGAAAGAGCTCTTCACCCGGGAGAACTTCATCTCACGGGAAATCCACGAGTTCTGCGAAGAGAACGACATCAAATCCATTAAAGGAAACCATACGGGGAAGCCGATATCACGGGCAAGCGTGATAAACTTCCTCAACAAACTCGTCAACCATGGGATCCTCGGATTCACCGAAGAAACCGGCAAAGGCGGCTACCACCGGGTATACCACCCAGCCATGACCCAGGACGAGTTCGAGGAGAACGTCGTCTACACGATCTTGATGAAGCTCATCATCCTCTGCCCGGACAGTATGGCAGGAAAGGTAAACCTCGATGGGTGACCGTAAGTACGAGTACCACACTGTCAACCTACCGAAGCACCTAGCAGCCAAGATCCAAGAAGCCATAGACAGCGGAGAACACGGATTCACCGCGATTCCCGAGTTCGTCCGCGCAGCGGTAAGGGACAAACTCCGCGAGCTAGGATACATCATCTAACCCCTCCCCCCTTTTTTACAGTAAAACACCCCTATACCAAACTTTATCAAGTATCAAATCAATACCCACCAGTGGGTAAACGATGAAAATCCAGAAACTCCCCAGACAGACAGTATACGTCGATAAAAGGGGCCGCTTCACAATTCCAGAGTACCTAAGAGACGCAGCAAACATCAAGCCCGAGACCTGGATCGAGGTCATAGCCGAACCCAACCTCCCCAACTGCAAAGGCCTACTATTAAGGGGGGAGAGAGCATGAGGCACCCGAAAAAGTGCAGGGTATACGACAACCTCATCTACATCATGCCCGCATTCATCCACGACTTCGGCGATAACGTTCACCCACCACCCAAACCATAAAAACCCCAACAAACAAACACTACCCACCCCAGGGGAGAAAAAGGAGGGGTGAACACGTCAACGAACGACGCACAAACGCAAATATTCGTAGTGAACGCAGTCGACTACCTATACCAGTATTTTGACGTCGACCAACCCCTGATATTCCTCAACTGTGAGAGAACATGCCGCTGGGCTGCCGACTGCAAATACCTCGCCTGCTATCAACCCTGGGACGAAAGAGTGAGCTTCAAAACCGGCTCTGAGAGAGGTTATATTGTGGCCCACGAGTTCGCCCACCATCTACAGAAAGTGGGGCTCATAACCATAGGTGGTGAGCCTGGGGCTATGACTTTCGAGAGATGGTGGATCGATAACATGAGTGAAGTGGGCTGCGAAGTATGTGGTGACCCTCTTTTTATCCATGATGGTCTTGAACCTGGAACGGAGGTTATCTGCGAGACGTGCGACTCCGTTTACGAGGCCGTCCTCTTAGACTAGCGCCGTGGGGCGAACGCCCTAACCGTAGCAAGAATAGAGAGCCCCACTGCGCCGCCTACGACCCATTTGACGTACTTACCCAACTGGAGGGACCCAAGGAAATCGATCCAATCATACTCGGGATCGTCTCCCGCCTCATCTGCATCGTCCCGGGCCTTCTCGAGGAGCACGTCGAGCTCATCAGAGTATTCCTGAGTGATGTACCCTGCAGCTAGATTATCGTGCTTCTGCGCGATTATGTCGTCGAGAGACTTAACGACATCCTGTAGAGCCTGTTCCATAGGCCTTACAATGACCCGATAGATGATCCACTTTGTCACGAGCCACCCGATTAGGATCCCGGCGATAACGTACGCGATGTAGCCCCAGGTAATAGGATCTAATCCCTGGACCGGAGGAGTGTAGGCATCGCGCTCCACCGTCTCTATGACGTCGACGGTACACCGCCATCCGAAAACGCCGACTTTTTCAAGCCGGGGATTGATAGCTGAGAGATTCCCCTGCCCCTTCTCGATGAACCCCTGATTACAGGTCTCGATCGCTCCCTGTTTGAGGTCCTCGTCCGTGGCTCCCGGGAGCCGGAAGAAAAAGACGTCTATCTCCGCTACCTTATCCGGTATTGCACCCCCGGAAAAGACTATCGCCTCAACGCTTCTAACCAAAGATCGGCACTACCTCAGACACGGCCCCGCAGAAGAAGCAGCTAACCTCCTCTTTTCCGGTCGCGTTAACTGGCCGCCGGCACCCTGGACAAGGAAGGATAACCCCATCACAGCCCTGAAACTTGGCGTTCCCCTCGAACTTCGTGTAATACCGGAAATCTCCGTCCTCCGTAATATCGTTTGTAAAGGAGTACGCCCCGCTTTGGGTGGCGAACTTGGTCTCAATGAAAGTATTATCTCGGTAGAGGGACACAGGCAACGGCATCCCTGCGTTAGTGTCATCCCGGGTGATATTCCCCGAGATAGTGACCGTAAACGGGGGCTCTCCTGAAATCGGGGCGGCGTTGATCGTAAGGCTTGTCGTGGGCCTCCAGGCGGTAACGGTAATTGTGGAAGATTGCGCCTCCCAATAGGCCGCTTCACCCGCGTAGAACGTGAATATCTCGTAAGATCCCTCCTCGAACTGTGCGTAGAAAGTATATTTTCCGTCTGCACCAGTTTTGACTGAGGAGACGGAGACGCCCCCCCGATAGAGGTAAACGGTTTTACCTGCGAGAACGGCCCTCGTTGCTACAGCCTTAAGAACCCCCGATATTGTCTCCCAATCCAGGGCTACAGGCGTCGAGTCCGTAATCTCGATTGACAATGCAGCAGGCTCTAATAGGCCTTGAACAACTACCTCCTGGCTCGTTACCATAACGGATCACGTAAAATTAGAGGTCCTAGATATTTAACCTCTCCCCCCTCAAAAGATTTAACTGTGTTAATACACCGGTATATACGTTCAGCATGGAAAAGCGCCGACGAGGAAAACCAACCATGGCCTATACAATCCTCAAGGACCTCGAGGGCACCGAAGACAACGAAGAAAATCACCTAGTATTGTACGATCTCAAGGGCCACCCCTCAGAATACTTCTATAAGAACCTTCACCGGATAATGGACTCCCGCGGCGACGCGAAACGCATACAGGCAAGCACGATAGAGTGCGGAAGCCTCAGAACCGCCAAGGCCATACACCAACTCGCAGAGAATTATGGAGCTCACGTGCTCATATACAGAGCAGAGCTAGTGAAATGACGCACCCCACGAACCCGAGTTTTATCCGCGGCGACGTGGTACTGGCCAGGGACCAAGGATTTGAGATCTGTCTATCCTGTGATGCCAAGTATACTAAAAAATTTCCCTACTGCCCTCGATGCGGGAGACCTAATAACGTGACCTTCACCCGGCGTCGACGCAAGAAACCTAACGCCAGACCTTGATACCACGTTCTTGTATGTAGGTCGATGCGAGCTGCGCGATATCTGGGACCCTGAAAGGGGTCTTCATCGCCTTAATGTGGAGTATTATATCTTTATACGGAATCTCCTTAAGGCCCCTCTTCAAAATGTAATCCTCGAGGATAGTCTGAGCAACCTTCTCCGCAATTTGGAACTTGGGGCTCAGTAGCTTATAATGTAACTGTAAGGCTGTAGCGACAGAAGCAGGATCACAGTCCTCGAGGGCCCATATTTTAGGTCGAGGCCCTCCTTTCGATTCCTTGACCTTCCTCACGTTCAGAGCAGGAGAAAGTATCCCCATCGATCTCAGCCGCTTAAGAGTTCTATAGGTTGTGGCCTCGGGCATGTCGAGCTCGTTCTGTAGGATCCATGACGTTGCCGCTCCATAAACACAGAAATAAGCGAAAGTCATAGCCGTCGCGGGTGAGCTAAAGATACGCTCGATAAAAGTAAGCAGCCCATGAATGTTTTTCATGGTAGTTGCGATGTTGAACTTCTCGTTGAGAAGGAGGTAATCACGGAAGAAAGTTATATATTGAGAATATTCTTCGTTGGTTTTAGTGTTTGTCTCAGTTGTGAGCATAATGTCGCATCCAGGCACCGCGCGAGAATAGGTAATTCAGCTTTAAAACACTGATCCTGAGTTATTTTCATCTGTTGAGAGCAACCCCTGGGGGGGTATTACATCGGATAGATAGTTGATACTCTCATCTGAGAATATCCAAATTTAACTAACATAGGAGAAGGAATTTTCCCCTTTCCAGAGAAGGACCTCTAAAACCGCTTAGATGAGGTTACTCTCATATGGTATAAATAACTATAAAATCAGTATTGTATAGTATATAGAGTTACTTTCACTTGTTGAGAGTAACCCAGAGTTACTTTCATCTCATGAGAATAACTAGCGTTTCTTTCTGCAAAATACCACGTAGAGCCCCATCAGAGGGATAACGAGAACTAGCGTTCCATGTGGGAAATCATCGATGCCCTGGAGAAGGGAGAAGGACACGCCCCCTGAGGAGGGACATCTATCATTTGGAGTTGCCCCACTGCTCCCCGGGGATCCGTCGCCGAGCTCGAAGGTAGCCCCATATATCCCGGTGATCACGGTCTCCGTGGCTCCCAACGAGTAAAGGTAGCCCTTAGAGACAACCAGTTTCACCGAGGCCCCCGAGGTCAAGGTTAAGCCGATGTCGCCTTGTACGGATTGGTATGCCGTACCGGATTTCAAATTCGACACTGAGAAGATTTCTCCGGTGCTCCCTCCGTAGAATAGCGTGAGGGTTCCGGCCTTGGACCCTGAGGCTCTGAAAACTAGGGTAAAGTCCGTCAATGCTAAAGTGAAGGAGATTTGATACTGGTCGCCAGCGACCATTCCAGGGATCCTAAATCCATCTCCCCCTGAGGGCGGCGCCATTACCAGGAGAAAAGCGATACTGTCTCCATCTTCTCCTATTTGGATGCCGGCAGTGGTCGAGTCTATATTGAATCTATGAAGGGTCCCTATTACATTGGCGTCAGTCGAGTCGGCCGTCCCGCTGAGGTTTTCAGTGGTGGGGTCCCATGCGAACACCATGGGGCTTGAAAAGAACAGGAAAAACAGAACGACCAGGATTATTTTCATGGGACGTTTCACAGCCCTATGAGCTCCCCGTCCCTTTGAAATATGATAAGATGTGGGGGCGACCCGCTTGGTGGATGCCTGGTCGACCAAGCAGATCAGGCCCGCCGCCCTCCCCCCATTATCCAGCGTACCTCACCAACCTAAAAACTTTACGTCAATAGCTCTAGTAGGGCATTGGTGATTTTCCTTGCGTCGAGGATGTCCACGCTGATAAAATTTATTATTTCCTTGGATTCGTCATGTGGCTTCATATCCCATTCTCTATCAAAATGTTCTAAAGTATCATAGGTTCCCTGTATTTGGTGAAGGATAATCTCTTCGGTCTCTTTATCCCGGGCTATCCGGGCGATCTTGATGGTTGTCTCTTTTCCGGCCGTGACATCCATGACGTTAACAAGACGATATTCCATTTGAGCTATCCCTTCTTAGGGATCCGCCATTCATTAGCATCATTAATCCACTCTCCGCCCATCTCTGAGATCATGAAGTCCAGGTGGTTCTCGATCTCTTTATCCAGCATCTGCTTCCGGCCTACGCGATAGTAGTCGCCTCGTTCGCTGATTACCACGAGCTCGTTATGCCCAGGTAGGAAGTGCGCGATTCTCTTCGTCACATCGTCGACGCTTTCAGGGGTCCCCGTGGGAGCCTCCTCCTCCGGCGTTGGATCCGCTTTTTTAGGCGGTTTCTTCCGAGGGGGGGCCCCCACCGTAGGGGCTCTGACCTCAGCCTTCACCTTCTTCCTCGGGGGTGTCTTCTTATTCCCAATTTGTTTACCCTTCCCTCCTTCGATTGCAACCTTCATGTATGCTGCGATGTGGTCCGCGGGCATGACAGCCATCAATGCGTTCCTCACGGCCTTGCTCACTGCTGTTCGCCTAGCAAATTCATTAAGAACAAGTTCACCTTTTTCCTTCCTTAGTCGGGGTTGCTCTGCATATCCCGGGAGCGTAATGTTCATCTCTCCATTATATGCCAGAGCTGAGGCTTCCCATTGATCCAAGTCCTCGTTGAATGCTACCTCTGAGCTTCTGATGTGGATGTTTCCCAGTTTAATCGCTGCGAATTTGGCTCCTGCGTAGGATAGTTTGGATTTTCCCTTCACCATGTATACCATGTCCTTGAGCATCTCCCCGTTGATCTCGGCTACGATCTGGGCGTTATCCGCGGCCTCCATTAGCACGAACTCACTGGTTCTCTCGATCTCCGTATTTTCTTTACTTTGTCTGTCTTTTTCCATTTTATATACCTCCATTTAACACACATACCATCTTAGCAAGTTCACGTTCTCTGGACGTATACTCTCTATGATCTTCCATTAGTCTGCTATCACAGTATTCTAACACAAGTAGTGCTCGCTCTCTCTTGATGATTAGATAGGGTTCTATTTGCTCAAGAAAGGCCTTAGCTTCAGGAATGCTATTGATAATCCACAGCCATTTGTCATGATGGTTCTTGCTACGAGCTGGCTCCCCGAATCTTACCCTACCCATCTTAGCGATTTTATGGATAAATATTAGTATTTCTCTGTTTGTATTCCCTATTGCAATCACTACCTGTATAGATTTGTAATTAGGCATTGAAATAGAACCTTCTAGATCTATCGCCAAAGCTAACATTTGTTTATCATGATCGGTATAATCAAGCAGAGGGGGATTGCGATAAGTGTATGATCTATTTAGATCTAGTTTGTTGACCCAATATTGAACCGTTTTTCGGTTACAGCCTAGAATCTCAGTGACTTGACGCATAGATAAATGTCTCTCGTCATATAGTTTCAACACCTCGTCTTTGTAATCTCCATATCTCGGTTTCCACCCAGCGTATTTTTGCTTTAACGCTTGCCAGTCGCGCCTGTCCATCTCGAGGAAAATATGCTCTGACTTGATTAATTCGCCCATAGACATCCAGTTATACCGGTGTTAATACACGGTTAAATCTTTTGGGACATAACCATAGGGGGGAGAGGTTAGTGAAAATGATTAAAAAGAGGGTTAGAGTTCGTTTCGACGCTTCTAGGGATTCCTGAAAGTCCTCGACTGACGGAGGCGCCTATTATCCCATTAATGTTATGGGTTTGTTATAGGCTGTGACGGCGTTGACAGCTTTCCTAGTTCTCCTCACGCAGTGAGAGTAACTTGAAGTTATGACGTTTCCATATTCAGTGTAAGCGTCGTTGATGTTGTTCAAATTCAGGTATCCGAAGAAGCCGCCACTGCTAAACGGTGGGGCCGAGGGATGGACGATTTTAACAAACACGACCGCGCCGAGCGCAATTAAAACGAGCACGGCGATAGGAGGGCCGGGGCCCATTGGTTCGGGAGCCACGAGTAGTAGTATGTTGACGTCAGCTGAGACCGCCAAGGTCGGCAGTAGGAAAGACAGCAGCAGGAAAACGAACACCAGGAGCGAAAGGAATCTACCTTTGCCTTTTTTCATCTTATTCCATGTATTCCTATCTTTCAATTCACATAAAAGACTATTCCCGATGTTAAGGTAGAGTGTTAATGCGATGCTAATGTGATGCTAATAATGTGTTTACCCGGTGCTAAGAAAATTGTTAATTTCAAGCCTGAAACACGGATTTATAGTCCGTATAACCACAGCGTTGACAGACATACCACAGGGGCCCGGGCACAAGGAAGTAATGCTCCCGGGGCGCGCCCCGGACCTGAGTACTCGGACACCGAGGGCACTTAAGCGGCTTCTCACGTTTTGTCGGCATCCCTTTTATCTCACAAATTGAGGGGCGGGGCCTTCCTCCCGAGCGTCACCAAGGGCACTATAAAATCATCCCATTTCAGGTGTATGTACTTGTCCTGGGTTCCCTTCATCTTCCAGCCGGCGTAACGGTATCTCTGAGCCTCGTTCATAACGTTCGCAATCTCGCTAAGCCGGAGGTGGCGGAGCGGATTCTTGGGAACCGGGTATCCGTCGTCCTTGTAGAAGGCGTAGATACCTGCCCGCTTGAACAGCTGCCACACCCTTTGACGGGATATCCCAAAGAAGGAGCTCCGCATCTTCTTTATGGCCGAGACGAGCAGCGGCGCCAGGGGATCGATTGTTGGAATTGGAATTAACCTGGGTACACGGTGAGGGAGAACTCTTCTCCATCGATCGACGTTAGACTTGTCTCGAGACCGAATCTTCCGTATAGTCCATCCCTTTTCCATTACTAGCCTATCTACCGTCGCTTTATCCGTATACTCGGGACCAATCCTCTTCGTTCGCTTGAGGGTGTATAACGTCACGACATATACGAGGGTCTCGGGATACCTGCTCATGATATCGTCGGTTGCAGCTTCCTTCGATATCGGGTTATGGTACATCTCCTCGAGAGACGTCATGTTAAGATATTTGTCATATAGTGTAGCCATCTGCTCTTTAGCCTGGGACACGTCTCGCCCCAGGCTTCCCCCGATGTCGACCTCGGTTCTCGCCCTCCCGAGCTTTGCGGCGAGCTCGTTGATCTCGAGCTTAAAGACATCGATAGAAACCTCCTTGTGGACGTCTGCAGGTGTAACGGCGAGGCCCTCACTACACCTATTGGCTAAAAGAGTCCACGAGGCCATGAGCTCCCCGTCCCTCACCGGGGCATCCCGGATCATCTCGTAAAGATCTGGCCGGGGTATCGCCGGGATCTCCTCGAGCTCCCTAATTTCCTTACTGACCTTACTCACGATTAATCAGACCGTCGATACGTTTCTTTTACGTGCTCCATGAAGGCTGCGATCGCCTCATTACTCCCCGAGAGCGCATCCATGTAGAACTGCATCGTACCCTTCCCTACCTCAAAGGCCCCATCTAACTGCATAACCATGAGGTTCTGCATGATCATAGCCACCTCGAGGCGCCGTAACCCCTTCTCCATACGTTTCTCGAAGGTATCCAAGATGTTGATAACCGAGGTTACGGCTTCTTCAAGCTCTGCCTTTGTTGGACTCATTCACATACCCCTTTACATTCCCTATAAGAAAGTAAAGTCCAGTAAACCCCTATATGCCTTGCCCCTTCAACGACCATACGTATACCTCTCCGTCGTGTACTTGAGGGATATCCCACAGCGAAGGCACATTACCGTGAACATCACCCCCACGGACCCGGGGATTCTTATAGGAATCTTGATCGGCGCCCCCATTCCAAGAACCGCCCCCTCAGGCGCAGTTAATATGAGAAGCGGCTTGTGGCCTCGAAGCACGCAGACAACCCTCTTCCAGGTCTTCTTTAGATTCATCTCTTTCACCTATGATCATCCAAATTCAAATCTAGCCCCTTCAAAAAGTCAAGGGGCCCCTTTCTTAAAGTACCTGCAATAACCTTACTGTCTTTATACATAATTATCGTCTCTAAACCCTCCTTTTTAATCCCAATAACCAATAAATAATCCTTCAGTTCATCTTTTGTAATGAACACTATTCTACCCCCATCTTTAGCACCCTTCAACGCCAATGCCGTAAATATCACACAAAGAGCATACCCAAAAACCAAGCCCAGCGCAAGCACAATCAACAACCAGTTGCTCATTCCAGGACCTCCACGACGTTCTCGAACTGGATCTCGTATTGGTCCGGGTCTCCCCAATCATTGTAAGAGACTAGGATCCTCTTAATGTCAGCCTCGAGGCGTGGAAGTGAACCCTTCGGGTAGCCCACTACGAGCCATATTCGATTAACCTTCGGCTCCGATAGATCCCCCTTCTTGAAGAGTCGTTTAGTCCAGTGATCTATAGCATCCCGATATTCAGAGGTCTTGGTTCCGTCCTTGATAGCCTCGTAAAGATCATATTGTTCCTCCCTGGGAAGGTGCGGAGGCCACCACTGCATTAAATTGATAAGAACCTTCTTTTCCTTCATCCCTGTTTGGCCTCCATCAACGCGATTATATTATCTAGGTCCTCAATGACGTCGCCAAACCCACAGAGCAGGAGAAGCCCCAGCCTCAGGATCCCCAGAGTATTTGGCTCCCGTGGCAACACCCCCTTGAAATCATGTATCCGATCCGACCCGCATATCGTGAGGTCGTACTCCCGGTTACCGTAGATGTTCAAACCAAAAACCACCTGACGACTCATACCGGCTTCATCTCACTCTCCGTTCTGTCTTTAAGGACGAGCTCCCCAGATGAGACAAGCATCATGGGCTGAATCCCAGACATCATATAGCTCAACTTGATCAACTCCAGGGTGCCCACGAGATTATTGAGGTTATCATAGTTTGCAGCCAGGTACCCAATCAAAAAACTTAGGGCCCCATCCTTATCCGCACCCAACCCCCTGAGGATAGCTGTCGCCTCTTTGAGTTTCTCCGTTAACCCTGTATCCGTAGTGAGCGCCTCGAAGAGCTCCTCAGGCGACTTATCCTCACTCATCAGCGCAACCACCGAACTAGGAAAAGGGAGCCAAGCCCCAAAATTAGCAGGTAGACCAAGCCAACAATAGCCGTTTTAGTTTTATCATCCATTTACTTTATCCTCCACAAAGTAAAGCTATAACGTTCTATGTATCATCCCATCCTTACCCCACCAATAGCCGAGATAGTATCCCTCATCTTCTAGCTGGGCTTGATGTTCTGAACATACAATCGCCGTTTTTCTCTTTATGATTGTTGTCCCCCCGAATGGCATTTTCTCCTCCTTGTCCTTATGCATGGTTCTGCCTGGACTACATTCTTTGCCATCAGAAGATGCCAGAACTTTGCCGCATACACAGCAACGTAGATCTGGAACTGGTCCAGAATAGATGAAGCCCATGTGATTTTCGTAACCCACTTTACTTTCTCACCTCAAATGTAAAGGTACAGCGGGGTAGTACCGTGATCTCGACCGGATGCAAGGGGAACGCCCTGCAGTTCGAGGGCCGGTTCTCATACTCCCTGCATAGCCTGGTCCTCTCATCAAAGGATATACATCCATCCCCATCAGAGCGATTAACCGCTTTGTATACTAAGCCGGCGTTTGAGTAGGCCTTATCACGAATCTCAGAGAACAGAGGATCGCAACAGTCACCACAGGCACAACAAACACCTGTCCTTACAAGGGGCATTAGAGGCCCCCCTTCTTTCTCCGTCCATTCGTTTACGAAGCTACCAAACTCACACAGATGTTTTCTACCATGTGGACACTTACCGTTATTCTCTCTAGCCTCCTGACATAGGATAACCATTGAATGATTATTGTCTCCCCCATAGAAGGCATAGGCTCTTACACGTTCTCCCGTTATCCTACATAGTTTGTTAATAATCGTCAATTTGCCTCAGCTTCCTTTCTAAGTTTCCGCTGGAGCTCCCGATAGTTATTAACATCAACGTAGACTACCACGATCGCGCCCATAAGAGCCAGAATGGCAAACACAATCATGATAATCCAGAACAACTAGAGCTCCCTCAACTCCCTGTAGAAATCCGCGCATTGAGTCTCCCAGGAGTCCCGACCCCCATGGTAAACATGAGACTCCGGGAGCAGATTAGCCTCGCTCTTCTTGAGCTCCTTAGGGCAATCCGTCCTCGAGTCACAACAACTACAGTTCTTGACCCCGTAGAGAAACTTCACGTTACATTGTCACCTCTAACGTAACGAGGGGGTCCCTCTTGAAGCTCAGAGAACATGGCCGTGTTGAGTCAGGGTTCAAACTGCAATCGATGGCCATATAGGCAGGGCACTTCGAGCCACATTCAGGCATATTACGTCTCCTTTTTGGAGATCCTGAGGAGGCCGCAATCTGGTTTCTGGCACTTCAAGTAGATATCCCCTGAGTCGCCGCGACCGCGCTCTTCGGTCACGTCCTTGAAGTCATGCTCGCAATTACGCATGGCCTCGGTGTAGATGGGCGCGTACTTCTCGAGGTCCTCGAAGTCCTTCTCCTCGATCTCGTGGCGACATCGGCTACAGCGTAGCTTACCGTCCTCGTGGATCTCCCATTGTCCTACATGCCGCTTTTCAGGGCAGTACCTTTTCTCTCCGTCTCTGTAGTAACCTTTTTTCTCGTTCATTATCTCATCCTCTCTAACGCTGGATCATCGAGACCCTTCTCACTCGAGGTCTTAGCCGGAGGGGTCCACTCCGGCCAAAACGCCCAGAAATAGGGCTGCAACAACGTCATGGGCAGCTTGAACATCTTAGCCATGAAGAAGAACAGGTGCATAAACGAGTCCTTCGTTAGGCTATCATAATAGAGGCGCTTTGAATGAAGGTTAATATCGCTATAATCCTCCGTAAAATGATAGTTCCATACCAACGGGTGCCGCTGGAGCTCGAGATGTACCGAATTATAATAACGCTTCTTCGATACAGGATCCAGAATCTCGTTTATGAGCTTCATCTGGTCCGGGGAGTACGCAAAACCGATAACAACCTCCAGGCTATCCTTGAAATACGTCCCGTGAATGACGTTCAAAACAAGGTTGTCAACTTTAGCCTCTATATGGAAATAAGCGTTTGGACTCTCTTTTTTAGTTGGAGAGAACTTTTCCTCCTTCAACCACTTCATTATTTTCGATTCAACGTCTTCAATCACTTTACATTCCCCCGCGTCTGGTAGCCAGTTTAAAGAGTGTAATCGATCTCCCCGTCTCCAAAGAAATAATCAGCTCATCAAGCTCTCTAGCGGCATTGAGTAACTCCGCATTATTCCAATCTAATACATCCTGAGTGATGTGGATGGTGACTCTTCCTATTGTTTTACGTATCAGAGTTTCATCCATTTACTTTTCTCCTGAGAAAGTAAACCCCTCTCGACGGCCTTTATAGAAGAGGGGCCCGTTCGTGAGCCCGGTAATCGGATGCGTTTCGCTTATCCTTCGAGTAGCCAGACGGACCAACATTATCGTACTCCCTGGGGGGCCGGTGTTTATGAGGGTCATCGTCTGCTTGCAGCACTTAGGCCACCCCTCCCGCATACAATGAAACACAATGACCTTTTGTTCATCGCCGCAGATCTCACACTTCACTACCGCGTTAGTGTCCTGTGAATGATGAAGCCGGCTATCTCGCGTTCTTTTCATGCCTCGAGGTCCTCCTCAGTGATGGGATCCACATCCTCGAGGGCGTCGACGAGGAGCCACCAGAAGGGACCATGGCCGCAATCGTAGCACTTGACATAGCCATTGGCGCTGTTTGGGCCTCCGGCGGGGTTGAGGTTCTCGGAGTTGCACTTAGGGCAGTGTGTGATTAGTCTCGCCTTCTCTTCCGCGGTCAGTTTCCACCGTGGTATTTGTTCATCCATTTACTTTCTCTCCCTTAAAGTAAAGCCCTCAGGCTGTAGTTTAATCAATTTTGACCCTAACGCAATATCGAGAATAATTCTAGCCTCAGAAGGAGTGTATAGCCAACTACGACACATCCAAAAAATTAATTGTTCTTCAGAACCTTTGTTAAACGAACGCCCCGACTCATCAAGTTCACCAAACTTGATAAATTTAAGAAAAGCATTTAGCTTGTCCTCTCTCTCACTGTAAGGAATTAATTCTTTTCCTTCTCTAAAATTAACGTAATTTGTGAATGCCCTTCTAGCTATCTCAGACCAATTAACTTCGGGATACCTCCGTTTAAGTCTATAATACTGTTCATCTGAGAGACTTACTGTTATGTTTTTCATCCCTTTACATTTCCTCCTTGAATGTCAAGTCCCAAAGATCACCCCCGAATTTCTTAAACTCGGCATTGAAACTATTACTCCTCTTCATTTTCGCGATTATCCGTTCGATAACCTCTAACTCCGAAATATCCCCATGTTTCTGAGTCACTTTACATTCCTCATTCGTTCAAGTGTTCGCCGAAATAAGCTTCTAGTTGAAAATGTAAGTCGCTTGCTTCGATGAGACTTAATTCATGCCGAGTTTCACCTATTATTAACACGTATATTTCTTTAGTTGTATTCAATTCTCGAGGGCCCTTCAACTCAACTCTCGGAGCTAATTTTCGTGCTATTGTTCCCTTCACCACTTTACATTCATCCCCAGAATGTCAAGGCCCTCTCGTGGAGTACAGGACACCATCAGAATATCTCCTCGCCGTCTTCGACTACACAGTGAGGCTCTTCACCTGACATATCCCAGTTGGGCTTCATGTACCATGTGTCTAGGGTGGGGTTGGCGACTCTGATTATTCGGCAGTGTTTACACCTGTCGATGCCTGCGTATTCGATGTCGGGGATGCTTCCTGGAATGGTGTCTTCACCTTCTGCGGTGTAGAGTTTCTGCCACTCATGCTCTCTGACCTCAGGCTTCATGCCTCAGCCTCCAGAATCTTCAGGGGGCAGTTCTCCAGCCATACTTCCATCTCCGTTTCAGAGATGAATGGCGATTGCCCAGGAACTAGAAACAGCGGGGTCGGGGCATCTTTTAACCAAGTCTTGACGGCTTCGAGTTTCT
>SDBU01001756.1_pt1 | contig 30026 bp, 26 predicted proteins | sample 2277071 | NCBI WGS metagenome assembly SDBU01 (sample SAMN10397929, study PRJNA504765) | marine sediment metagenome | isolation source: marine sediment core GS08_GC12, 126 cmbsf | place: Arctic Ocean: Gakkel Ridge, Loki's castle | collected 2008 | reverse complement strand
TGAAAAGTTACTGTCCCGATTATTGCTCTTGTCTTCAAATGTCTTGGTCAGACTCTGTTGCATAGTCTGGTATCTATCGGGACTTATTGCCGGGGCTGACGCAAAGTCAAACTAAAAAGAGTGTAAGCCATTTATGCCTTTCCATGTTACAGATTGGTAGGCACGTCTGTTGGGAGTGACAGTGCCTGAGATTAAGAAAGTAGTGGTGACAGGTATCGCAGGCTGCATTGGCCGTATCGCGCAGCAGTTCCTCAGCGAGCCTGGCGAACACCTGCGAGAAGCGCAGCCCGCCGAATATGCGGACGCACACAAACGCCATAATGCTCAGCGAACCGAGCACGAGGACCGTCACCTCGCTGCGGCCCGCAGTGACGAGCAGGGCGGCGCCGCCCAGGAAGATGCAGACGACGTATAGGATGACCACCACCTGCCTGTGGCTCAGGCCCATGGAAAGAAGGACGTGATGAATGTGCTGTCGGTCAGCGGCGGAAATGGGAAGTCTTCTGCACCATCGCCGCAGGATGGCCAGCGCCGTGTCGAGGATCGGCAGGCCCAGGGCGATGAACGGAATCAAGAGAGCCACGGCCGTCTCGACCTTTCGGCTGCTCATGATCGACAGTGACGCGATCAGGAACCCCAGGAGCATTGTTCCCGAGTCGCCCAGGAAGATGCTGGCCGGATGGAAGTTGAACACCAGGAACCCGAGGATGCTTCCACTGAGACAGCACATGAGCAGGACGGAGACCGCATTCCCGAAGAACACACTCACCAGCAGCAGCGTAAGGCTGACGAAGAGGCAAACGCCGGCGGCCAAACCGTCCAGTCCATCCAGCAAATTCACGGCGTTCATACAGCCCAGAAACCAGAAGAGCGTTACAGGGATCGCCAGAGCCCCAAGTGACAGTGAGCCGCCGAAAGGCGTGCTGACCTCATGTATGACGTAACCGCCCGCCATGGCAGCGCAAGCGGGCAGGCATTGGAGAAGCAGCTTCCATCGAGCCCTCAGCCCGCGCACGTCGTCGACGACCCCGATGCCCAGCGCCAGGGCTCCGCCCGCCAGAAGCGCAAGCAGCGGAACGATCCGTCCATGGAGCGAATCCGACACGCGGCTCAGGCGGAAGACGTACAGAAGGATGATCGGCGCGGCAAACGCCACGTATATGGCCACGCCGCCGAGACGAGGCGTCTCGCGTTTGTGGATCTTGCGATACGGATCCGGCTTGTCAACAACTCCGAGACGTCGGGCGGCTTGGCGAACCATCGCAGTGGCCGCCAGCGCCACGATAAACGCAACACTGAAAGCAACGATACAGGTTGTCACAAGGTCGAACCGTTATTCATTGTGGGTCAGTGTTTGAGGACCGCGTCCACACCACGGGCCTCTCAGTTACAGCGGCCCTTCCGCCATAACCTATGTCTCACAAGCACGTTACAGTGGCTGCAACACGTCTTCGCTGTAGCCGCACGTATGTACGCCTAGGAACTCGTGCTACGTAGCGAACTACTTCGCAGAGTAGCAGCCGACAGGTCCAGCGCCATTCCCGGAGGAGCCAGCTCGCGAGCCCGTCTCAGGCAGATCCGGCTCTGCTCCATCAGGCCCAATGAGGCGTGGGAACGCGCCAGCCAAAGCCACGAGGCGTAGTCCGACGGCGCCGCGCGAACCGCGAGCAACGCGGCTTGGACCGCCGCCTCGCCAATGCGCAAACGAAGCCTGGGGTCCAGTCTGCCGTCGGCCGACCAGCGCAGACAGAACATCGAGACCGTCACCAAAGCGCCCGGATTGCCCCTGCCGAAGAGCATGACCCATCGCGCCTCTTGGCAGGCGTTACTCACGGCGCTTCGGACCTCCGCCGTATGCGGGCTCTTTTCCGCCAGCCTGTGAAACTGATAGAAGCGGGCAAAGGCAAGCTCACCGCGCAACTCCTGGAACTCGAAGAGACCGAGCACGGCCAGGCAAGCGAGGGCCGCCACCGCGCACACTCGCACTATGAGATCTCGCGACGATGATTCAGCGCGTTGCAATTCCATGGGCTCCTACCGCCCGCACGTTCCTCTTCTTGTAGCGTCCCGCAGCTTTATGCCGCGCGTCGGCGCCGCCGACGTGCGCCGCTGCGATCGCCATGCCGCACAAGCAGACGAGCAGGAAGGCGTTTCCCGGCTTGTGCAGTCCGTAGTCCACAACGCTGTGCAGCGCAATCGCCAGGATGCCCACGCACAGCCCCCCGACCATAAGCTTGCCTTCCGGTGAGGCGCTTGGGACCTGCTTTCGCAGGGCAATGATGAACAGCGCAGCCGCCGATATCACCAGAACCGCGCCCACAACGCCTCCTTCAGCCAGTAATTGCACATAATCGTTGTGTGCATGAAGCCATCGGCCGATCTGTATGCGTTCACTCTGGAAGATTGGAAACACGTGCTGAAAGCTGCCGAACCCGGACCCAACCAGGGGCGACTCGCCGAACATGCGGAGCGTGTCGCGCGCGGCCACACGACGGGAGTTCGCTGCGGGGTCCTTGGAGATATCGGCCAGGCTGCCCATGCGAGCCAGGACCGGCTCCCAGCCCAGCCAAACCACAGAAGCGAGAATCAACACGGTGACCGCGCCGGCCAGCCTCCGGCCAAGCGGCGCGGCCCGGCGCAGGGCCAAGCACGGCAGGACGATGCTCAGCGCGGCGACCATGCTGGCGATGCCCCCTCGCGACAGCGTGACACAGACCGTGCCGCCCATAAGCGCGACCGTGAATCCGAGGAGCACGATGCGGGCCGCCTTCGACGTGGACAGCCAGGCCAGCTTCTCGCGCCAGCCGACGAACTTCCTCATCTCCAGATCCAGGCCGGCGACCAGCAGCAGCCCAAGCGTGAGGCCAAGCGCCATGTTGAGATGGCCCGCGAAATGATTCCGGTTGGTGAAGGGGCCGAATATGTCGCCTCCGAAGCGAGGCGTGTGAAACCAGAAGATATCGCGAGTGCCGGAGAATTTCTGAAGCAAGGCCACCACGGCCATGAGAAATCCACCTGTGGCGATGGCGGTCGCGCCCCGGCGTATGTGCGACCAACTCTTAAAGGCGTTGGCCATGACCAGAAAGACGCCCAGGTATGCCGTGAAAAGGTAGAAACTGCGTCGCGTGGCGGCCGTAGAGGCGGAGACGGCGGCCCGATCGGAACCCCCTTTGACGTCGGCCGGGAGGAACGCTCTCGCCTCTATCTTCTCGAACAGAGCCGCCTGCTTCGATTGGGCTGCGGACGCAACGGGACTCAGTTTCTTCGCCGTGCTTCGAGATACGGGAACCATCTGAACGAACAGGAATCCGGCGAGAACAAGCAACACCACGGTGAGGAAAGACGCTCGGATTCTCGCGCGCGGAACGCAGACCATCGACAGAAGCCAGGCCGCCACACTCACGCTGGAGAGGAGACAGACGGAGAGATAGGCCCACGGTTCGGCGCCGCCGAAGAGCCATGGAGAGATCACCACGGCGCTGACGGCGGTCCATCGAGCCGCCACGAGAAGTTTGTCTTCCCATGGATATTTCATGTCGCAGCTTCCGGATATGGATCCCTTCACGGGATTCTGGAGCACATTACAGCCGGTTCCGGCTTGGTCCCGTGAGCTTCGGTTGAGTCCAACGGTTCACCTCGGATGATCTTTGCAGGGTTAGTCTGAAGAAGTCTGCGCGCCGCGTTTTCGTCCAGAGTAGAGCACAGAACGGCGGCGGCTCGGCCGAGATCAGGAGCCCTGTCTCCGGCGGAGTGCGCGTCACTGGCCACAACGTGGACGAATCCGGCCTTGAGCATTTTTCCGGCGGCCTTTTTCGCGGCAGAACCGAACCGGCCAAAAAGAGAGTCGGCGGTTATCTGGATCAGGCATCCCGCGTCCACGACATCGGCGATGCGTCCCGGCTTGCGGCACAACTCCGAATTTCGCTCGGGATGACTCAAGATCGGTGTGACGCCGCGGACTCGAAGTTCGAAGACAAGCCCCTCTATTCGAGGGGCCACGTACGGAGGAAGCTCGAGAAGCAGATATCGGCCCGTGTCGGCAAGGGTGAGCACCTTGCCCGCTCTCACCGTCTCAGCGAGTTCGGGCTGCAGACGCACCTCCCCGCCCGGCAGGATATCCAATTTGAGCCCCCGGCCACGACACGCTGCGGAAAGCTCCTTGGCCCCGCGGCGAACGTCGTCGCACGTTACCGGGTACCAAGGATCGCCCATATGCGGGGTGGCCACGATGGCCGTCACGCCCTGGCGCTCGCTCAGTACGCACATGACGAGCGATTCGTCCAGCGTGTCCGGTCCGTCGTCGAGTCCCGGCAGGATGTGACAGTGCAGATCAATGATGTCAAAAGTCGGCATGTTCGATCAGCTTTCCTGAACTTGCTCCGCCTACTCTTGCTCGTCCGATTCTTCAGCGGAATAGTAGGAGTTGTAATGGCCGTAGTAGCCGTGATAGTAGTAATCGGAGTAGTAGTAACCGAGCCTGGACACTCGAACGTCGTTGAGCACCCCGCCCAGGATGCGGGCTTTGACGCCCTTTAACTGGTCCACTGCGCGGCTGGCCAGAGTTCGAGTGTTCTTGGCGGCCTTGACCACCATGATGACGCCGTCACTGATGCCGGCCAGGATGCTTGCATCAGCCACGAACAGGACCGGCGCCGTGTCCACGATCACCCTGTCGTATTTCTTCCGCGCCTCATCGAGGAGCTTCCGCATGCTGTCGGAGCCAAGGAGCTCCGCGGGATTCGGCGGCTTGGGGCCGGCGGTGAGCACGTCCAGATTTTCAAGGACAGTTCCGTTGTGCCTTGGATTCTGAACCGCCTGTTCGAGGCTCGACTCGCCCACGAGCACGTTGGTCAGGCCCACGCCTGAGTTGAGGCCGAAGGCGCGGTGCATCTTCGACTTCCGCAGGTCGCCGTCCACCAACAGGACCCGCTTGCCGCTCTGGGCGATGACCACGGCGAGATTGGAGCACGTGGTGGTCTTTCCGTCGCCCGGTCCGCCCGAGGTGATGACCACGACCTTGGCCTCCTCAGCGGGCGCGGAGAAGAACAGGCTGGTGCGGATGTTCCGGTACGCCTCGGTCACAGAGGACCTTGGGGCCGTCAGGGATAGAGTGCTGCGGTAGGAGAAGCCGTCCCGACGCGCGCCTTTCGTGCCGATCGCCGGCACATAACCCAAGACCGACAGCCCGACCCGCGACTCCAGGTCCTCCGGGGTCTTCACGGTCTCGTCCAGATACTCGAACAGCAGGGCCAGGCCGGTGCCGGTCATAAGCCCGAGCAGAACGGATACCATGGCCATGCGGGCCTTTCTGGGTCGGATGGCGAACTTGGGCGGTTCGGCCGTCTCGACCAATTCCACGTTCGTCTTGGCGTAGTCCGCGGTCAGATCGACCTCTCGGGTGCGTTCCACGAGTACTTCAAAGAGCTTGTGTCCCCTCGCCACCTCATTCTGCAGCCGACTGTAAGTCTGGGATTGCCTGGCCAGATCGAGGGCGAGTTTGTTCTGTTCGGTATATTGTTGTCGAAGTTCCTTTTCCTGTTTTTCGAGGACCTCCAACTGCGAGGACACTGCTCCGGCGACATGCGCCAGGCTCCGGCCGAGCTTGTCGCGCAGGTTGCCGGCCTTGGTCTCCGCAGTGCGAAGCTGAGGATGTCCCGGGCCGTAGGTCGTGGACAGCGCCGCAAGCTCTTGCTCAGCCGCGACAAGCTTCTCCTGGAGGTGCGTAACGTTCGGGAAGTCCTCCAGGCCGGCAAGCGATGCAACGGCGTCTCTGTCGGTCAGATCGCCGGGTTCATTCGAGCTCAGGACGCTTTGGACTACTTCGAACTGTGCGGCCAGTCGGATGCGGTCGAGCTCCACTTTGGTCAGCTCTGCGTTCAGTCTGCTCAGCCTGGCCAGCACGGGATTGTCCTTATCCGACACGTCCAGCGAGACCAACTGCGTCTTCTCGCGGAACTGCTGGAGTGCATCCTCGGCCTCGCGGAGCTTCTCGCGCTGCTCGCCCTGTTGCTGTGTCAGGAAACGGAAGGCTTCATTGGACGTCTTCAGCTTGCGCTCCAGATGATATAGTTCGAAGGCGCGGGCCACGGCGTTGGCGATGTTCGCCGCCCTTTTCGGGTCGGGGCTCTCCACCATGACCTGCAGCAAGTTCGTATCCCGGGCGAACTCCACGTCCACCATGCCGCGGAGTCTCTCCCAGGGCTCCGGCATCGGCGCAGGAGGCACGCCCAGCAACGCGGAGAAGGTGCGTTTCGCTTCTTCCCACAGCGATGGGCGGCCGACGCCTTCGTCCTTGACCTCGAAGAGCTCGCGGATGTTCGGCTGGTCGAGCGCCTTTTCGATGACGGCGCGGCTTTTCACTAACTCCCGCTGGGTGCTGTAGTAGCCCTGGTCCGCCGCGGCGAGCTGCATCACGTCCTCGAACTTCATGAGGCGGGGGCTTTGCTTCTCGATCAGCATTCTGGCCATGCCGCGGTAGACCGGGGTGGTTTTGAAGGCGCGGACCACGCCGAGAGTAACTATCACGACGAAGCAGGTCACAAGCACCCATACGCGGCGGCGGAGTATTCCCAGATAGTGCTTGAATTCGGGCTCGTTCCTCGCGCCGTTCGGCCCGATCTGAGTTCGCTCTTCTTTGAAGCTCGTGTTCTCTGTCATATCTCCTGCCTGGAAGAGACTGTCTGCTCGCTCTGACTATCCGCGGCCGGGCCGCTACGGAGCACCCAGGGCGTAACTCGCGCTCGCACCGGCGCTCGGGCGGATGAACTCAGACAGACGAGCAATAACATCGGATCCCACAACAAGCGTGTCTCCTATCTGCAGATACAGCGGTGGCCGCACGCCCCGCGCTATTTTGGTCAAGTCTACGCGGACGACATCCGCCTTTTCCCGGTCCGTGGTTTCGCGCACGACGTACGAGTTCTCAGCTCGGGCCGTCGGAGTAAGGCCGCCCGCCATGGCAACCGCGCGCAAAGCCCCCACCCGATGGCCACGCACCGAAACGGCCCCCGGACGGTTCACGTAGCCCAAGACGTGCACCTGGCGGTCGGCGGTCGAAGGAACGCTGACCACGTCGCCGTTGATCAGCCCCACATTGAACAGCGGGTTGCCGTCCTCCAGCAGGTCTCGCAGATCTATCCGTATCACCTGTTCACCGGGGACGCGTACCATCGCTGGAACCGCTTCGCCAAGCTCTTGGTCCGCAGGCCGGGAGGTGTCACTGGCCCGCGGCAGAGGAGAGGGGGACCTTTCACTCGCTTGGGCTGGGTTTCCGGTGCGGACGATGACGACCTCACTGCCCGCATTGCTTGTCAGTCCTCCGGCCTTGCCCAGAATCGCCAAAAGGGGGGTGGCTCTTTCGGTCAAGTAGTAAACGCCCGGCTTGGCCACCGCTCCGGTCACGATGACGGACGCGCTGCGAAACTCGGCCACCTTGACGGAAACCTGAGGGTCCAGAATGTATCGGTCCGCATAGGACGCTTTGATCTGGTCCGCAAGCTCGGGGGCGCTCCGGCCGGCGGCGGCCACGCGTCCGATCCAGGGGAGAACAATGAAACCCTCCTGTGAGACAGGGCACTTGACGGTGGTGGTTCGGTCCGGAGATTCGAGGGCAAAGACGCCGACATCGAGCAGGTCGCCCGCGCCGATCATGTATTCGCCCGTCGCCACTTCCGACGTTGACTGCCAGGCGCTGAGAACGTGGGAGAGGCGATCCGAACGGAGTTCGTCCGGCGATTTGCCCGGATCCAGATACGGTTCACCGGAGTCGAAGAAGTCGGTTATCCATGATTGATACGGCCGATTGAACTCCTGGTGGCTGCAGCCCGTCAGCGTACCGACGGCAACGGCCAGAACCACAAATCCGAGCCGGCCAAGCCTCTTCAGCATATGGGGCGCTCCTGCAATGGTTAGGTCGAGCTCGTCGTCGCCACGCTCTCGCAAACGATCTCGTGTGGACCGAGGGGTCCAGTTTTCTCCGCAAGCTCTCGCCCAGGGGAAGGGCAGAATCCGGGCCAGTGTATACTGCTCTGAGCAACGGCTTGCGTGGCCGTCAGGGGCTGACGACTTTCTTGGTTTCCTCACCCAGATTCCCGGTTGCGACAGTGACGCCGATGGCCGTCGCGACGCCGCCGGAGAAGACGATCACGCTGGTCAACATCGTTCCTCTTTCAATACCCCCCAACCCCCACAGCTCGCCCGCTTCCCTGTCCGCCGCAAGGACCTTTCCGCGAGGGATGATGACATTCAGCGTGCGAGAGATTTGCCGGGCCTCCTCCTCAACGCGAAGGTCAAGGCTTACGCGATCACCGTATATGAGGAAGTAACGACCGGCGGCCAGCTTCGGGAGCTTATAAGCGCCCTTTTCATCCGTCGACGTCTGGTGGACGAACTTCTCCTTGGCGATGCTCCACACCCGCACCGGCACCTTGGCCGCAACGGTCTTCCCATCCGGGAAGAGTACCTTTCCGGTTATCTCGGCCGGCCTTATCTTGAGGTGTTGGCTGTACGTCATTTCCTCTTTCCCGGTCTCCGCTGCGGACACCGAGCCACCTGTCCCAATGGCTGTGCTAAAGACCAGCGCCAACGCCACCAACATCGCCATTGACTTCCTCACTTCGTTCACAGCACACCTCCCTGAGCGGTGTGGAGCCTAAGCTCCACCTCGCCAATCCGAACAGGCTGTCCCAACGGAAATGACCGTCACATTGTCACGACACGCTGCGCCCGCGGCCCGGCAAATGGGCCCACAGCCGGATTGTACTGAACTCCAGCCCCTTGTGGTCAGACACCGTGCCATCCCAACATGTTGGCCTAACAAAATCATAACACGGATCACTTGCTTGTCAAGCAAGAAATAGGGAAGATCCTCCACAGCAGATTCCCTTTCCTGCGCCATCGGGGCGCGACAGACAGCGTGCGAGGAGTTCGGTTCGTCCGCAGTCCAGCGGATCACCGCCAAGGCCAGCCGAGTCGAAGCCCGGCAGAGGCCGCGCCCTTGCCATGCGCGACCTGTCGTCATAAGACCCTCCTTCTGCAAACCGCTTCTCCTTCCCACCGCAACTCCGCATCCCCTCGGCCTCTCGGACTGCCAGACAATCTATACGGGTGGTGAAGGGTTTACAAAGGGAATCTCGCGGCCTCATTCGCCACATGCATTTATTGCCACTGGAAGAGACGTTCGGGGTAGGGAGGTCCTTGGATGGATTCGATTCCATACAGCTCTCTCCCCTTGCCCCTAATCCGCTGAACGTCGACCTCGTGAAGGACGGGCAGTCGGCGGCGCACGCAGCGCAGAGAAGGCCATTACGCACGAAGGAAGGGCAACACCTCAGCGCGCTGTCGGCCTTGATATGAGGAGGAAGGCACCGGCACCTGACGCGTCGGCCGATGGCAGCCCGAAGAAGATGGCGGCGGGGCGCAGCGTGGCCTATTTACATTTCTTGCGGCTGCTCACAGGCGAGTTTCGGGCAAGCCGGATGCGGCGAGAGACAAAACGAATTGGAGAAGAGACTGTTCGGCGCGGAGCGTTCCGCCGCGTCAGATCGAGCTTCACCGTCCCGACGGCGCCGTCCGATCCGTTGGTGGGGAGGTCACGCGAGACCGAGGGCCGCTGACCTGGCGGCCTTCATCATCGCTGTCACGTTCTGCGGCGGAGAGTTACTCATGACGCCCTCACCGGTGTTGAAGACGTAACCGCCGCCGGGAAGGTTCTCGCGGACCATGCGCTCGGCCGCCTGCGCCACCTCCTGAGGCGTGCCGTCCCGAAGGAGCATGGGGTCGAAGTTGCCCATCAAGCACTTCTTCGTGCCCAGTTGGGCTCTGATCTCCGCGATGCTCACCCCCTCGCCAACGTTGACCACGCTCGCGGGGAGCGCCGTTTGGAACCTCAAGTGCGCAAGGGACGTCTCCGCCGTGTGATAAATGACGAGCGCTCCTGCCTTGACCAGTTCAGTGGCCACTTCCGCCGCCGCGTCGGCGGCGAAGTCCGAAAACTGGGCGGGAGAGATGAATTGGGACGCGGCAACGCAGTCCCCGAGCCACAGCGTATCGGCTCCCGCGTCCAACTGCGCCTTACCGAAGGCGATCTGATGCTCCGCGAAGAAGGGAAGGTTCTGCCGCAGCAGATCCGGCTCCTGAAGCATATTGATGAGCAGGTTGTCTATGCCGTAGATCAATCCCAGCGATGAAAACGGCGCCGCGATGCGACCGACGACGCAGACCGTGTCACCCAGAGCCTCCTTGACCCCGTGGATCATCTCGAGATGTATGGGCAGACGCATGTCCTTCTTTGGGTCGGGGAGCTTAAAACGTTTCAGAGTGTCAACGGTCATGGGAAGGTATTCGGACACCATGGCGGGATGGTCGGGGTCGTCGCGCATCTTGAGCCCCAAAGGCTCGAACTCGATGTAGTCATCGGGAAACACCAAGGCCCAGTCGTAGTCGAATCGTTCCACCATGTCCACGATGCATCTAACGGTCCGTTCAACGTCCGTGCGGCACCGTTCGTTCGACAGTCCGGCCTGGGCCATGTCAAACTCGAGCCCCAGGGCGAAAAGCGGCATCCTCGACGGTTTTCCCAATTCACAACATGTCTTGAAGTCTTGCAGAACGCCTTCATAAGCCATTCGTCACCCCTCCAAGTATTGTATCAAGGACACCCGTTCCGGAGACGTCTGCGCTTTCCGCCTCCAGCGGAACTTCCCTGCCTGCGCCGAGGCTTCGGCAGGCAGGCGCAAAGCGTCCCTGATCGTCGTCAACAGGAACGGTCACCAGAGCCTAATGTCTTCTCTACTTGCCTCGACGACCGGTCGCAGGACGCTTGGACGCAGCCCGCCAAAAGTGCTGTCTCCGGGCCTGCGCGGACGTCACGTACACCGCCCCCGCGGCCTCCATCTCCCGACGGGCCTTGTCGCAATCTCCCGGGTTCACGTCGATCCCCCGTATGGCATCCTCGATTACGAACACGTCAAAGCCGTGCTCCCGCCCGTCCAGGACGGAGGCCTTGACGCAGTAATCCGTGGCCAGTCCGCCGACCCACAGCCGCCGAATGCCGCGCGTTCTCAGCGTGATGAGCAGCTCGGGCGCGTCGAATCCGGAGTACGCCTCCTTGCTCGGGTCGGTCGCCTTGGACACGATCACGTCAATGGCCTGGACGTTTAGAAGCGGGTGAAACTCGGCGCCCGGCGTGCCCTGAACGCAGTGGTCGGGCCAGGGGCCGCCGTTGCGCTTGAACGAGCAATGGTTCGGCGGATGATAGTCGCGCGTAGCGATCTTCAGCAGCCCGTCCAACTGCAGCCATTCGTTCAGCACGGGCACCACTTCATCGCCCCTTGGCACAGCGAGTGCGCCGCCGGGGCAGAAGTCACGCTGCACGTCTATCACAATGAGCGCGTCGGTGTCCACGTTTACCTGATAACTGCTCGTCATGGTAGGCGACTCTTCCTCCTGTTGCTCTTTGCGTGAGCAATGGAACGTACACGCCGTAACGCCGCCGTCTCGGCGGCCGGCCGGCTGGCGTCCCGCCTGCCCGGAGGGCGGGACGCCCTCCCCACTGCCGGCAAGATGCCGGCGCTACAGGACGACTTCCTCGTTCCATTGTTTGTGCAAACACTCAGTAGGAGACTTGTGCGCCTCCGATGCACACACAGGAACCCAGCCAAGATCTTCGACGTTAAACTCAGCCCAGCAGTGGCAGCCGAGGACGGCTCCCTCCTGCTCGCCCTCCGGTACGGCCAACCCCATTATAAACCTTCCCGGCATCCGCAGGGAATGCACCTCGCGCAGGCAATGTTGAAATTCGGAACGTGATCGATTAGCTTCTCTGTTTCGCACGCCCGGGCGCGAGCGAGTCGAGGGAGCATGACGTACATCGCTCGATCTGCGCTGCACAAGGAAGACCCGGTGATGAAAGGATAGGTTGGCCGTGGAATATCGCAAACTGAGCAAGAGCAATATTACTGTGTCCAGCATATGCCTGGGCTGCTGGCCGTTCGCAGGCGACATGACCTGGGGTCCACAGGAGGACGCCGAATCCATTGCCACGGTCCACGCCGCCCTCGACGCCGGCGTGAATTTCTTTGACACCGCCGAAGGCTACGGAGACGGATCCTCTGAAAAACTGCTCGGCAAAGCTCTCGGCCGCCGACGCCGCGAAGCGATCATCGCCACCAAGTTCAGCCGCAGGAACTCTTACCCCCAGCAGATCAAATCCGCGTGCGAGCAAAGCCTCCAGCGTCTCGGGACCGACTACGTAGACCTCTATCAGATTCACTGGCCGAGCCGCACGGCTCCTGTGGCTGACCAACTGGAGGCGCTCGATCGGCTGCGCGAGGAGGGCAAGGTGCTCGCCGTCGGCGTCTGCAACTTCGGCGTGGGCGATCTGTCCGATCTTCTGGCCGTAGGGCGCTGCGAGACCAACCAGCTTCCCTACAGCCTGCTCTGGCGAGCTATCGAGTTCGAGATCGTGCAGAAGTGCGTGGAGAACGAGGTAGGGATATTGACCTATTCCTCCCTGTCGCAGGGTCTTCTGAGCGGAAAGTTCCATTCGGCCGACGACGTGCCGGAGGGAAGGGCGCGGACCCGGCTCTTCTCAAAGGATCGCCCTCACGCGCGCCACGACGAGCCGGGCTGCGAGGCCGAGACCTTTGCAGCGATCGACAAGATACGGGCAATTTCCGAGAGACTGGACGAGCCGATGGCGACGGTGTCCCTCGCCTGGCTGTTGCACCAGCCGGGCGTCACGTCGGTCGTTGCAGGCGCCCGTCGGTCTGACCAGATTCTGGAAAACGCCAGGGCCGCTGAGTTGGAACTAGCGCCCGACATCGTCAAGGAACTCTCCGACGCGACCGAGGAGGTCAAACAGAAGATGGGGCCGAATGCGGACATGTGGCAGCCGAAGTCGCGGATGAGATGAAGACGTTGCGCGCACATCTTAATGGATAGTCCTCAAGTGCCGGGCTGAAAATTGTCAACTGGCGCCTGAGACTTTCCATTCGCGACCACGTTTCGATGCGACTCTGCGTGCACCATTCCTGAAGCCGTTCCAAGTCCCGGCTCATAGTGTCCATCTCCAAGCATGATTCTGACAGTGTCCCGATTTCCGCAAGTCCTTTGTTACACGAGAGGCAGCCTGGGACGTCCTTCTCGCGACAAGTGAAAGACGCCGGCCGCACAGGGCGGCTGCCACGCAGGAGACTTGAATGAGTCTGTGCATTGCCAACCAGGAAAGCCCCCGACTTTGTGCCGGGGGCTTTCCGGATGGCGGTCTTCGGCCTATGTTTAGGATCGACCCGCCGCGAGCCGCGTTGCCATAGACGGCCTCAGATGCCGCCGTGAATTGTCCACCGATCTGGCTGATTATGGACCGGACGCACCGCCGCCCTGTGCTTCTTGACTGACTTGACGCCCTCGAACTCAATCTCGATTTCGTAAGGCACGACAAGACCGCCAACCAGTGGAATTGGTTGCGGCGTAGCCGCAGCCAAGGAAAGGATCCGCAGCCACTTGGCCCTTCCGAACGTCTCCTCCATCCTTGCAGCGGGGATACCTTCGAAGAGTTGACCCGCTTTCGCGTAGTCCTCGGCTATCATGGCCTCGAAGAACTGCCGCACGACCTCGACGGCGATCTCCTCATCGCTAAGATCTCCCTTAGCCAAGCCAACCTCTTGAGTGGTTTGGTCTATGCGAACGACATTAGCGGGCAGATCCAGCGTGAAGATTGCAGGATCAATCGGCTCGTTGTACTCGAGGAACGTCCTACGTGAGACGAACGCATAGTCATCGCCGTCACGCTTGTAGGTCTGGACCTGCTGCAAGAGCCTGGTCTTCGGGTCCACCAGATACACCGCCCGCCTCTCGGACGGGTCGGGCCAGGTCGCTGTCAGCCGGATAGGCTCCCCCTCGGCCGAAGGCTCCTGGGTTTCGATCTTCACCTCTCCTTGGCCCGCTGCCTCGTAGAGTCGTCTCATGGTGCGCTTGGGGTCAAAGAAGTCCTGTGAATACTTTTCAACAATTTTCGGCTCGCGCAGAACGACGGCCGAGTTCTTGGCCTTGAACCAGACTTCGACCTTCCCTCTTTCCCAGATCGCCACTTTAGGCCCATCCAGCGTTTGGGGTGACTCGATCCGCAAGTGCAGGAGTTCGCCGTTGTCCCCGAATTCTGCCCAAGTTTCCTGGATGGTCCGGTCGGGAATATCCAGTCCGCTCTCGGCCAGTTTTTCCGCGAGAGCAGGATTCAGCTCTGCCAAGCCGGCCAAGTCCTCCTTGAGATGTATCGTTCTGACGCCTCGGTTGGCCTCCAGGGTCTGTTCGAGCGCATACGCCGTGGGAACCGATCTGTACAACAACGTCACAGCCAGCACGGCGGCAATTATCGTTGCAGCCGCTGCGGCACCCACGCTCAGTCTTCCCCGATATTTCCGTATCATTGCGACTCTCCTTAGCTTATGGGTCTGTTCTCGAAAGATTCTGTCCATGACCTGGACATCCAAAGGCTTGCCGGCAAGTGCATCGGCGTCCCGGACGAGGCGGTCGCGCAATTCAGAAAGTACGTCGGCTTCGGCCCGGCACGCCCGGCAGCTCTGCAAGTGCCGTGCGACGCCCTGCTCTTTCTGCCGGTCCAACAACCCCTCTCCGTACACGACAAGAAGTTCCTGGCATTCCGAACAGTTCATCGTTCCACCTCCGTACGTTCCTGCGCACGGCCGGACTGATCGAGCGACTTGCGCAACATGACGTGAGCCCGTGAGAGCCTTTTCGTGACAGTGCCCAGCGGGATGCCCAGATTCTCGGCCACTTCCGCGCAGGACATCTTGCCGTAGTAGCGCAACAGGATGACCTCCCTGTACGGCCCGCTTAGTCCCGCCACGGCCCGTTCCAGGTCGACGTCTTGTGCGGATGCGCCATCCTTTGGCTTCTCCGACGACATCATTCTGGCGACGTTCCTGCGCCGTGCTGCGTCCCGCCGCTGTTCTTTCACCACACGGTGGGCGATGCCGAACAGCCAGGAGGAGAAGGACTCCGGCTTCCTGAGCTTGTTGAGGCAGAAATACGACCGCACGAAAGCCTCCTGCGCGGCTTCCTCGGCCCCCTCCGCATCGCCCAACCGGCCGGTTAGGTAGGACAGCAACGGCGCCTGATGCCGCACCACGAGCTGCTTGAACGCCTCCGGGTGCCCGTCAAGGCAGAGTCTTATGCTCTCTTTGTCAGTCCGGGACATGGCACCTTATCCAAGAAGACAGGGATTCGAATCCTCACCCTATAGTGACGGAAGGGGGCTGTTTTGCGACATGAAAAACAAGGTACCGCAAATCTGAGATACAGTACCTGTTTCCGGGCAAGATTGGATCATGTCAAGCAATGTCCTTCTCGATTCGCAGGGAAATTTCTGCTATTGTAATGCACTTCGGAGACAAGTTTGGCAGCGGATATCTAAGGAGGAAGAGAGGTATGTCTGACGTGCAATTCGATCAGCTTTGCATAAACACGATGCGCATGCTCGCCGTGGATATGGTTCAGGCCGCCAAGTCGGGTCACCCCGGCATGCCGCTGGGCGCCTCGCCGGCCGCTTACGTGATCTGGGACCGGTTCCTTCGACACAACCCGGCAAATCCCGCCTGGAACGACAGGGACCGGTTCGTGCTCTCGGCCGGCCACGCCTGCACCATGCTGTATTCGCTTCTGCACCTGACCGGGTACGAGGACATGACACTGGAGGAGCTCAAGACGTTCCGCCGCCTGGGAAGCCGCACCCCCGGCCATCCGGAAGCCCATCTGGCGGCGGGGGTCGAGGCCACGACGGGGCCGCTGGGCCAGGGGATATCGAACGCGGTCGGGATGGCGCTCGCCGAGGCCCATCTCACCGAGCTGTTCAACCGGCCGGACCACGAGATTGTAAATCACCACACGTACGTGATCTGCTCGGACGGCGACCTCATGGAGGGCGTGGCCTCCGAGGCGGCTTCCCTGGCGGGGTTTCTGGGTCTTGGCAAACTGATCGTGCTCTACGACGACAACGGCATCTCCATCGAAGGCTCCACGCACGAACTGGCCTACCGCGAGGATACGGAGTCAAGGTTCAAGGCGTACGGCTGGCAGGTCTTGAAGGTGGAGGACGGCAACGACCTCGACGCGATCGAGGCGGCAATTCGCACTGGCCTGGCCGAGGCGAGCCGTCCCACTCTGATCTGGTCCCACAGCCACATCGGCTACGGCTCTCCCGAGCAGGATCACGCCAAGTGCCACGGCGAGCCGTTCAGCGACGAGGCGGCCCGGAAGACCAAGGAGTTCTACAACTGGCCGCTGGACAAGACGTTCCACGTCCCTGAGGACGTGCTGGCTCATTTCCGCAAGGCGCTCGATCACGGAGGTCAACTCGAGACCGAATGGAAACAGGGGTTCGAAGCGTACAGCGCGAAGTATCCCGAGCTCGGCAAGAAATACAACATGATGATGAACGGCGAGCTTCCCGTGGGTTGGGAGAACTCGCTGCCCGCATTCTCTCCGGACGACGGCGCAGTGGCCACGCGAAACGCCTCCGGCACGGTCCTCAACGCCATTGCCAAAACGTTCGAGGGCTACTTGGTCGGTGGCTCGGCCGACCTGGCGCCCTCGACCAAGACGATCCTGAACGACTTCGGCCACATCGGCCCGCACCGGTTCGAGGGGATGAACGTGCACTTCGGCGTGCGCGAACACGCCATGGGCGCGATTCTCAACGGCATGGCGTATCACGGCGGGGTGATTCCGTTCGGGGCCACGTTCCTCGTCTTCAGCGACTATATGCGGCCGCCGATCCGCCTGGCCGCGATGACCGGGCTGCGCATGATATGTGTGTTCACGCACGACTCCATCGGCGTCGGCGAGGACGGCCCCACTCATCAGCCGATTGAGCATCTGGCCGCATTGCGCACTATTCCAAACCTGGTCCTTATCCGGCCGGCCGACGCCAACGAAACCGCAGCGGCGTGGAGGGTGGCGCTCGAGCGCAAAGACGGGCCCACTGCGCTGGCGCTCACTCGCCAGAAGCTGCCGATATTGAACCCGAACAAGCACCCGATCTCCGAGGGCGTGCCGCGCGGCGCGTATATTCTGTCAAAGGCGGAAGGCGGTTCGCCGGACATGATCCTCATTGCGAGCGGCTCGGAGGTCTCTCTTGTCATCGAGGCGCAGTCAAAGCTCGCCGCCGAGGGCATCCGGGCCCGCGTTGTGAGCATGCCGAGCTGGGAACTCTTCGAGGCCCAGGACGCGGCCTACAAGGAGAATGTACTGCCGCGAAACATCCGCGCACGGCTGGCCGTGGAGACGGGCGTGGGGATGGGTTGGGAGCGGTACGTTGGCGACAGCGGAGACGTCCTCTCCCAGGATACTTTCGGCGCCTCCGGTCCGTACAAGGACGTGTTCAAGCACTTCGGCTTCACAGCGGAGAACGTCGTCGAGAAGGCGAAGAGCGTCCTGAATAAAGCCAAGTCAGGCTGCTGAGAAACCCGATCTCGGGAATGACGGTATCGGCAGGGCCCCTGTCCACGCTGCGCCACGGCCCGAGGACGAAGCGCGACGGCAATTGAGTATCGTGTTCCAGCGACTCTCAGCAACCTTCAGCAACCCTAATGAAGCTTCGCATGCTTCGGCCACTTCGGGCGCTAAACTCGCGGGTGACGAACAGACGCCGCCGCGTCAGTGATAATACTCGTTGAGCGGGGAGTCTTCGTCAAGTTCCAGAACCCAATCTTTGTCACTGCCAATCCAGACGTCCCTCCCGATGGCCTCCCAGTCCCTCTCCTCCGCTTTGGGATCAGGCAGCGAGCAGCCCGCCAGACAAAGGCTGCAGATCGCCAGCGCAAGGACGAACACGATTACGATGACATTTCTTTCAGCCCCCGGCCTTTCGGCATTCCTCATTTTCGCCCTCCCCAACTCTCGTGAGCATTGCTCAGGTCAGCGCTTCAACACTCATTCTGGCCGGCAGAGCGTCCCGATGCTTGGCGGAGCAGCAGACGTTTTTGGAACTCCTCGGCATGACTTTCCCTGTTGGGTCTCCCGCAAATGAATAGGGAAGCTTCGATCCTGTCAGTGTGCTTTCAGGCTATGTTCAGCTTCAGATTCAGCCAAGAACGTTGCCACCTTCTTGAAGCGGACCGCCTGGATCAGGTAGATCATCCCAAAGATGCCGATGACCGCTGCCACAGCAATCGCCACAGATTCGCCTATAGTAGTGCCACCGCTGCTGGCCAAGGTGCCCAAGAACATGGCGACAAAGAATAAAGGAGTCCAATTCGTGCGGCCGATTACGGAAAGCTCCGACCTGGCCGCATCATAAGTGATGACGCCGTGCATTATGGGGGTGTAGTTCAGAAATCTGAACTGAAAGAACTTCTCCCTGAAGCCGCATTCTGTAGGTCCGAGGTCTCTAAACGCCAGGCCTGTCCAGACCATTGATGCAAAGCGGACATTCAGTCGTTCGATGATCTCCTGATTTATTGGGTTGTGCGTACAGGATATCTTCTTCGCATATATCGGGAACCCCGTGCTAAAATAGCGTTTGTTCCAAGTTCCGGACAGGATGATTGCAGCAATGCAACATGCAACGACCAGCGCAAAGCAGTAGACCATCTTATCAGGCCCCCCTATTGTTGATCTCCGTTGCTCGATTGAATATGAGACCAAAGCTCGGACAGCTCGTCAGTTGCTTCGTGCTTTCCTGCGTCCTCGTAGTGAGAACCGGGAACGATAGGCCTCCTGGTCAGACTATCAGGGGCAATTCGGCTCCGCATTTCGCACACTTTGACCCGTCGAGTCCAACAGTGCGCGCGGAGTAGCCGCGGCGCTCGATGACCGTCGCCCCGCAGCCTGGGCAATGTGTGTTCTCATAGTCGCCGGCCGGCAGGTTGCCCGCGTAGAGATACCGAAGCCCCGCTTGCTTGCCTATCTCGAGGGCCTTGAAGATGCTATCCGCCGACGTGGTGCGGGCCCTGTCAAACCTGTGATTCGGGTGATATCGCGACACGTGCCAGGGGATGTCCGGGCTGACGCCGGCGAGGAATTCGGTCAGCTTCTTCAGCTCGTCCGGATCGTCGTTGAATCCCGGGATAAGAAGCGTGGTGACCTCCACGCGAATCCCCGCCTGGTGCATCAGCGAGATAGACTTAACGACCGGGTCCAGCCGGGCCTTGCAGCGCTCCCGATAGAACTTATCGTTGAACGCTTTCAGGTCCACGTTGGCCGCGTCGATGAGGCCGGCCATCTTTTCGATGGTTTCAGGCGTCTCGTAGCCGTTGGTGACAAAGCAGTTCCTGATGCCCTCGGCCTGGGCGAGCCTGGCGCAGTCGTGGGCGTACTCAAAGAAGATCGTCGGTTCCGTGTAGGTATACGAGATGCTCCCGCACCGCTGCGACTTGGCCGCGCGGACGACGTCCTCAGGAGGCGTAAACTCGCCGGCGATGCGCCCTGTGTCGGCTTGGGAGATCCGCCAGTTCTGGCAGTAGTCGCACTGGAAGTTGCAACCCATGGTGGCGATGGAGAAGCTCACGCTCCCCGGCATGAAATGATACAGCGGCTTCTTTTCGATGGGGTCCACGTGCGCGGCGATGAGCAGACCGTACACGAGGCTGTACAGCGTGCCGTCCCGGTTCTCCCTCACCAGGCAAATGCCGCGCTTGCCCGGCTTGATCACGCAGCGATGAGAGCAGAGAAAGCAGTGGCAGACGTTGCTGTCCGCCTTGCGATAGAGCATGGCTTCGTGAGGTGCAGGTTCCCTACGCGCCATAATTGCGACCTCCACATGCCCCCCCAGCAAGAGGCGCCCCTATTTTAAGCCTAGTGAGCAGGCGCTCCCGGGTCAAGAACGCTATCGCCACGGCGGGGCAAGACCCGCCGTGCCACCCAGCGGGCTCGATGACGCGACGGCGGGTGGCCCGGCCGGCCTCGTCCGGCCGTGCTGCCTCACGGTCTGACGATATACAGCCGATACAGCGGCGAGCTGTACTTGCCCACTCCGCGCAGGCCTTCTTCACGAAGCCCTTGAAGAGTATGCTCCTCTTCCTGGAACGGAGTCATCGAAGACTCGTGTCCCTCCTGCCGCAGCCATGATTCCACGTCAGCCCACGGATCGCCGTCATGTAGCAGGACCCAGACCGCGCCGCTGCGATTCAGCGAAGTTCTGAGGTGGCTGCGCCAGTCGGTGAAATTCAGGTACTCGGGATTCAGGGCGCCTTTGTAGTAGCGACGGAACATATCGTACGCGCCGCGGTCCATCTGGTATCCAATAATGAGGCCATCGCCTGGCTGCTCCGACTCCTGCACTGCCGAGGTCATCTCCCGCCACGGTGTGACCATGTCCGCATCGTGGAATTCGCGGTCAGCATAGTAATTGGAAAGAGAAACACACATCGTGGCGACAATGAGGACGGCCGAAGCCAGGGCCGCCCGCCTGGCCCTCCAGCGTGTGAGTCCCATGGCCAGCACGCCGAACCAGGCCGGCAGGAGGACGGTCAGATGCTTGGGCGCAGCCGCGGGAAACATGAGCGCTGCGCCATAGAGCACCGCGATCTGGATGAGAAGAAAAATTCCGAACGCACTGCGTCGCCGGACGATGTGGACGAGCCCGGCGGTCATCGCCGCGCCGAATCCGAGTAGCCCCGTAGGCACAACCCACAGGTTCAACGGGTGAACGGTCTCGCCCAGGGATAGCGTGAACGCCAAGTAGCACGCCTTGGCCAGCCGGCCCACCTGCTGGGCCGTGTACGTGCTCTCCGCGCCGAACTGGACTGCGCCCACCAGGCTGAAGGCGAACCACGGCGCCAGCAACAGCCCCACTCCGGCGTGCGCTGCGATCCAAGGCGACAATCGTCGCAGCCGTTTGCGGTAGAACCAGAGAACGAAAATCCCCTGCGCACCCCATATGCCCACGGCCAGGAGATTCGCGTAGATCATCAGAACCGTGGCCGTGACATAGATAAGAAGCCTGCCGGGCGACCGGCGTTTCAGCGCCCAGAGTAAGGTCACATTGCTCAGAAATGCCAAGGCACAGGCCAGGGAATAGGCCCTGGCGATGCGGCTGTACATGAGTAGAAGGGGAGAGAGCGCCACGAGCCACGCCGCCGCGACGGCCTCCCGTTGCCCTCTTGCGCGCATCAGTATCCAGGCCAGCCAGACAGCGGCCACGCCGAACGCGGCCGACGGGATGCGCATCCACGCGTCCGATCCGTCCGGCGGCATCCAGAAGCGCAGGAGCAGTTCGTACAGCGGATGGTTGCCGCGCATGGCGCGGACGTGCGCTGGAAAACTGAGACTCAGCCTTTGAAGCGTGGCAAGCTCATCGCACCACAGAGCCCTCTGCCCCAGGGCCGAGAACCGCAGCCCCGCTGCCACCACAAGGGCCGACACAAGCCAGAACGCCGCAGCCTTTTGTTGCGTTCGGGCAAAAGGAGGATTTCTCATAAGCATCTTGGTGGTTCGACAGGTTCACTCCGGCGTGCTGGGGCAGGGACGCATGAACCCAGGCAGGACGCCGGAGAGCCGGACGAAATCACGGTGGCGGTTGGGCGTGCAGTTGCGGCACACGGTTTAGCCCAGCTTGCGATCGAGAGCCTGCCGCCGAAGCGCCTGGTATTTCTGGCTGTTCCATATGTCGGAGAAATCCTGTTCGAAGAGATTGCCTAACACAAGCGTCTCCCCTTCGCCAAAGGAGCAGCACGGTCGAACGTTGCCGTCAACGGTAATGTACAGGCTGAACCACGGCAGCAGGCAGACACGCTGAGGCGGTTCCGAAGGAACGCCAGGCTCGTACTTCCTGAAGTAGCTGTGCAGGCTCCGCAGGAGCACGCCGGCGTTGGAGCCGATCTTCATTTCTTTGGCACGCCTGCTCGCCGCTGTCAGCCGCGTGTGCAGGCCGTCGTACTGTATTCGCCGCGTCAGCTCCTCCTTTCTGTCCGCGATGAGCAAGGTCTCCAGGGGCTGGAAATAGACCGAGTTGGCCCTCAACCTGCCGGCCAGGCCGATCATCTCCTCGATCTCGTCCAGGTTGTCCGACTGCAGCACGAATTGCAGGCGCACAAAGGGCGTGGACGACCCTTTTCGACGCTTAACGTCCTGGAGCGCCTCGATGTCTCGAGTGATCCGTTCGAAGAAATCGGCTCTCCGAATCTTCTTGTAGGTCTCCGGCTGGGCCGCGTCGAGGGATATCTTGATGAGGTCGAGCCCAGAGTCCACGAGCTCCTCCACCTTCTTGGCGCAGAGTGTGAAGTTCGTTGTGGTGAGCACGGACGCGCCGCCTGCCTTGGCGTGACGGATGATGCCGAGCAGGTCCGGATTCAGAAACGGCTCGCCCGCACCGCTGAGCGCCACCTTGATCGGCCGGATCTGGTCGAAGATATGCTGGAACTGCTGGAGGGACATGTTCTTCTTCTGGTCAGGCGTGTAGTCAGGGACCTGGCACGTCTGACAGCGGAGGTTGCAGCCCGTCGCCGGCTCGAGCTGAAAATGCAGGGGCGGGGTGCGCACGACCATCGGCTTGCGCAGCATGGTCAGCCCTGACCTCATCATTCGCCAGAGATGCGCCATCGGCTTATCTCCACGTCGAGGGCTTGAAGCCCGCCTTCGTTTCGAGAAGATGCCCGTACAGGTCGAGGTAGGCGCCGGTCATCCTATCAAGCGTGAATTCCGCCGTCACGCGCTCGCGGCCGAGCCGGCCCATGTCCCGCGCCGCTTGGGGATCGCGGGCGATCTCCAGGATAGCCGCAGCCAGAGCGGCCGAGTCGGCCGGAGGCACGAGCAGCCCTGTCCGCCCATGGACGACCTGGTCCACGTTGCCGTCAACCGCAGTCGCCACGACCGGCTTGCCGGCCGCCATGGCTTCCAGGACGGCGTTGGACATGCCCTCCCACAGGCTCGGCAAAACGAACACGTCGAGCGCGGCCAGGATCCTCCCCACGTCGCGACGGTATCCGAGGAAGCGCACCCGGTCTGCCACGCCGAGTTCCCGGGCCTTATCTTCCAACAGGCGGCGCAGCGGTCCATATCCCGCAATCAGAAAGACCGTCCGGGGTCTTTCCTTCAGCACCTCGGCCGCAGCATCCAGCAGATGGACGTGTCCCTTCTGTTCGTGAAGCCGGCCCAGAGTTCCCACTACAAAGTCCTCCTGGCGCAGGTCGAGCTCCGACCGGGCCTCCGCAGAATCCGGCAAGTCGTTCCATCGCGAGATATCTATCCCATTCGGAATGACCACTGCCCTGTCGCGTGACACGCCTTCTCGTTGGACGGCGAACTCCAGCGTCCGGCTGGACACGGCCGTGAACGCATCTGCCAGCGGCGCAGTGACGCACTGTAGCAGGAATTGCCACCGTCGATTGCGAAGGTTGCTCGCCCTGACCGCGCTTGCGATTGCCGGCACGCCGGACCGCCGAGCCAATCGCCCGACGACTCGGCCAACCACGTCAGAGTGGAACAGGAACGTCTGAAGCACAGATATCCTTTCCGCTCGCAGATAGCTGTACAGCGTCTTCACTTGCTTCAGGGCCTGTCCGGCCGAAGACGAGCCGCCCAGAACCGGTATCCCCAATGCGCGAAACTGCTCCTCGATCTCGGATGTTCCGCCCAGCCGCCATACCCTCGGCTCTGCGCACGTATCACGCAACGCGCGGACAATGGACAGCAGCGCCTTCTGCGCCCCACCCGGCCGAAGGTTGTCGATGAGAAACAGAATGCGCGGAAAGCTGGGAGCTGAAGGGTCTATTGTTATGTCCCGCAACTAACTATGCGAAGTCTACAGGCGCTAGTCACTCTGAGCGAAGCGAAGAATCTTTTGCGGGACAAATCGGTTAGCGCAAGAAAAAGATCCTTCGCTACGCTCAGGATGACCCCGAGACTTAGTGAACCTATTTCCGGGACGCGACGCTATAATGGCCGTGACCACTGAGATCGAGACCGATCCAGGCCGCTATGTCTTAATTCTTGCACCCGCTCGCAGTTATGTCAAACCCTCAGCGCACCGGGCGACAAGGAGTTGGTTCAGTCGATCACGGAGCCAGTCCTTCGACGCGGGCGGCAATTGGGGAAACACAGAGACGCGCTGTCCTCTGTATCCAAACGACATCTCGTATTCATTCGCCGACCAGCGACAGCAGCAGCCGTGGCCGTCTGGGGTCACGCCGCACCCTTCTCCGGAACATCTGAACGGTTGCAGCCTGCCCAGCTCAAAGCTGCCGGCACGCAGACCAAAGAGCCATGGGTTGCTGATGGACAGCCTTTTCGTCCCGATGACGAGCCTCTCGTGGCCGAACATGGTCCACAGGCACAGCCCAGCGCAGTAGATCCCAGACAACGTTCCCAGGGAATATATGAACAGCGTCGGACCCTGATTGACTTCCACCTCGCGGAGCATTGAGCCTATTTCCCCTGCCAGCCCTATTCCCCACGGTGCGGCCCACACAAAGGACACGGCCAGGCCCAGAATCGGCTGCCAGCCCGGGCTTCCAGCCCGAGCACTTACCCGCGCCCAGCCGTCTTTCACTACCAGGTCCACATCGGGCGGCGGTGGCGCGTTATGAGGCCGGTCCGTAACCTGAGCCATTTCCCTTCTTCTTAAATAGCGGCGAATTTTCGTACCGAGCCATTTCTGTGACGAGCGCCGTTTGCCGGCTTCGGCACTGGACAATAGGCACGCATTATCCGTCAATCACCGATTATAGACCAAGGGCAAGGACCGAGCAATGAGGCCGAGTGGGATCGGACCGACGTTCAACTGAAGCGGTTTGATGAGACATCCGCCGCCGAGTATACTTGCTGATGTGGGCTCACGGATCTGATTCCGTTTTTTGAAAACGCGAACACGAGAGTCCGTCCAGCAGGAGGAGTACAGTGGCCGAAGTGACAATCAAATACAAAGGCGATGCGTTGTTCGAGGCCAGAGCCGGAAATCATACGATCAACATTGACGTTCCTCCGGCTCTCCAGGGCCAGGACCGCTACATGGCGCCGACGGAACTCTTCGTGGTCTCCCTCGCGTCATGCATCGGTGCGATGGTCATCGGTTATTGCGAGAATATGAAGATCGACACTACGGACCTGAGCATCGGCTTGTCCTACGACAAACTCGACAAGCCCAGCCGGTTGGGGAACTTCAAGGCGACGATTCATCTGCCCAGAGGCGGTTGGGAAGAACGCAAGGACGCGATCCTGCGCGTAGCGCACCACTGCCCAGTCCACGCCACCATTGAGCATCACGGCGGGCTGGAGGTATCCCTGGAGAGTTGACCATCCTCTATCGCGGCATAGAGAGGTAGGCGCGCACGCTCGCGCGATGAGCCTGCTTCGCCGAAGTAGCTTCGGCTACGAAGGCTGAAAGCGCTGCAGCGCGCAGGCACAGCCGTGCGCCCCTACGGCTTCGTGTCCTGGCGCTGTACTACCCTTCCATCTCTGCATAGCGGACCGCCATGAGGCAGAGGCCCTGGGGCGGAGCGGTGCGGCCGGCGCGGCGGCGATGGCGGGAGTCGAGTGTCTCTCCGAAGTCCTCGACCGACTTGCGGCCTCTCCCCACGTCAACGAGCGTGCCCACGATGGCCCGAACCATCTTGTAGAGAAAGCCGTCCGCTTCCACTGCAAAGGTCAGCTTTGACCCTGCCCGTTCCCATGCGGCGTATAGGACGGTGCGCGCCGTGGTCTCCGACTGCGCATTCGCGGACTGGAACGCGGCGAAGTCGTGACGGCCGATCAGCAGCCTGGCGGCCTCCTGCATCGGTTGCAGGTCCAGCGGCCAGCGCAGGTGCCAACACAGGTTGCGCTCCAGCGCGGGACGCACACGATCGTTCCACACGGTGTAGTGGTAGAGCTTGGACCGGGCCGAGAACCTAGCGTCGAAATCCTCGGCCACGTCCTCAGCCGACAGCACGACGATGTCGCGGGGAAGGAGGGCGTTGAGGGCACCTTGAAGTCTCTCGACCGGCAGCGCAGAGTCGGTCCGGAAGTTGGCCACCTGGCCCCGCGCGTGCACGCCCGCGTCGGTACGGCTCGCGCCCGTGACTCGCGACATAACGCCCGTGGTCTGCTCAATCGCCTCTTCGAGGGCCTGCTGGATGGTCATGCCCTGCGGCTGGCGCTGCCAGCCCAGGTAACGCGTGCCCTCGTATTCGAGCGTCAATTGGATGTTGCGCATTTACCGGCACCAACTGGGATGACACGAAGTACACAAATGTCACGAATTACACGAACACGAATAAGACGAATCACACGGACAAAACCGAAGAGGCGAAGAACACCACGCGCGACATTCGCCAAATTCGCGCGAACCATGTCATCCTCTCCACTCGTTTCATTCCCGCCGCCCGCCACTTCGCGCAACTCAGGTTGCCATAACAAGTTGTCTCATTTGAGTTATTCGCGTTTCACTACCGGCAGCGGGCCAGCAGATCCAGTGGGATTTGCTCGGCGCGGCGGGCCTCTTCGATTTCGGAGAGGAACCGGCGGCCGTCCGAGACGTACCCGGCCGTGGGCCGGAGTCCCGGGAGGCGCTCAGTCCAGAACTCGTTCAGCATCTCCATGAGAAGCTCGCGCGTATACTTGCTCAGCATGGAGGCCAGCGCAGTGGGCACGTGCTGCGCATCGGCGTCGACCTCGAATGAAATCCACATGCGACGCGTTCCGTCCGAGACCCGATACGCAGATCTGTGTGACGACTCCGCCTCCACCGAGATCCGGCAGAACGGGAACACGCTGTGCAACAGTGGGAGATACCATTTCCTGCCGCCAAGCCTGTCGACGCTGAGTTGAATGCCTTCCTCGCCGAAGCCGTCCCACAGGTATCTCATCAACTCCGCCACGCGAAGCGCGAGAGCCGTAGACTTGTTTCCGCATCGCTCGACCTGCCGATTGAACTCGGCCACCGGCAGGACCTCGACGCGGGCGCCGCAGAAGCCGCACTCGGAAGTGGAGAGCCGCTCGCCCAGCGCCTGCGTTCTGTTTCGGATGTCCTCCAGCTTTGAAGCCCGCGGAAGTTTCTTGTCCTTTCCTCCGTACCATGGGTACATGGACAATGAGTCAGGACCCTGCGCGCTGAGCCGCCTCAGGAACGCGCCCACGCTCTCCGGCAGCGGACTGAGAACGGCCACGAACGGGAGCAGGTTCTCCTCCAGCACGCCCAGCCCGTTCCCGCGTCTGTACAACACCTTGCTGTCCGCCACGCGAACTGTGGTCCGGGTGCGGCCGCTTGTGTCCCCGGTTCCTTCAAATAGTCGCCAAAGGTCCGCGGCGTCACTTCCCTCCGGCATCCGAAAGGCCGTGACGGAAACGACCATCGGCCCCAACAAGGGGCCGTACCCCGCCTCATCAATGCCGGCGACTACGGCCACAGCGCAACCCTCCTCTTGCACGTCGGAACGGATCATAGGGAAAGGGAGAAAGCCGTGTCAACGCGGACAGGCCGGCACGAACTTGCTTCGCGGCGGTCTCCGGGCTAATATGCGTTTGCTATACGCAAGGAGGTCCCCGTGAAGCTGAGTGAAGCAGACCGCCGAGAGATAATAGCGGCAGCGAAAGCCGCGGGGATTCGCTCCGTCTACGTCTTCGGCTCGGCCTTGGATGAACAGAGAGAACCTCGTGACATAGATGTCGCGGTGGAGGGCGTTCCCCCCGGCGTTTTCTTCCGATTCTACGCCAACCTCCTTCGGAGACTCTCCAAGCCGGTGGACATCGTGGACCTTGACGTGCGGAACCCTGTCACTGAACTCATCGCTAAAGATTCGGTGAAAATACATGGCTGACCATCAGCAGCCGCTCCTATCCGAGCTTCTACTCTCGTCGTCGCCCTCGTCCTCGAAGCGGCCAGACCAGGACCACGACGAGCCCAGTTCCGCGAAGCGACTGCGAAGGCCGAACGAGGACAAGTACGCACTTCAGCTTTTGCTTGATTCCGCTTGGCGTGTTGCTGGGGGAACCGTTTTGCAGGGCCTCATGTGACGTAGTTGGACGGCTTCGGAAGCACACGGACCCTCCGCCCCTCTATCTTCAGCCTGCCCTCGGCGAAGAGTTGGATCGCCTCCGGATACGCCTCGCATTCCTGCTCAAAGACCCGCGCGGCCAAGGTGTCGGGTGTGTCGTCGTCGAGCACTGGCACGCAACGCTGGATGATGATCGGGCCGTGGTCGTATTCGTTGTCTGCGAAGTGTACAGTGCAGCCGGAAATCTTGCAGCCATAATCCAGCACTGCCCCATGGACTCGATGGCCGTACCAGCCCTTGCCGCAGAAGGACGGAATGAGCGCCGGATGAACATTCATTACCCGGCCCAGAAATCGGTCCGGGATCCGGAACAAACACATAAACCCCGCCATGGCGATGAGGTCCACAGAGTGATTCGCCAACTCCGCTGCGATCGCCTCGCTCATGGCGTCGAAGTTCTTGTGCTCTCGCGAGGACACCACCAAAGCCGGGATATTATGATCCCGTGCACGCACCAGGCCATACGCGTCGGCGCGGCTGCTGATCACGAGGGTGATCTTCGCATCCAGCCGACCCTGTTCGATGCGGTCAATAAAGTTCTGGAGCGTCCGGCCGCTTCCAGACAGCAGCACGGCCAGACTCACCGGTTTCGCCATAGCACAACCTCGTTCTTCCTCTTGGCTGTTGTAGGCTGCCCCCGCTGCGTCGAGCAGGCGGAGTTTAGCACAGGCCCCGCGGGCTGGTCAATCCGCGTGTTGACGTGGTTTTCACGGGCCGATACGATAGCAGCGGGACAATTTTGAGACACGTTCTGAAAGGTTGTTAGGGAAGGGCGCCCCATGGCAAAAGCGAGACGCTCAGTAGGAATTGTGATGGGCAGCGATTCGGACTGGCCGATCATGAAGGAAACCGTGGCCCTGCTGAACAAGCTGAAGATCCCGTGCGAGGCGCGGGTAATCTCCGCTCATCGAACTCCCGAGACGGCGGCAAAGTATGCGCGGAACGCGGAGAAATCCGGCCTGAGAGTCATCATCGCAGCGGCGGGCGGCGCGGCCCACTTGGCCGGCGCCATCGCAGCCTGGACCACGCTGCCCGTGATCGGCGTGCCGCTGGAGGGCTGGGCGCTCGGCGGCCTCGACGCGCTCCTGTCCACCGTGCAGATGCCCGCCGGAGTGCCGGTGGCCACCATGGCCATAGGCAAGGCCGGGGCCAGGAACGCTGCGCTCTTCGCGGCCGAGATACTCGCCTTGCAGGACAAGCAGATTCGAGACCGGCTTCGCGCCCTCCGCGAAGAGTCCCGGCGGACGGTCGCCGCCAAGGATCGGGCGATCGCCCGGGAGGCGAGAAAGGGCTCTCAGGCCGGCCGGCGGGACACGTGATGGCCACACTGCTCATTCGCAACGGGCGCGTGCTGGATCCGTCGAGCAACCTGGACCAGGTGCGGAATCTATGGATTGTGGACGGACGGTTCGCGGCGGACGATTTCCACGCAGACCGGCCGGATGAGACAATAGACGCCGGCGGGCTAATCGTGATGCCCGGCCTGGTGGACGCGCACGTGCACCTGCGCGAGCCGGGCAACGAGGCGGCCGAGACCATCGAAACCGGATGTGCGGCTGCGCTCGCAGGCGGATTCACCTCCATCGTGTGCATGCCGAATACCTCGCCGGCCCTGGACACGCCCGAACGGCTCACACAAGTGCTGGAGAAGGCGGCCGCCGTGCGGGGACCTCGGGTCTATGCCATGGCCGCCATCACGATGGGTCGTGAAGGCAGGGAAGTCGCGCCGTTTGAAGACCTCGCAGCCGCCGGCGCAATCGCCTTCACGGATGACGGCAATGGAGTGCAGGAGGTGGCCGTTCTCAGACGTGCTATGAAGAGGGCCGCGGCCATTGGCAGGCCCATATCCGAGCATTGCGAGGACTCGACGCTCTCGGGCGGCGGAGTCATGCACCGAGGCGAGGCATCGAGGCGGGCGGGTCTGCCCGGGATCCCGGCCGAGGCCGAAGTGGTCATGGTCGAGCGGGACATCGCTCAAAGCGAGGAGACCGGCGCCACAATTCACCTGCAGCACATCAGCACGGCACAGGCCGTCCGGAT
>SDBU01001755.1_pt1 | contig 30042 bp, 26 predicted proteins | sample 2277071 | NCBI WGS metagenome assembly SDBU01 (sample SAMN10397929, study PRJNA504765) | marine sediment metagenome | isolation source: marine sediment core GS08_GC12, 126 cmbsf | place: Arctic Ocean: Gakkel Ridge, Loki's castle | collected 2008 | reverse complement strand
CGGTGGACTAGGGTTTATCGGCACAAACCTTGTTACTGAGCTTCGGAAAAGAGGTCACGAGGTCTGGGTCTGTGACCTGAGGCATTCAGAGGGGCCAAATTATATTCGCTGTGATGTCACCAAATACCGGCAGCTTGAGGGAATATTTGAAGAGCACGATTTTGACTATGTCTATCACCTGGCCGCTGAATACGGGCGCTGGAATGGCGAAGACTACTACGAGAATCTCTGGCTTACTAATGCCGTCGGCACCAAGAACATAATAAGACTCCAAGAAAAGAAAAAGTTTAGGATGATATTCTTTAGCAGTGCTGAAGTATATGGAGATTATGATGGGGTAATGAGTGAGGATGTCATGGACAAAATACCTATAAAGCAGATGAATGACTATGCCATGACCAAGTGGGTGGGAGAACTCCAGGTATTAAACTCGGCGGATATGTTTGGCACCGAAACAGTCAGGGTTCGTCCCATCAATGCATATGGACCTCGCGAGCACTATAGTCCCTACCGTGGAGTAATACCTGCCTTTATCTATAAGGCACTAAGAGACGAGCCATATACTGTTTATCTTGGGCACAAACGTATATTCGACTACGTTGAAGATACCTGCCGCACCTTTGCCAATATTGTTGATAACTTCAAGCCGGGAGAGGTCTATAACATTGGCGGCAAAGAGGGATGGGAGCATGATATTAAATATGTCTCCGACCTCATTCTGAAATATCTGGGTAAGGATGACTCCAAGGTTACCTATAAAGAGGCAGAGCCCTTTACTACCAGAGTCAAGCATATGGATTTCGCTAAGGCGAGAAGGGACTTGAACCACGACCCCAGGGTCCCGTTAGAAGAGGGGATACCTGGAACTATTGAGTGGATGAAGAAATTTTACGGCTTGGAATAGAGAGAATGTTTAAGGTGGCTTTAATAAACCCTACCCAATCCGGTGGATACTCACAACCCCCCATGGGATTAGCCTTAATAGCGGCGGTACTGGAAAGAGAAGGTTACCAAGTAACTGTGCTGGAGGCTAATGCACTAAAGCTCCAGCCAGAGGACATGGTTCCGCTAGTAAGTGATGCCGATGTTATTGGACTTACCGCTATGACCCCCACCATAAACACGGCTATGGCTATTGCCCACCACCTGAAAAAAGCTTATCCTGATTTGCCCATAGTCCTTGGTGGTGCCCATGCTACATTACTCCCTGAAGAAACATTGATTGCTGCCCCTGAAATTGACATATTAGTCAGGGGAGAAGGCGAGGAAACTATTATTGAGTTACTGCAGGCCCTGGAGTATAAACGGCCATTAAGCGAAATCCTAGGCATCAGCTATAGGAAAGATGGTGAGGTAGTCAGCAATCACGCAAGGTCCAAAAACATTGACTTGGATTCTCTGCCTTTCGTTGCCTACCATCTGCTTCCCTGGCGCAAGTATAAACCACATCCCCCTCACGGTCGGGCTCTTCCCTTCGCCGCTATCATCACCAGCCGGGGCTGCCCTTACAGGTGTAGCTATTGTTCCAAACCTATCTTCGGCAATAAGTTCAGAGGTCAGAGTCCAGAAAGAGTGGTTGAGGAGGTTACTTATTATAAGAGCAGGTTTGGCATAAAGGAACTGGCTTTTTATGATGATGTCTTTACACTGAATAGAAGACGGGCCTACGCTATAGCTGATGAAATAATGAAAAGGGGACTGAAAATACACTGGACGTGTGAGACAAGAGTTAACCTGGTAGATAAAGAGTTGCTACGCCATTTTAAACAAGCTGGCTGCTATTCTATCGCCTACGGCATAGAATCAGGCTCGCAAGAGATATTGAATACTCTGGATAAAGACATTACTTTAGAGCAGGTTGGAGAAGCAGTGCGTCTGAGCCATGAGGTTGGCTTGCAAACCATAGGGTACTTTATGGTTGGTTCTCCAGGAGAATCTCCCGAGACCATAAGGCAGACAATTCAATTTGCTAAGAAGCTCAAGCTAGATTTTGCCCAGTTTTCTATCACCACCCCATTTCCTGGAACTAAACTCTATGATTTGTACTTAGATGGTAAGAAGGGTGTTAACATACCATGGGAGAGTTTTTTATATGCCGGTTCTGGCGGAGGTGTTAGCCCCGTGTTTGAGAGTAGCTTGCTTAATAGGAATGACATTCAGTACTGGACAAGACGAGCCTATAGGGAGTTCTATCTACGCCCGTCCTATCCGTGGCAACGAATTCGACGCACTACCTCTATTGGAGATTTAAAGGTTGGCATTAAGGGCTTATCTATGCTCCTAGGGAATATAATGCCTGTATCAAGGGGACGAGAATGAATATCCTGTTTGTTCACGAAGTTGACTGGTTAGCTAAAGTAGTATTTGACATACATTTCCTTGCCGAAGCCTTATCACTCTTGGGACATAAAGTCTTTGCTATTGATTACGAGAATGGATGGAGCCGGGATGGTTTTTTTGATATGGGAAGCTTGAGGACAAAGGAAGTTGATGGAATTTCCCGTGCCTTTTCCGGGGCATCAGTATGCTTAAGGCGCCCCGGTTTTATTAAGATTCCTGGTTTAAGCCGTATATCCGCTGCCTTTACCCACTATCTGGAAATCAAGAAGACTATTAAGGAAAAAGGCGTTGATGCTATTGTGCTCTACTCAGTGCCTACCAACGGGTTACAGACTATCCATCTAGCCAAGAAATTCGGCATCCCGGTAGTATTCAGGTCCATAGATATACTCAATATGCTTGTGCCCTACCCTGTGCTGCGCCCCATAACGAAGGCTCTTGAGAAAAGAGTTTATGCCAAAGTGGATGCAGTTTTACCTAACACCCCTCAATACTTAAAATATATAACCAATATGGGTGCCGACAAGTCCAAAGTGAAGTGGCTTCCCTTCCCAATAGACACCGGGTTATTCCGTCCCTCGGTTGACTGCTCTGAGGTTCGTCAGAAATGGGGACTTGTTGAGAGCGACCCGGTTATTGTTTTTATCGGCACCCTATTTGAATTCAGTGGGCTTGATGCCTTTATTCGCCAGTTCTCGCAAATGGTAAAGGAGGTTCCGGAGGCAAAACTGCTGATTGTTGGTGACGGGCCTCAACGCCCTGAACTGGAACGAATTATCACTGAGCTAGGCTTGGCAAGACAGGTTATAATAACCGGTTTTCAACCTTACCAGACTATGCCCCAATATATAAATCTGGCTACCATATGTATCAATCCTTTCCTTATTAGTGATACCACTATGGATGTTTTCCCTGCCAAGATAGTGCAGTATATAGCCTGTGGCAAAGCAACGGTGGCTACCGCTCTACATGGGATAACAACCTTGCTGCCCGGGGAATCTCAGGGAGTGGTTTATGTTAATAATGCGGCTGATATGGCAAAGAAGGTGGTTTCCTTACTTAAGTCAACGGAGCGTCGGCAGAAACTAGGGTACGCCGGCTTGAACCACGTAAGGCGCAATTACAGCCATAAAAAGATAGCTCGTCAGCTGGAAAAAATCTTAGAGGAGGCGATTAAGGAGAAACGCAATGGCGCAATACCCAAACGAACTTAGGGACAAAAATATTCTCGTCACTGGCGGAGCTGGATTTATTGGCTCGCATATTGTAGATAGGCTGTCTCCGGGGAATAAGGTAATTGTACTCGATAACCTATTTTCAGGCTCGTTATCAAATCTGAAAAAGAGTACAGACCGAATTACTTTCATTAAAGGGGATATCCTTGACGAAACTCTGGTCAGGAATGTAGTTGCTGAAGTTGAATATGTTTTTCACCTAGCGGCCCATGTGGGGAATATAAGGTCAATTAAAGACCCTTACTTTGATATGGAAGTAAATATAAAAGGGACGATTAACTTGCTGGAGGCATGCCGGGGCTCAAGTATCAAGAGGTTTGTCTATACATCTTCGGCGGCCATATTTGGAGAAGCCAAGTATCTTCCTATTGACGAGGAGCATCCTCTGAACCCGGAGTCTCCTTACGCAGTAAGCAAACTAGCTGCTGAGAAATACTGCTTTGCCTTTTACAAGGTTCATGGTGTCCCGACGACCGCACTAAGGTATTTTAATGCGTATGGACTAAGGCAGGACACTAGCGAATATGCCAATGCTATCTCAATATTTCTCAACAGAATTAAAGATGGTGAACCACTCACTATTTTTGGAGATGGCAAACAGACCAGGGATTTCGTTTTTATAGAAGACATTGTCACTGCTAATATCCTAGCGGCAACTCAACCGGCCGCCGTGGGCGAGATTTTTAATATCGCCACTGGGCAAACAAGTAGTATTGAACAACTCATCAGCATTATCAGGCAAATAAGTGGACAGGAAACCCAGGTAGTCTATGCTGACTTCAGACGCGGAGAGGTCAGACACAGCTGGGCTGATATTGGCAAAGCGAGGAGGTTACTTGGATACAGCCCGGAGACAAACTTCACGGAAGGTTTACTTTTGACCTGGAAAGAAATGATAAACGAATGAAGTTATAAAGGAGAAAGAAATGAAGCAATATCTAAATGAATATAGGGGCAAAAATATCCTTATCACGGGTGGTGCTGGCTGTATTGGCTCAAACCTCACCAAAGCTTTAATTAAGGCTGAGGCAGCCAGAATTATCGTTCTTGATGACCTTTCCGCCGCTGAGAAATGGAATATCCCTATCGCTCCCAATGTAGTCTTTATCCAGGCGAGCGTATTAGATGAAGAGGCTTTGAAGAGGGCATTCGCTGAGAGGCTTGACTTTGTGTTTCACCTGGCAGCTCACTTTGCCAACCAGAATTCAGTAGATAATCCTGAGACTGACCTTATGGTCAACGGACTTGGCACGTTAAAGGTGCTGGAATATTCTCGCCTAGCCGGGGTGCCAAAGTTTGTTTTTGCCTCTTCGGGCTGTTCCGTCTATGGCAGTCAGGCTCCCCTCCCGCTCAAAGAGGATTTCGTATCCCTGCACTTGGATACCCCCTATCAAATCACCAAGCTCCTTGGAGAGCTGTATTGCAACTTCTTCTACAACCATTATGGCTTGCCAGTAGCTATAGCCCGCTACTTCAATGTCTATGGTCCCGGGGAGATACCTGGTGCCTATCGTAATGTGATTCCTAACTTCCTTTACTGGGCGCTTCACCAGCGGAAGCTTCGCATTACCGGAACCGGCGAGGAGACCAGAGACTTTACCTTCGTTGAGGATATAGTTGATGGCACATTGCGACTGGGCGTAGTCCCTGAGGCTGTGGGCAACGCTTTTAACCTTGCTTCTGAGACGGAGACCAAAGTAATAGATGTAGCCAATATGGTAAATGAAATCACCGGCAACCATAGTGGAGTGGAATTTGTAGCTAGGAGAGACTGGGACAAAATCACCCGCCGGCGAGCCTCCATTGAAAAGACGAAAAAGGTTCTGGGTTATGAGCCCAAGATGAGAATGAGGGAAGGAATAAAAAGAGCCTACGACTGGGTTGTAGAAAATCGCGACAAGATAGAAGATAGTGCCAGGTTCTGAGAAAGGATTAGGTGAGAAGGATAGTGATTATCAGAGCTAAAGCCCCGCTCAGGATTAGCTTTGGTGGTGGAGGGACAGATGTCTCTCCTTATCTTGAGGAGCACGCTGGCTGTGTCCTCAATTGCACCATCAACAAATATTCCTATGCCTCCCTCATGACTCAGGATAGCGGCTCGATTAATATCAATTCCTCGGACTATGATGTCCTTACTAGCTACAACCCGAGCGAACAACTTACCTACGATGGGAAATTGGACCTGGTAAAGGCAACACTCAGCAAGATGGGCATTACACAGGGTATGGATATCTTCCTCCACAGTGATATCCCTCCTGGGTCCGGGCTGGGTGCCTCGTCCACTATGGCAGTTGCCCTGGTGGGACTGGTTAAGTATTGGAAAAGGCTTACCATGACAGATTATGATATTGCCGAACTTGCTTACCGTATTGAGAGAGAAGAGGTTGGCCTCAAGGGTGGCAAGCAAGACCAGTATGCCGCTACCTTTGGTGGTTTTAACTTCATTGAGTTCTTCAAGGATGCTACTGTAGTCAATTCCCTTCGTATTAAGGAGGCCATATTAAATGAGTTACAATATCGCTTAATGCTATGCTACACTGGGAAGCGTAGGCTCTCCGCCGGTATTATTGAAGACCAGGTGAAGGGCTATGTGCAGGGGAAGAAGGAGGTTATTCAGGCTCTGGATGAAACCAAGAACTTGGCTATCGAGATGAAGAACGCTCTACTCCTAAATAAGATAGATGAACTTGGTCTTTTGCTCCACCAGGGGTGGCTGGCTAAGAAAAAATTTTCAAACTGGATAACTGACCCTCAGATTGACCAGCTTTATGAAGTAGCCAGGGAAAATGGTGCCCTGGGTGGCAAGCTCCTTGGCGCTGGTGGCGGGGGCTATTTCCTGTTCCTGTGCCAGTTTGATAAATGGTCAAAGGTGGCACGAGAGGTAGAGAAATGTGGGGGCAAGGTGGTCAATTTTACCTTTGAGTTCCATGGTCTCCAAACCTGGGAAGTGAGGAGGTAGCTTTATAATGGGTCGAGAGGCGGCTATCAAAAGCCACATAGAGGAAAGCATCAGGCTTAAGAAATACCTGACAACGAAGGTGGAGGTTTTGATGTCCATCGCTGACGAGCTGGTAAAGAGCTTCCACAGAGGAAACAAAGTGCTTCTTTTTGGCAATGGTGGCAGTGCTGCCGATGCCCAGCATATTGCCAGTGAGCTCGCCGGTAGATTTTATCTTGACCGTGAACCTCTTCCCGCCGTAGCTTTAACTACCAACACTTCCTCTTTAACGGCTATTGCCAACGACTATGGCTATGAGACTGTATTTGTAAGGCAACTTCAGGGATTGGTGAAGAAGGGAGACGTGGTCATTGGTATTAGTACCAGCGGTAATTCTCCCAACGTGCTTTTGGCTATAGAAGAAGCTAAGCGCCGCGGTGCAGTCACTGTAGCTTTTACTGGCAAAGGTGGCAAGCTGAAGGAACTTGTTGACTACGCACTTGCTATTCCATCCGAGGATACTCCCCGCCTCCAGGAGGCGCACATCACCGCTGGTCATATCATCTGCTACTTAGTGGAGGAAGCCCTCTTCGGAAGTGGGCGCCAGGTTCCAAGAAAGAGGTAGCAAGCCGAACGGGTTAACAGAAGATATTAGGACTATACCAGAAAGAAGCAATCTGCAATGTAGAGTAAAAATATGAACATACTTATGGTGGTTACCAATCCTGACTTCGTTACAAAGGTTGGTGGTACGACAGTAGGTCGTGGAAAGTTAGTCACATTATTCTCGCATAATAACGATATGGTTTACCTTAATGCACTCCCCCAATATGTTGAAAACATCAATATCCCATCAGGCCCTCTCAGTAACACTACTCACATAACCTATTATTTTAAGCAGTTGTTTATTTTTGGAAAATGTGTGCCAATGTTTACTGACTTGAATATCGCTTTCTTGTTAAGAATTAAGGATGTCGTTAAGAAAGAGAAAATTGACCTAATTTGTATAACTGAACCTTATGGCATAATTTCAGCCAGCTTTATTTGCCGCCATACTCCAGTAGTCTACGATGCTCATGATATTGCGAGTGAGCATGCTAGGATAGCTTTCCAGAGGCTTAAAATGTATTTCAGGATAATCAGGCTTGCGGTTATTAGGCAGATAGCCAGGACTATATTCTTGAATTATATATCACTACTGGAGCGATTAGCTTGTAAGAGAGCTAAGCACATCATAGCTGTTACCGAAGGCGATAAGCAGGGGTTCATGCGAGAGTATCATATAGACGAAACTAAAATCACCGCTATCCCGATATGGGTGGCGGTAGATGATTTCAACAAGATATCCTCTAAGCGGAAGCAATCGGTAGAAAGCCATAAATTTAACATCATATTTCATGGCATTTATCACCATCCGGCTAACTATGAAGCATTCAGATTAATCGAGGACTACATAGCTCCTGAGGTTAAAAAATATAGTAACAATATTGAATTTCTGTTGGCAGGTACAGATGTGCCTAAATTTACGAGAGGAAACATTAAGTCCCTGGGCTATGTAGCCGACTTGTCTTGGCTTTTTGAAGCGTGCAGCATGGCTATAGTACCGGTTCTTCAGGGTACGGGGGTCAATATGAAGGTTCTAGACTACATGGCGGCTGGGTTGCCTATTATTGCCACGAGGCGCGCTGTTGAAAGCATAGGGCTTGAAGATGGAAAACACGCCATCATTTTGGACAAAGTTGATGATAATTTTATTGATGCTATTCTGAGTTTGGCCTCTGATAGGGAAAGAAGAGAAATACTGGGTAAAAATGCCGTGGAGTTGATTAGAAAAAAGCATAATCGCAAAGACCTGCAAAATAAGCTGGACAATATGCTAATCAAGATAAAAGCAGGGGTAATAAATTGAACATTCTGCAAGTAAGTGCACATTTGCTCACTAAATTGTTTGGCGGTGAGCCAGCCAAGGAAATATATGGGTTGTCAAAAGCACTGGGTGAACGAGGTCATAAGGTAACTATTTATACTACCGATGTCTTTAATAAGAGTCGGAAAATAAAATCTCGGACTGAAACCATAAATATGCATGGAGTCAAGGTCTTTGAGTTTAAGAGTTTAAGCAGTAAATTTGCAATCCCCCTGTCAATGATTCCCACGATGGTCAAGCAGACAGTAACATTTGATATTATTCACTTGCATCAGTACCCGACATTTCTGAATATAGTTGCCCATCACTACGCCCAAAAATATCATATTCCCTATGTGCTCCAAGCTCATGGCTCTCTCCCCGGGGTAACCGCAAACCAAGCTTTAAGGCAAGCGCATGGTCTCCTCTGGGGGCGCAGAATTTTAAGGGATGCCCGCAGGCTTATTGCGGTAAGTCCGATGGAGGCTGAGCAATATAGAAATATAGGCATAGATGAGCATAAAATTGAAATTGTTCCCAATGGAATTGACCTGTCTGATTTTGATAATCTGCCGGAGAGGGGAGAATTCAGGCGAAAGTATAGCTTAGGAGATGACCAGAGAATAATCCTCTATCTGGGTAGAGTACACAAAATCAAAGGGCTTGACCTTCTGGTCAAAGCCTTTACCGACCTTTCTCAGACATTAAACAATATTGAACTGGTAATTGCCGGTCCTGATGATGGGTATTTACCCTCTCTCAAGAAATTAGTAACCGATTTGGAAATCGACGATAGGGTTTTATTCACCGGTCCACTTTATGGGCGGGAGAAGTTGACAGCCTATGTTGACGCTGATGTATATGTTTTGCCATCAGTTTACGACATATTTGGGGTAACCGTTCTTGAAGCCTGCGCCTGTGGCACGCCAGTAATAGTAACTGACCGCTGTGGCATAGCCGATGTAATCAATGGTCAGGCAGGGCTTGTTGTTCCTCACGATGAAGAGCAGCTACAGCATGCGTTTCTGCACCTGCTCGGTAACGACAAAATGAGGCTGCAATTTGGTGAAAAGGGCAAATTACTGGTGCGTAAGACGTTCAACTGGAAGAAAATAGCTGAGCAAGTGGAGAGAGTATATACGGAGATTTTATAGTGTTATAAGAGGGCAGAGTTGTTAAATAATCTGGAAATCAAGAAATGCCTTTATCTAGTCCTGGCTACTCTATTAGCTATGGTTGGGCTGGTAGGTTTGGCAGCCTTAGGTTTTGATATTCCTGTTCTCAGGCAAGCTGTTGGCTTTATTTTCTTAACCTTCGTCCCCGGTATTCTTATCCTTAGAATCCTCAAACTCCACAAGATAAGCACGGCAGAAAGTCTCGCTTATTCAGTTGCTCTAAGCCTTGCCTTCGTTATGTTCGTGGGATTCTTTATAAACATGCTTTATCCCCTAATCGGTGTTTCCAAACCAATTTCTATCTACCCGGTGACAACTGCTATAACTGTTGCCATATTGATATTATGCCCTATAGCCTACATTCGAGACAAGGATTTCCTGGCTCCAAGTCAGCCTGACCCATTCCCTGTATTCTCGCCTCCCTATTTATTCCTTATTTTGCTGCCTCTTCTGGCTATCTTAGGAGCACTTCTGGTCAGCTACTACCAGAATAATATCCTGCTGATTGTCTTCATACTTACCGCAGCGGCTATTGCCGCCTTAGTCGCCTTCGGCAAATTTATCCCGGAAAGAGCATATTCACTGGCAATTGTAGTGATAGCTATTGCTCTCCTGTATCATACGACAGAAACACTAGCCTCTTCATTTATAACGGGATATGATATCCAGGCTGAATACCTCTTTCAGAACTTCGTAGCAGAATATGGCTATTGGAGTCCGGCAACCCCGGCCAATCTAAATACCGCACTCAGTCTGGTGATGTTGAACCCAATATATTCTTTAGTACTTAATATGGAGGCAGTGTGGGTATTTAAGATTATATATCCCCTCTTTTTCTCTTTGGTGCCACTAATTCTATTCCAGGCTTATCGGGAGCAAATTGGTAGCAAGAGAGCCTTCTTTTCTGTCTTTTTCTTTATGTCAGTAATCTACTTCTTTGGTGTAGGAAATAGGACACAGGTTAGCGAATTATTTTTTGCGCTGCTCATCCTACTGGTGGTGGACAGAAAGCTGCCCCCAGTACAAAAGTCGGCTTTAGCCATAATATTTTTTATGGCGCTTCCGGTAACTTATTATGCGCTAGCTTATGTTTGCCTCTTCATGTTTGTTATCAGCTGGCTCTTATTAATTCTTATGAGAAACAAGACAGCCGTAAACTGGTGGGAAAGGTTAACGGCAAGATTTGGCGGCTCGCCGGCAAACCCGGGGCCAGTAGCGCCAACTCCAGCGCAACCTCCGGTTGCCTCTATGCTCGCGGGCAATATTGTTACTCTATATGTTGTGTTTGTCCTAGCTTGGTACTTGTATATTGCCTCCGGGTCATCAATTATTGGAATTGTGAATATTGGGGAGCATGTAGTTAACAATGTTGGCGAGTTCTTTAATCCGGTGGCAAGGGAATCTCTGGTGGGAACAGCTACCGGCGCTGATTTTACATCAGCGTCAATATCCAATTTGGGGAGAGGTTTTAGGGTCTTCCAGTATATCACTCAAATTTTTATTATTGTTGGCTTTATCAGGCTGTTGTTTAGACCTCCGGGTCTCAAATTCAGGGCGGAGTATGTCGCCCTGACTATGGTAAGCGCCCTAATTCTGTTTATGGCTATAGTCTTACCTTATTTCTCAGGGCACCTGGAAGTAGAAAGACTTTATCAATTTAGTCTTTTTCTCCTGGCACCGCTGTGCATCTTAGGCGGCGAGGCTATCTGGCAAAGCTTCTCCCAATTATTCAAAGCCAGCTCGCTACGGCTGAAATTCAAGGGATGGCTAGCCTTACCGTTTGACTTCATCCGCCCCAGTTCAAATTATATGAGGTTCCTTGCCCTGGGGGTGCTCATACCCTATTTCTTATTTAATACTGGCTTTATCTTTGAAATGGCCAGGTCTGAACTGTATAATGTGGTTGATACACCCTCTTCCATAGCTTTGAGTAACTATAGAATAGATATGAAGGGTAGTAACTACCGAGAGCACGTTGTTAATGAATGGCTACCAGGCGTAGTTGATGACAAGACCCAGATATATGTCGATGAATACGGCAAGCTACAACGTAGTATTGCTCTTTTCCGACGGATGGAAGTGTTCCCACCTGATGTCACGCACATACCAGAGAATAGCTATATCTACCTTAGGACGTGGAACATAGACAAGAACGAAATAGCCATTATGATTATGCGTGGCGAACTCATAAAGTTCGGACATGTAAGCTTTGATGCTCTCCCGGAGTTATCCCGGCTAATAAGCAGTAAAAATCTAATCTATAGTAACAGCGGAGCTCAGGTGTTGGCACCTTAGCCAAGGGGCTTAAAGTAATGGCCGAGAAAGAGCAAAGCACAGAAGTAATAACGCCTAATATCCTGTATTTTGGTCCCCGCGGACTACAGGGGGGTATTGGAGGGTCAGCGCGGCTTAGAAACATGCTGGATGTTCTGAGAAAGCTAGAGGCCAATACGTATCTGATTTCCTATTTACCGGAAAAGAAATTCAGGGTAACCCGTGAGCAAACAAATAATTATTTAAATACGACCACAATCTGTGTTCCAAGCTCATTTCCAAAAATTTTTAAGATACCTGCTCTGCTGTTAATTCTTATATACGGATTAAGGTATATCAGAAAAAGGGACATTATATTTGCCCATTCACCGGGTATAGTATATGGCTTTCCCGCATTCATACTGGCTAAAACCTTCAACAAGCCTTTGCTTATTGACCTTACTGATAGTAAAAATCCTGATACACCTAGATTTGTTTATAACAGCGTGTTAAGGAAATCAAGCATTGTTTTTGCCGTAAGCCAATATTTGGAAGGGGTGGCTAAAGAGGCAGGCTGTCGAAATGTAGTACATGCCCCTGGTTTTATAGATGCAAATGTCTTTCAAAATAATGTTTCAGAAAGACCAAAAATAAGGAAAAAGCTGAATATAAGCGATAATGAAGTCGCGATTGGGTATGCCGGCGCCTTCACATCTGATGAAGGTTTGCCCGTTCTTCTTAAAGCATTTAATAAGTTATCCAAGCGGTATGATAATATTAAACTAGTCCTCCTTGGTGGTCGTAATGTGCCCGGCTCAGATAATATACTGCAGCTTGCAAATGAACCGAATCTCAAGGAAAGGGTTATTCTCATCCCTCCACAACCTTATGAATCGATGCCTGGATATCTCTCGGCATTTGATATTGCGTGTTCACCAAAAGTTGATTGCCCGGCGAATAGAGCCGCTGACCCAATAAGAGTTTATGAATATATGTCGATTGGTCTGCCGGTAGTTGCGTCAGCAATGGGTGAAACCTCAAATGTCATTGAAAATGGGTGTGATGGATTTTTAGTTAAACCCGGCGATGAAGACGATTTGATAAGGATATTAGACTATGTCATACAAAATTTAGATTCTCTACAAGAAGTAAGGAGGAAAGCCAGGGAAAAAGTAATTAAAAATTATACTCAAGAAGTAATTCTGAAAAAACTGGAGACGCATTTAAAGAGTTTGCTAACAAAACAAACCAAGTAATTAACGACGAGCCTTGATATACGAGATAGAATCCTCTAGGAAGTAGTCAGACAAATGAGTAAGCAGGACATATAATAGTGAAACCAAGTAACAGTATAAAGAAAATCTTGCTTATAAGCCCACCTTGGTTCAGACTCCTGGGGGGGAGTTCACCTCCGTCTCCATTAGGATTGTGTTACATAGCTGGGGTTCTAGAAGAAGACGGCTTTGACGTACGGGTTTATAATGCAGATTTCAAGGCTAGGACAGGGCTTTCGCAAGCAAGTGAGATGACGGCAAACTATGACAATTACCTACAGACTCTAGAGAATATAAACCATCCCTTGTGGAAAGAGGTAGAGGCTGTAATCTCTCTGCAGTCTCCAGACATAGTCGGAGTAACTGTTACGACTGCCCAATATGGTTCTGCTCTAAATGTTAGCAAACTGGTTAAAGATTTTAACCCGGATATACCTATCGTGTGGGGTGGAGTGCATCCCACAATATTGCCAGATGAGGTCATAAAAAATAGGCACGTTGACATCGTTGTTAGAGGAGAAGGAGAATACACTTTTTTAGACCTTATCCAAAACCTGGAAGGATTAGATAAGGTTCAAGGTATTACCTATATGCGGAACGGCAACGTCACCCATAACCCAAATAGGCCATTAATAAACAATTTGGATGAATTACCGTTCCCAGCAAGGCACTTGATACTAGGAAAAGGAGACTACTTGCCACATGCATTTGGAAATATATTTGCGACCAGAGGTTGCCCATATAATTGCATATTCTGTGCGTCAAGCAAAATCTGGACTAAAAAGATCAGATATAGATCACCAGAAAATGTAGTCAACGAGATTAAACAGATAAGAAAGAACTTTGAGACGTATCTATTTAGCTTTGAAGATGACAGCTTCACCTTGAATAAAGAGTTTGTGAAAGCTGTGTGTAAACTTTTAATAGAAGAGAACCTGGATATCAAATGGAGTGCTGAAACAAGAGCCGACCTTGTCAGTGATGATTTAATTAAAATAATGAAATCTGCCGGATGCGAGGCAATTACCATAGGAGTTGAATCGGGTGATGAGGAAACGCTGAAAAAGATAAAAAAGGGGATTACCCTTGAGCAAATAAAGCTCTCAAAAAAAGTAATAAAGGAAAACAGGATAAGATTTAGTGCTTTTTTTATGGTCGGTTTTCCTTGGGAGGGTGAAAAGGAGATTAATAAAACAATATTACTAATGAAGGAACTAGACCCGCATACGGCATTTTTTAGTATTGCAACACCCTATCCTGGAACCGAACTATATGATATTTGTAGTTCTGAGGGATTGCTGCCAGAAAATATAGATTGGAGCCGATTTTTCCATCAAAGCCTTGATATGTGTTTCACCAGGAATCTGACGACAGAAGAATTTCAAAAACTCATTCAAAGGGCGGAGAAACTATTTGAAAAACACAACCTTAGGCAAAAGAGGAAATTATTGTTGTCAGACCTACCATATGTCATTGAAACAGTGATAAAAGGCAAGTATTATAACCCGCGTGATTTATGGGTGCTGTTTCGCCGTTATATATGGAGATAGATAAATAGAGCCCAGTTTGCGACTCTTTACACGAGATTGAATCATAGGAAACAAATATGAAAAAGAGACATCAGAACATCGGCATAGTTATCTTCCCCATCTACGAGGCAGGTGATTTCCTTTTATCCAATGACACTGAGGCAGGCAATGTCCCCTTATCCAATCTTGTAGATATACTGCATCACTTCTCCGATAAGTTATATGTTATCACCGGGGATAAAGAGTGGGTTCTTTTTAAGAAAGATGATGAAATGCATGTCTCTGAGATACAGCATAAGGGTGGAGCCAGTTTATTTACCAGGATTTTAAATTATACTTATACCCAACTAAGGCTCTCTTTTAGGTTAGCAAAGCTGTCAAAGAAGGTAAAATTATGGATTTTCTTTATGGGCGCAGAGGGCTTAGTGCTGCCTATGCTAACGGCAAAGTTATTGCGAAGGCAAGTAGTGATAACCTTAACTGGCTTCCGTGCCGCGATAAGTAAACAGGAAAAAGACCCTCTTCTTAAGATAGCGGATTTATTAGTAAAAATTAATCTGGCTCTGTCAGACAGGATTATTGCCTATTCAGAAAGGATTGTTGCCAAGCATCATTTGGAGGGGTATAGAAATAAAATTTCCATAGCCCAAAGGCATTTCCTGAATTTTAACCAGTTTAAAATCCAGAGGCCTCTTAGCCAAAGGGATAATCTGGTTGCCTATATAGGGCGTTTGAGCGAAGAAAAGGGCATTCTAAACTTCATGGAAGCCCTTCCAAGAATATTGGACAAAAGAAGTGGTATCAGCTTTTTGATAGGTGGTGATGGACAACTACGAGGCAGGGTTGAAGAATATTTAGGCAAGGCGAATCTAAATAGCCAAGTCAAGTTTGCAGGCTGGATTCCTCATGATGAGCTTCCGGGTTATTTAAATGATGTGAGATTGCTTGTCCTGCCTTCTTATACAGAGGCATTACCTAATATCATGCTAGAGGCTATGGCTTGCGGCACACCAGTGCTAGCCACCACGGTTGGGGCAATACCCGATATAATAAAGGATGGTGAAACCGGGTTTATCATGGAGGATAATTCTCCCGATTGTATTGCCAGAAATATCACCAGGGCTCTAGAGCACCCAGACCTTGAGAAAATCGCCGATAATGCCTATGCCTTTGTTGAGAGTGAGTACACCTATGAGGCAGCAGTGGAGAGATACCGGAAAATATTGGATGCATTAGGCAATAAACGCAGTCGCACCTGAGGGTTTGGAAAGAGGAGATAGAGTGAGGGTTTTGGTAACCGGTGGAGCTGGCTTCCTTGGTTCTCATGTCGTTTGCGCTTTGCGGGAGGCAGGGCACAGCGTGGTGATATTCGACATCCAGGACCTCAGTGACGCTGTGTGTCATCTGGGAGCAGAGGGTGACGTGTACCCGGCGTTTGATAAATCCTATCTGGCAGCTGAGTTAACTGTGGTCGGCACTGCCAACCTCATGGAGGCCTGCTTGTGGAACCGGGTGGCCAAAGTGGTCTATGCGTCTACTTGGGAGGTGTATGGAGAGCCACACTACCAGCCTGTAGACGAGGCTCACCCCTGTAACCCCGACCATCCCTATAACATAACTAAACTTGCTGGAGAGCGTATTGCTCTAGCCTATGACCGCTTGAAGGGCGTTCCTACCGTTGCCCTCAGGCTGGGGACGGCCTATGGTACCCGAATGCGCCCAAACTCGGTCTTTTCCATCTTTATCAGCCGCACATCGTAAATTCAAAAGGAGGTTATGCAATGTCAGTATTGGTTACCGGTGGGGCAGGATTTATAGGAAGGCACTTGGTTAGAGAGCTAGCCAAAAGAAAGACGGAGCCGATAAGGGTGTTGGATATTAGGATAGATGCGGAGCTTCAGAGGGAACTTCCTCAGGTGAAGTTCTACGAGTTGGATGTCAATCTGATAAATACCCCCCAGTGGGGGCATTTGCTCGAAGGAGTCGATGTAGTTTATCACCTGGGGGGACTTTTGGGCACAAGTGAACTCTTTAGCAGGGTGATAGAGGCAGAACGCATAAATGTGCTTGGCACGCTTAATCTTTTAGAAGCTATGAGGAAAGGGCGTGTTAGGAGAATAGTCTTTGCAAGTAAGCCCAATATATGGAAGCATAATGTTTACACCATTACAAAGGAGAATTGTGAGAGGTATCTGGATATGTATCGGGTGGCTTACGGGATAATGCCTGTTATTCTTCGACCTTTCAATGTATATGGACCTGAGGAAAAAGTAGAGCAGTACAGAAAGGCAGTGCCTTACTTTATAATCTCTGCTTTAAAGAATGAACCCATTGAGGTTTTTGGGAACGGGGAGCAAACAATGGATTTAATACATGTTAGAGATTGTGTGGAGGGATTCATAATTTCTGCTAATAATTCTAACGCAATTGGAAGAACGATTGAAATAGGAAGTGGGACGGAGACTAGTGCCAACGAGTTGGCTAAGCTTATTATTAAGTTAACTGGAGGCAAATCTGAGATTAAGCATTTGCTCATGCGAAGGGGTGAGATAGAGAACTCAAGGATAAGAGCAGATATCAGAGATATGGAGGAAATCTTACACTATAAGCCAAGCATAGCCTTAGAAGATGGACTTAAAGAGACTATCGAACACTATAGAGGCAATTTGGATAAGTATAGAGTTTACCAATTTCATGAAAGTGAGCTCTCTCCCATGGGACCTGAAAAATAAAGCAAGTGATGAGTGACTGATGTTCAGGGATTATTTGATAGGAAGACGGTTGAGGGGATTTAGAAATGAGCCCTAGATTGGCTAAAAAATTACTTATTGCTATTGGCAACTACGGTGCGGGAAAAACAGCCTTCGCCAAGTGGTATGCTAAAAATAATGCAGGGTTGTTTGTAGATTTTGAGTTGCTTTACTTTGAAAAACAAAAAAATGAGAGAGATAGATTTGATATTTTCGTAAAAAGACTAGCCTCAGCAATACAAAAAAGCTCTATGCACCTTTTCATAATGGATGGATATAAAGCCATAACCGATGGGTATGAAAAGCTTGCCGACCCAACTTTTGCATATCTACGACATAAACTCAACTGTGATATCCAATTATGTCTCTGTTTCGCTGCTCCCCATATAGTCCGTAGAAGGCAAGAGGCTAAGGCAGGTCACGTGAGTGACCCATTACCTCGTGATGAGAGTGAGATCAAGAGGATTACTTATTCTCTTTTCGCATTGGCGGTCACTATGGATAGTGCCCCTCTCTTCGTGGATACAACCGACGGCTTTCATTTTGTTTCGAAAGAAGAATGGCCTCGGCGCTGGGAGGAGTTAATCCTTCTCTCAGACCTCGATAAAATGCCCCACGACAAATACTATGAAGACATTGAGTTGCCCTCCGGCTTAGTGATACCAGGATATTCGCAAAGTCACGAGAGCTGGAACCGGCTTTACCAGCTCATTGATTTCAAGGGTAAGGATGTCCTGGACCTCGGTTGTTTCCATGGATTCTTTAGCTTCAAGGCCGAAGAGGTCGGTGCTCGAAATATTACTGGTGTTGAACTCAATGAAAATGCCATCGAAGTCGCTCGTCGGATTGCCTGGCTTAAAAACTCTAAGGTGTGTTTCTGCCAAGGTGATATCGTTAGTCTTGAAACCGACTATGTCTATGACATAGTCTTAGCCTTAAACATGCTGCATCACGTGAAAGATATTCACCAGGCACTACAAAATATATTTGAAGCCGGAAAACTAATCGTTTTTGAAATACCGCTAACCCAAGAGGATATTATCACTCAATATGCCAAGCGGTTTGCCTTTGACTTCATGGGGAGAGCCAATTCGCATCGGCCAGAAAGAGAGATAATAATCTTTGCCAATCCCCAAGCTAATGCGCTTCCCCTAGAGATTCCAAGTGCTTATGAATATAGCTACAGGACAGAATATGCCAAGAAACTATTAAGAACAGCTCTAGCGCTAGCTCTGAAACCAAAGATTTTCTATCCCCTGGTATGGCTGGTGCGCAAATATCGTCGCCTTAGAAAATCTAATACTCACTCGCTTGTGCGCTACCCCGATTTGAAATAGCTTTAGTTTGCTTCAAAGGGCTTACCGAAACGTGGGCATCCCTTTTCAGCTTAGCTGAACCTAGTCATGGCTTCACTTTCATATTCTCGCAGAATCTCTGAAGACCTTCCTGGAGGCCAGGCAGGTTCTGGTTGAAAATCCGCTTGAACTTTTCTGTGGAGAGTGACAGGTCCCTTTGTCGCTTTGCTTTAAAGGAAACAGCATTTATCGTACCTGGACAAATAGGAGAGGGGTCCAGGCCGAATACTTTGGCAAGAGCTATCCCGAAATCATATTTTGAACAGCGCTGGCAACTGGCAATGTTAATCACTCCAGTAAGCTCAGAGTTAGCCACTATCTCAAGTGCTTCAGCCAGATGCGTTACTTCAAGAGGAGTAAAGTAGTAATCGGTGAAAAGATTTATTGGTATCGGCCGCTTTAAGCTATCATATATCCACTCGCCGAAGGTTGTAGGATGACGCCTTGGGCTCCAGCCATAAAAATTAGTCCGGGCAATGACGGTATTGAGATTTACTGCCAGCGTTTTTGCCTCCGCCTGCAGCTTCATTTTGCCGTAGACGTTCACCGGTACTGGTTCATCATCCTCCAAATACATTGACCGTCTGCCATCGAATAAATGATCAGTGGAAATATAAATTAGACGGCTCCCATAATGCTGAGCAGATTGGGCAACGTTCTCCGCCGTTTGCACCGTCAACGTGTAGGCAAATTCAGGCCCCCTTTCACACTTATCTACGTCAGCCGGGCCCACCGTGTTAATGATAATGTCAGGCTTAACTGTTGATATAACTTGGTTGACAAAGACAGCATCAAGCAAGTCGCCCCTAGCAAAGTTCTTAAGTTCGGGCAAATAAGACGGGTGACGGGAAGTAGCAAAAACATCATACACACCCCTTCCCTGAAAAAATCTGACTAAGTTAGAGCCCAGAAGGCCATTTGAGCCAGTTATTAGTAATCTCATCGGCTTGTCTCCCGAATTATCATCTGATGTAGAGTCCTGGTGACATTAAAATCTTCTGGGTAAAGAGAACTCATGAACACATAAACAATGCTTCTATCCCCTAAATTCTTCATCAGCTTGGACAAGATTTCCTCTGAGTATATCGAACACCCCGGCTATATATCCTAAGGCTGTCAAGATTGGCTCCATACGCCTTTTCACAATACCGTAAAGGACATTATTAAGAATTCGTCCCAGGGTTGCCCAATAAAATAAGGGAATGGAAAGCTGAGGATGTTTCTTTACAAAATGATGTCGCTGTTTTATAGTAGTTTTTCCAAAAGAACGGAGTCTCTTTAAATTGTAGGGTGGGGGGAAATGCTGAACCCTTGCCGAGTGTAAAACCACCAGTTTATACCTCTTTGACACCGTAAAGCTAAAGTCAAGGTCCTCGGTATAAGCCCAACCCTTATACCATTCATCATACTTAAATTCTTCGAGAATTTGCCTTCGCCAGACCGTTGCCCCTCCACTTAGCCAATCGGTGTAGATGTCTTCCAGTACCGGCGCTACCGGTGTACTAAACCCGGAGCGGAGGATCGCCCCCTTTCTTCCATTACTAAGGCAGAATAGTCTAAAGAACAGCTTGCTGAATAGGCTTAGCCTGAGAGGTAGGTTGTTGGTAATGTTAAAGGAACTCCCACCTATATCGTCGGAGCAACGCTCCCAGAAGCGAAGCATTGCTTCGACAGCATCTTTTTCCATCACAATATCGTCATCCAGATAACCGACCAGTGTAATATCCTTATCCAGCGCCTTGATACCCTCGTTCCTTTGCTTGGGTAGAGATGGGGGAAAGACTCTTACATAAGAAATTGGGAGAGAGGAGAACTGTTTTATCCCTGATTCTATAGGCTGGTCACTGCCATCGGCTATAACTATCTGGTTGGCTTGGACCGTCTGCTCCTGAAGGCTCTGTAGTAGTTTTGTCAGCAGGCCAAGCCGATTTCTCGTCGGAATAATAAGGGCAATCTTGTGTCTAAATCCAGGCATATTAAACATGAACCTCACCTCAAGGCATTTCTATTTGACATAACTCAATCAGTCAGATAGCTTCAATGTCTGATATCCGATGATGGTCAATAGTTCCTATCCAAATTTTCGGTTTGATCTTTGACCCTGGAATTTTACCACTGTCAAAAAAGCGACCAAATTTGTAGTCTTTGAGTGAAGTATGATAATGTGCCCTCTGAGCGTCGTGAAGTACTACCAAACCTCTTGGGGCAAGAACCTCAGCGGCGACAAGGAGACACCGTCTCCGGTATCTTCCATCAACAATGATGACATTGAACCCCTTTGGTCCCGCAATCTGCCGAGGATACTCTACGTATTCGGCTACTTTGGGACCACAGATTCCCGGAGGAAGTTTTCTTTCTTCACTCGACCAGCCGGGAAGCTCCCAGAATGCAGGGAACTCCGAAAGGTGAAGGTGTACTCTCTTACCAAGCCCATACCGATTGACTAAGAGGGCAACCTTTTCTTGCCATTCCCATGAATTCTCAATAGCATACCACTCAAAGTCACAACCAATTGAAGTTAAATATCGGCTGTAATATACAGTACTTCTTCCACTTCCCCATTCAAAGACACGCAGCTTTCCCCCGGCGTATAGCTGGAAAACCCTTTTTAATATCCTTCTGTCTATTGAAGATTGGGCGGGGAGACTCAGTTTTTCTTTGAGAAAAGAATCTATCCGACGCAAGTATGCATCCTTAATACTCTCGGTTACTTGCAAAATTTGAGGCAGCTTCTTCATTTCAGGATTATCCTCACATCGGTTTAAGCGAATCAAGCAAATTTTCTATCGCTTCTACTTCCATCTGGGTCCTTGATTCCTGGGTAAATGTCGCAATATGTGGCGTTAATATGACATTCTCAAGCTCGCACAAAGGCCCGCTATAGGGTTCAGTGCGATAAACATCCAAGGCAGCGCCACTCAAGTGTTGCTCTTTCAGAGCAGTATATAACGCCTCTTCATCAATTATTTTCCCTCTGGCAAGATTAATTAAAAATGCTCCCCTTTTCATACTGAAAATGGCGTCCCTGTCCAGAAAAAATTCCTTCCCCTTCAAAATGGATAGGTGAAGAGTCAGGATGTCAGATATTTTAAGTAGTTCACTCGTGGGTAAGATGCTTACCCCATGCCGGTTTGTCCAAGCCTCATCAGGAAATAAATCAGCTCCATACACTACTGTCCCAAAAGGGAGCAAAAGCTCAGCTACTCGGCGTCCAATCCTACCTAGCCCCAGGATACCCACCTTTTTGCCGTTCAGTAAATAGCCGATTTCCCTGTCCCAAATCCTCTTTTTCATCAGGTTATTATGAAAGGAAATCTTCCGCAGCAAATCTAATATCAAGGCAATTGTCATTTCAGCTACCGCTGTAACTGGGGCATCGGGGGTGGTTTTTATGGTGATGCCTAATTGTTCGGCTTTTTTAATTGGGATATTATCAGCACCAGTTCCACACCTGCTGATACAGCGGAGTTTGGCTAAATGCTCCAAAATATGGTCTTCGTACACCTCAAGTCCAGCGAGGATACCATCACAATCCTTACCTAATTTAACAATTTCCTCAGGTTTAAGACGGCGCCCGTATGGATTTAATACATACTCGAATCCGCTTTCATCCAGGAGCTTGAGCGGTGCATCATCAAATTCACTGAAAGTGGATAAAGCCACCAGTATCCTCTTTTTTTTCATAAGTGGATAATCCTTGAATAGTATTTCTGTTGTAATTCGTCATCGGTCATAATCCTCTCAATTCTCAAGATATCACTTGGAATATCTACACCTGTACAGGCGTATGGGTTGACCACTCCCAAAATTCTATAGCCATGCTCCAGAATCCTCAGCATATCTACGGACTCCGCCTTTTCCAGCGGAGTTGGGGCTAACCGTGAGTACTGGTGTAAAAAGCCCTTTTGGAAAGCCGTGGTTCCGGATTGCTTATAAAGCGGGTAATTCTCGTTTGTCTTGAAGTGAGGGATAGGCGACCGGGAAAAATACATGACCCAGTTATTTTGGTTCAGAACGACCTTAACCTCATTGACGTCATCCAATTCATCAGGATTAGTGATAGGGTATATCAGGCAGGAACATAATACATCATCTCTTTCTTCCAGAGGCTTCACTACGTTTCTAACCAGTTCCGGTGAAATGAGAGGCTCATCACCCTGGACATTTACTATTATGTCTGCATCCAGCCCTGTGGCGGCTTCTTCTACTCTGTCGGTGGCCCTTTCATGGGTAGCGGCAGTCATGATGACTTTGCCGTCAAATGATTCTACAAGTTCTCTAATTTCTTCATCACAGGTAGCTACGTAAACATCATCAATAAAGTCGCATAAAGATACTCGCCTCCGCACATGTTCAATCATTGGCAAACCCAATATCTTTGCCACTGGTTTCCCGGGAAACCTTGTAGACCCCATCCTTGCCGGAATAATCACCACAACTTTTTTCCTAGGCATAAGTTTGTCTCTTTTTACACGCCAGCTGGGACATCACTAACGATTACCTTCATATATAAACTCTTAGAAAGTTATTTGACATCAAATTTCAACACACATCTTAGAAATTATTTATAACATTATCACCACAACTGTATTTCCTTGCTAATAGTGCTGCCCCTACAGCAGCTTCTTCTTTGTATTTCGGTAGAACCACTTCAAAGCCAAAAATATTTTTTATTATTTTTCGTAGCAATACGCTCTTTTGAACGACACCACCAGATAAAATGACCTTCAAGTCTCTCGGTATGTTCCCGGTAGTACTCAAAACATTAAATGCTTCAAAATACTCTCTAACAAGGCCTTCTAACAGAGCCTTATAAAACTCTTCAATTTTGAAGTTATGATAATTTATGTGAAAAAAACCGGATCGACTAAGGCCATTGCCAGCGTCAAAGAAGTGCGGATCACAAACTATATCCGTTTTTTGGAAACGCTTAACACATAATTCATCAAGCCTCTTAAGGATTTCAAATCGAACAGAGCATTCTGAAAACATTCTAATGGTATCATTAATAAAATCTTCGAACAATGATATTGCCCTTCCTCCAGGAAGACCCGAGATACAGTTCGTATAGTAACTATCAAAAAATGGTCTCGTTTCAAAGTTTTTAGAATATTTTGGGGCTCTTGTTAAAAGACTAACTTGAGCTCCTGTACCAATGTTTATTGATAAACTTCTGGTATTAATCCCAGAAGCAAACAGCGCAGCATGGTAATCGCCAGTGGAGACATAAACAGGTGTTCCTTGCTGAATACCTAGAGTTCGTGCAATGGCGCTACATATTCCTCCAACCTTCGTACCTGATTCCACAACTTGTGGTAAAATTTCTTCTGGGATTTCAGTCACTTGAACAAATTCCTTGAGCCAAGTATTCTCAAGCAAATTATAGACCCCAGATCCGGCTGCCTGTGTGGGATCACAAACGATATCAGTATCGGTCAAAAGGGATACTAAATAGTCAGACAGGAAGGACACCTTATAGTGTTTTTGCCCAATATATCCTTTACTTTTCCACCAGAAGAGCAAAGGCCCCAACATCCCTGGACGGAGATCAGTGCCTGTAATAAGACGGTAACTAGATAAACCTTCTCTAACAAAATCGAGATATGAAAACTGTTTGCCAGGCATAGTTTCGGTAGTTCGTTGGTCTTGCCAGCTTATAAAATTGGATAAAGGCACCTTTGATTTATCAACGAGCACTATGCCATGCATCTGACCTGCTATGCCGATAGCTTCAATGCTGTACTTCGAGGCTTCAGCAATCCTTTTTATCAGTCCAATGACCACGTCGGTAATTTTACAAATATCTACTTCATAAATTAAATGGGACTTAGAGCTAGAGCTTAAGAAAGGCGGCATCTCGACCCTTTCACAGCGTGCCACCTTTTTTTTCAGGTCAATTAAAGCAGCTTTACAATAAGAAGCACCTAAATCTAATCCTAAATACATAAGACAACATCATTAGCTGAAATACTAATTCAAGAGTATATGGTCACATTGTAAATACTTAAATAAGCGGTATCACGGAAATTCAGGAGGAAAAATAAGACGAAATAACTATATTGCTTATACATATTTTTTATTAAGCAATTCATTTTCATTATAATACTTAGTATAAGATTCAATCAATGTCAATAAACTATCATCGATGTGAACTTTTTCCTTAAATATTCTGCCAATACCCTTGCATAAAATCACTCTTAATCTTTGTCCATCATATTTCTTGTCCCTCATTAAAATTGTTGACATCTTCCCACGATCACTGAAATCAAGATTGTCATACGGAATGTTTTTCCTTAACAATCCACTGATATTGGTGAAAACATTCTCTGAGAGATACCCCTTTTCTACTGATATAAAGTTTGCAATTTCCATCCCAAGTGTTACCCCAATTCCGTGTGGAATAAAATTATCAGTATATGCTTCTATTGCATGGCCAAAAGTGTGCCCATAATTCAATATATGGCGATAGTCTGTGTCAAACTCATCTTTTTCTACAATAACCTTCTTGATTTCTAGGCTACGGAAGATATATCTCTTAAGCATGGAAAGGTTAGCAATCAAGCTACTATAATCATTTTCGATTTTAAGAAAGTCATCTTCACCGGAGATTAAATGTACTTTTAGTATTTCACCGAGCCCTGAAATGATGTCAATCTTATCTAAGCTTTTTAAGAACTCAACATCAATAAGGACCTTGGATGGAGGACAGAAAACTCCCAACTGATTTTTAAAGCCAGCCATGTTTATCCCGCACTTGCTACCAATACAGCTATCACACATCGCTAATAATGTGGTCGGAATGAAATACCACCTTATACCTCTCATTAGTGTATGCGCGGTAAAAACAGAAACATCTTGAATGATTCCTCCCCCTATAACGACCAAAACATTATTTTTTGTGATCCCATTTCTCAATAAAGTCAGCATTATTTTTTGTACGGTTTTAATGTCCTTATTCTTTTCAATGGCATCAATCTTTATAAGTGATAAAGCATTTTCAAGGAATTTCAACTTATCCTTATGAAGTTTATACACCTTTGAATCAACAATAAAATGAACATTATTTTCCCTCATTAATGTTTCTATTTCATGAGCGATACTTCCATCAAAATCGACTACATAATCGTGGAATAGCGACTTGACAGTAATAGTAGACCTATTCACAAATATATCCTCCATCTACAATGATGTTTTGGCCTGTGATGTAATTATTCATTTCACAACAAAGGAATAATACAGTGTGTGCAATATCTTCTGGGTTAGCGAATCTGCCAACTGGAATTCTTTTTTCAATCTCCCTTTTTTCTTCCTGGGGAAGTGTCGATTTAGATAGATCAGTCCATACAAACCCAGGTGACACCATATTTATAAGTATATTAAATGGTGCATACTCTAATGCTGCGGTTACGGTCAACCCCATTAAACCATATTTGCTCGAAGAGTATAGTGCCCTGCCTTTTCTGCTAAGTATGCTCCAAAGCGAACCAATATTAACTACTCTTCCCCACTTATTTTTTTTCATATTTTCTAGAACGCTGGATAGTATTAAAAATGGAGCATACAGGTTTACTCTATGTAAGAATTGAATATCATCAATGGATATTTCTTTAATTTCTTTAATATAATTTATTCCAGCGTTGTTCACACAAATGTCAATCTTTTCTTTATTTTTCAAAATATGTAAGAAAGTGCTTAAGCTTTTCATACTACTAAAATCAACTTCGATATACTCCATTATTTGCTCATTGTTCATTTTTTGAAGCTCTTTAAATATCAGGCCCTCACCACCCTTCTTTGTACCTGTTAGGATCAGATTAGCACCGGCTGATAAAAACTCACGCGCAATTGCCAAACCAATTCCTCTAGTTGCACCTGTGATAAGGGCTGTTTTCCCAGACAAATCGATTTCCTTCATTGATAGCCCCCCGTTAAATAGTCATCTGAGACGAAATAGTTCCGATAAATAATCAGCCACCTTAGTTCCTTTTCAACCATGTTAATTACTGCTGTGGATCTGAGCTTGTTTTGACCCGCTACCGGGATGGGTCCAGGAAATAGTTCAACTGATCGTTAATTATGTCCTTAAGAGTATGGTTTATTTGAAAGCCGAGTTCTTGAATTTTTGTTGTCCTAGCTAATAAGATGGGCACCTCAGCTGGTCTATACTTTTCTTTATCAAGCTCTACGATTATCTTCCCTTTATCGGTAGTAACGATAATTCCTATATCTGAAGGCTGAAACTCTAGTTTACCTTCAAGCATCAACTTATCTACTTTGGTCTTCTCAAATTGTAGCCCAAATATCTCTGAGCTATCCAGCTCGTTTGGGTTTTCTATTACTTTATTGCCATCGACCGTCTCAACTCTATCTATGGCATAACCGGCACATCCCAGACTCAACAAAAGGTAACTCAGGATTGAATTTGTTCTTTGGGAACCTTGGTTATAGACTCCCCCATATTTACCCTGCTCAGCTAGGAGGCAATAGCCCCTTAATATGTCATTGATATGTGACCAGTCTCTAAAGGCATTGACATTGCCGATGACTATTTTATCAATCTCACCTCGCTTGAGCCGCATCACCTGGTGAGTTATCGCCGAAGTTACAAACATCTTACCTCTGCCAGCCCCTTCATGGTTAAAACCTCTGGAGACTATTGTCCTTAGACCGTAGGAGGTATAGTAGTTTCTCATAAGATAATCGCTATAAACCTTGCTAACGGCATAGGGAGACATTGGGCGAAGGGGGTTCTCTTCAGTAATAGGCAACTCTGGGATATTAGTCGGCTCTGGGAAAATTGTGTCATATTTGCTCATGATTTGCTGATACTGGGAATCTGAAAAAATAACTAGTCCGTATTCCTCGCTACTGCCGGAGAACACTATAACCGGGGTTAGTCCTTTGGTTTTAACTGCCTCAAGAAGGTTAGCTGTCCCAAGGCAATTTACCTCCATAGTTTCCCCAGGGCAAGAAAACGACCTAGGAATGAAGGATTGAGCGGCTAAATGGAAAATGATGTCTGGCTTGCTTTGGTCTAAAGCAGAAGCAATGCTGGAAATATCTCGCACATCGCCTTCCAGCAAGTTTATCTCATTCTCAATCCCTAAGTATTTGATATTTTGTGGGACATTGCCGTCTGCCCGTCTCCTAACCAACCCAAAAACATTAGCCCCCTCATTAAGGAGATGCTTAGCCATGTGCGAACCGACAAAACCACTTATACCGGTTATGAATATTTTCTTGTTCCTCAAGCTCATTTTAGTTTCCTTTCACCTTATACTCAGTAGCTTATTATAAAACACCCTCAATACCCTTGGCTATAGCTTTAAGAAATCTATTGGCATAGGTATAGGGATTAAATGGCTCATAATCGATGTTACAGCCAATCCGGTATTGTTCATAGAGCGACTTATTTTCGACAATGGCAAGACACCTATCAACCGCCTTATCAATTTCGTCTTCTTTCATGAAAATGGCATTTATTTTGTCTCTGGCATAACTACCGATAGCACCTACATCTATTACCACCGGAATTGTCCCGCAGGATATTGCCTCCAATGGTGGAAGGCCAAAACCTTCAAATCTACTTGGAAAAACAAATACCTTATATTTCTTATACATTTGTTGGAGCGTTTTGTTGGAGATATCGAAATAAAATTCGGCGTTAGGGAATTTGTTTTTAAGAAGGCGAGTTGAATCTACACCAGACATAAAGAACCCTATTTTACTGGATGACCGTTTGGCTAGAACCATTTGCGCGAACTTTTCGCACAGGTCACCACCTTTATTTTTACTGGGGACATAATTGAATAAAACATCTCGCTCTCTCTCCACATTCCTGAAATCTGGAGGCCAGAATAGGGGATTTAAGGGGCACGGTAGTACTTGGGCATCTTTATGGCAATATTGAGAAAGATGACTTTTAGAAAAATCGGAAATAGTGATAATTTTGCCATTGAAATTTTTTATTTGCTCTCTAAGCCATTGGCTGTTCCATGTATGCACTAGTTCTAGCGGGTGATTACAGCAGAATACTAAATTATCATGTGAGACCCTTTCCCCTAGTTCATAAATCTGGTATTCAGTATTCACTAATACGATATCATAAAGATGATTTTTCTTTGGATTATCCTTAATAATGGTCTTTTTGTATTTTACATTTGCACCTAAAAGGTCTTCTGCATATTGAAAATCTGAATTTTTTATGTTTTTAAATAACTGAACTCTATAGGAACGAATAAGGTTTAAGTACCCCTCCCCTTTTTTGCGGCGCATCTGATAATAAGGGAATAGGGGAAAGCTTATCGTTACCTCCCACCCCAGCCTGGAAAAGGAAAATGCGGCAATAGAAATTAACTGTTGTGGCCCTGCTTTCCATATATTTGAAGGCAAGACCATCTTGATACTATTCATCTTTCCTCAGCCCTCTCTTTATTTGTATGGTGCTTCAAGGTTCATTTCCATCTATCATCCTCTGGAGGTGAGTCTTAACCCCAAAGAGGTCTTGGTAAACGGGAATCCCTAAATTATCGAAAGACTCTTCGTTCATTCGACCTATAAAAAAGACTCCTGTCTCTCGGGCAACCTTATAGTCCTCTCTGCTATCCCCAATGTAAGCAATTGCCCCCGGATTGACCTTTTCTGCTGACATTACCCTATGGATAACATCATATTTCTTACAAGGAAATCCGTACATCTCCTTAAAATACCTATCAATCCCCCTGGCTTTGACAATAACCTCTATTTCATCTTGGGGAGAGGCCGAAGCGAGATACAAGGGCACCTTGGGTGAAAAGTATTGGAGAAATTCCTCCGCGCCGGCCACATAAGGGCATTCAATAACTTTCTGGCAAACAAGCTTGGAATACCTAGCCCCTAATTCCTTTTCCCTTTCGGTGTTATAGGTTTCACCCAGAATATGGGTTACAATGTGTTCAAATTTGATATATCGGGAGATGGCATTGTGGGCTAGATGATAACTCATAATCTCATCAAGATGCCGGGGGTAGCCATTAAACAAATCCCGAAATGCCTGGGTCTTGATATTAAGGGATTCTACGATAACTCCGTCAAAATCCAAAATAATCACTCTAATCATTGGTTACCAATCTTACGCAACAGTTCCTTAATATCCTTCATTGAATTCCGGCAGGATTCGCCCAGAAAGAGAATGTCGGCTCCAAAGGCTATAAAGCGATACCCCTCTTCAAGGCATTTCTTAAACTCGTCGATTGAGGGATACACAACGTGGATGCCGGCAGCAATGCCCTTGTCCTGTGCCATCTCC
>SDBU01001754.1_pt1 | contig 30053 bp, 22 predicted proteins | sample 2277071 | NCBI WGS metagenome assembly SDBU01 (sample SAMN10397929, study PRJNA504765) | marine sediment metagenome | isolation source: marine sediment core GS08_GC12, 126 cmbsf | place: Arctic Ocean: Gakkel Ridge, Loki's castle | collected 2008 | reverse complement strand
GAACTCGAGCCAGAAGCCCGCCCGCGGTACGGCTTCGACAGCCGGAGCGGCTACCTGGCCTTCACCGCCGAAGAGTTGGCTGCCATCGACCAGTACGCCGTGGAAGGCGGCATCAACCTGTGGGAAAAACCCTCGACCGACTGGAAGGAGTGACCGATGCGCGACGAATTTTTGGCCCAGGACCCGTGGCGTGTGTTTCGGATCATGTCGGAGTTTGTGGACGGGTTCGAGATGATGGCCCAGGTGCCGCCGGCGCCCCACGGGTGCCCGCTGAACAGGCCGCCGATCATGGCGGCGCCCTCGGGCCATTTGTAGAAGTTGTCGCAGGCGGCGTGGATGCCGATGAGCCCCTTGCCGCCCTCGACGAAGTCCAGCAGGGCCTTGCGGCGTTCGGGATCGTCGAACTTCAGCCGGGTGGTGTTGTTCAGCAGCACGGCGTCGAAGTCCTTGAGGTTCTCGGCGGTGAACATGGACATGTCGTTGGAGACGACCACCTCGAAGGCCCCGGTCTTGGCCCCCATGATCTCGAAGGCCTTGTTGCCGATCGGAATGCTGCGGTGGCGGTAGCCTTCACAGCGGTAAAAGACCAGGATCTTCCGCTTGGCCTTGGGTGCGGCGCTGGGCTCGGCGGGCATGGCCTCGGTGACCTTCTTGACCTCCTCGGCCTTGGCCGACGGGGGCTTTTTGGCAGGGGCCGCCATGGCGGTGGCCAAAGCCGCCGACAGGACCGCGGCGATCAGAACGACACAGGTTGACTTGGACATGGTTGTTCCTTTCGACAAGCGTCAAAGTGTCCACGGTTCGCGATACGACCGGCCCAGCAGGGCGCTGGCGCCGGGATCGCCGATGATCTCCTCGGCGATCGGGTCCCACTTGATCTTTCGCCCGGTCCGCATGGCGATCTCGCCCAGCAGGCCGGTGCTGATGGATCGCAGGCCGATCTCGATGGGGGCGACGGTTTCCTTCCGGCTGCGGATGCAGTCGACGAAGTTTTGGCGGTGGTTGCGGCTGTTGTACAGGTGGATCTCGCCGGGGCCGATTTCCTCTTGGAGGATCTTCGGATCGCTGGCGCTCCAGCGTCCGCGGGTGACGTGGAGCCAACCCTTATCGCCGACCCACTTGGCGCCCATCTCGCGGTTGGAGCCGATGTTGATCTCGATGCCGCCGGCGTACTTGCAGGTGAAGTTGTAGTTGGTGGGCACGTCGGAGTAGCCGGTGCCGTCGGGGTAGGTGCCCTTCCCGGCGATCTCGTACGGGCCGCTGCGTTCCAGGCCGAGGCCCCATTGGGCGATGTCGATGTGATGTCCGGCCCAGTCGGTGAGCTGCCCGCCGGAGTAGTCCATGATCCACCGCCAGTTGAACTCCACGTCGCCGCGACCGAACTTGCTGAACGGGCGGTACGGCGCCGGGCCGAGCCAGAAGTTCCAGTCGAGATCCGCCGGCGGCTCAATCGCCGGCAGCGGCCCGATGTTCCCGCCGCTGGGCAGGCCCACCTCGGCGTACTTGACCGTGCCGATGCGCCCGTTGCGGACCAGTTCGCACGCGCGGCGGAAGCGGGAGTCCGACCGCTGCTGGCTGCCGGTTTGCCACACGCGTTTGTAGCGGTGCACGGCGTTGGCCATGGCGCGGGCCTCGCGGATGGAGCGGGCCAGCGGCTTCTCGCCGTACATATCGAGCCCGGCCTTGGCCGCGGCAATGGCGGGCACCGCGTGCCAGTGGTCCGGCAGGCCCAGCACGGCCGCGTCGAGGCCGCCGGCGCCGAGCATCTCGCGGAAGTCGAGGTACGCCTTGCAGTCGCCGGTGCCGTTTTTCTTGTCCACGGTGGCCCTGGCCCGCTCGCGGCGGCCCTTGTGGACGTCGCAGACGGCGCGGAACTGCACCCCCGCGGAGCCCATCAGCCCGCGCATGTCGCCGCTGCCCATGCCGCCGCAGCCGATCAGGCACATGAGGATCCGATTGCTCGGCGCCACCGTCTCGTCGGCCCCGCGGGCGGAGGCGGGAATCAGGCTCGGCAGGGCCGCCGCGGCCGATCCGGCGGCGACGTTCTTGAGAAACCCCCGCCGCGTCAGACGTGTGTGGCGTTTAGTCATGGAATCACCTTTCGCTCCGATGCGTGTGTTGGCGCCGGCCCGCCGGGGGGCGGCGACGGCTCAGTCGCTCTCAACGGTCAGCTCGCCGATGCTCCAGCGGTTCCTGGCCGAGCCGGTCTGGACGATCTTGAGGTATCGCGTCCGCTTCGGCGTCGCCAGCGTGATCTTCACGGGGTTGCCCCTGGCGTTGCCGTCGGCCAGCGGCGAGCCCCACTTCCTGCCGTCGGGCGAGGCGTAAACCACGTAGCCTCGCGGGTAGTCGGTGCCGTTGCCGGCATCGAGGGTGAGGCCCTTGACCAGCCTGTTGACGCCCATGTCCAGCGTGAACCATACGCCCGACTTCATCGACCGGCGGGTGCTCCACTTCGTCTCGGGGTTCCCGTCGACGGCGAGCTTCGCGGCCCCGCCGTTGTCGGAGGCGCTGGCCTTGTACGTCTTGCGGGCGATGCCCTGCTTGATGGCGCCGACGGCCAGGCCGGCCTCGGCCTTCAGGGCCGGATCGGTGAGGTACGACTCGGCCAGTTCCTGGGACTTGGGGCACGGCGCGCCCATCAAGGCGGCCAGGATGGCCCGCTTCTCCTCCGTCCGCTTGGCGAGTTTCATGGCCCCGCCGAGCAGGGCGGCGGTCTCGCTTTCCGGCCGCTCGGACGGCCGGGCGGCCTGCGTTACGTAGCCGCGGAGGGCGAGGATCTTGCAGGCCGGGTCGGCATCTCCCTTGGCGGCGGTCAGCAACGCCGGCATCGAGGACGCATCAATCCAACCGGCCAGGGCGCGGACGGCGGACTTTCGGATGTCGACATTCTTGCCGCGGGCCTCCCTGCTGACGGCCCCCAGGGCCGGCGCCCCGCCCAGACGGCTCAGCGCGGCCATCAGGTTGCCCTTGGCCTCCGGGCCGGCCTTGGAGAGCGCCACGATGATCGGCCGGACGCGCGCGGAAGCGTCGGCGCTTCGCCCCGCCGCCGATACCAGCGACCGCTCCAGGGCCAGTCGTTCGCCCGAGTTCGTGTTGGCCACAAGCAGGGCCACGATGGCGGCGGCGTCTCTCGCCCCGGCCAAGGCGCCGAGGCCCTTCTGGGCCACCTTGCGAACGCCGGCGTCCTTATCGGTCGATGCGGTCAGCAGCGTCGGTACCGCCGCGGTGGTGCCCCGGCCGATCAAGCCGGTCATGGCGGCGGCGCGAATGGGCGGAGTGGCCTTCCCGGCGGCGAGGGCGAGCATCGCCTCGTCGATCGGATCGCCGCGAAGTTGGACGAGCCCGATGGCGGCGGCCTTGCCGGCATCATCCGTCTTGCACGCCAGCGTGGCCAGCATCTCCACGTGGCCGGCGTCGCCCAACAGGCCCAACGCCCGGATCGCGGCGACGCGAACGGTGGCATGCTTGCTGTCGACGGCCTTGGTTACCGCCGCCGCGGCGCCCTTGTCGTCGGCGGTGAGGCTCGACAGCAGCACCAACTGGGCGTTGGCGGGCATCGTGGCGAACTGGGCCGCGAAGGCCTTCCTGGCCTGCGGGCCGGAAATCTCCAGCAGCAGCTTGCTGGCCACCTGCTGCAGCACCGGGTCGGAGCCTTTCATCAGGCCGAGAACCAGCGGCGTGGCCTTGTCACCCTCGGCGCGGACGAGACCGCCCACCGCGGCAATGCGAATGATGGTCGGGACGTCCTCGCCGGTGAATGTGCGGTAGTACGCGGCCGCCTCGGCGGCCTTGCCCTCGGCCAGTATCGAGTCGGCGCACATCAGGTACGCGTCCGCCGCGGCCAGGTGCAGGTTCTCGGGCACCTTGGCCCCGGTCAGGGCCTTGGCGGCATCGGCCCCGCCGATTCGCCCCAGCGCCGCGATGGCGGCTCCGGCCAACTCGGGGTCCTCGGGGGTGATCAGCGCGGCGAGGTCGGCGACGGCATCGCGGTTGCGGCGGGCGCCGATCGTGCCGACGATGCCGATTCTCAGCTTGCCCTTCACCTTCGGCAGGGCCCCACGCAGCGCCGTGTCGACCTTGGGGCTTTCCATCCCCTGAAGGGCAAAGCGGGCCATGTGCGAGAGTTCCTCATCGAGCAGCAGCGCTGCCATCGCCGGGATGCACCGCTCCGTGCCGATCTGCCGCAACATCCGGCAGACGAACTGCTTGCACTCGAACGTCGCCTTGGCCGAGGCCACCGCCTTCAGCAGCTTGGCCTCGATGGCCTTCCGCCCGGCGGCGTCGGCCTGGCGGATCTCCGCCTCGATGGCCGTCAGATCCACCCGGCTTTGCCCGAACTTGTAGCCGAGAATCTTGGTGTAGGCGTCGGCGGCGGCCGATACGGGCGCCGCGAAGGCACATAGTAACGCAATCGTTACCACAGCGGTGAGGCGGGGGCGATACTCCATCGTCTGGGTCCTTTCCTTGCTTACCCTCAGGCTTCCACCCGGCCGGATCGGCAACCCGCCCGGCCGGCGGGGTACTCCCCTGTAAACCCGTGGTTGTTTCAAGAGTTTCGCCCGTGGCCGGTTTTCGCCGGCTCCCGCGGACACACCGGCGGGGGGGTCACTGGCGGCTCCACTGTTTCAGTCGCTCGACGGAGAGCTTGACGTTGTCGGCCCCGGCGACCTCCAGCGTGGTCGCCTCGTCGAAGCCGATATCCTCCAAGGCCGTCACGATCGACGGCAAGTCGATCACGCCGTCGCCCAGGGGGATCACCGCCATCCCGCAGCCGTGAAGGGTGCCGCGTTGGGCTTCCATCTCGGCGGGCATGTCTTTCCAGTGCACGTGCTCGATCCGCTTGCCGAACGCCTTGATGTGGTCCAGCGGCTCGGCCCCGCCCAGCCAACTGTTGCCGGTGTCGAGGCAGACGCCGACGGTGTCTTCATGCCCGAGCGAATCGAGCAGCTCGCCCATCTGCTCGACCGAGTCGGTAACGACGCCGTGGTTCTCCAGCAGCAGCCTGATACCCAGTTCGGCCGCCCAGGCGATGGGGGCCTGGAGCTTCTCGCGAATGGTGAACAGCCGCTCGGCCGGCGACAGGCCACGGCCGAAGTCGGTCTTCGGGTCGCTCTCGGTGGTGATGACGTGCTTGACCCCCAACAGATGCGCCAGGCGGATGGCCTTGACGATCTCGCTGGTGCCGTAGACGGCCGGGTCGGCCGCGTCCAGCAGGTTGGCGTGGGCGCACACCGTCGAGAGCTTCACGCCGGCCGCCTCGGTCATCTCGCGGATTCTCGCGGGGTGGCTGTCGAGGCTGATCGAGGCGGTGAAACCATACTCGGCGCCCAACATCCCGCCGTTGTGGTTATCCGTCAGGTCGGCGTACTCGATGCCCATCTCGGCAATCGCCTGAAACTGCCGCGCCATCGAGGCGAACGGCTCCACCAAGGCGAAACATCCGATGATCATGTCGCTGTCTCCAATCTGCAGGCTGTCCGCGGCGCCCTTCCGCCGGGGCGGGGATCACTCTATTCTTTCAAGGCGGCAAACGTTTGCCATTGCTTCTCGATCGCTTTGGCGTCGCCCGCTCCGGCATGGACGATGACTCGGTACCGCAGGGAAAAGCTCTTCCCGGCCGGGAGGGTGAGCGTTTCGTTGAACAGCACTGCGGGGCTGAAGTAGGGCATGGGAGCATTGTAATACCACGGCGACGGGTGCCGCATGTTGGACGGGTGGTCCAGCACCGCCACGCCGGCCGACGGGCCGTAGCAGGTTACCCAGCGGGCGGACTTGCCGTGGATGGCTTTGCCTTCCCGCCCTTCGCTATCGAGCGCCCGCCAGGGGCGGGTGCCCTTGGCCATGCGGATCGACAGCCCGGCATAGCCGCCGTGGCCCGCCCCGCCCTTTTCGCCGGGGATCGGCGTGCGGGTCAGCGCCACCTCGGCCTCCCCGGCGGTGAAGGTGGTTCGCCAGTCGATGGTGTACCGCCCGCTCGCGTCGGGGGCGCCCACGTCGATGCGACGCTTCTCGGTGAGCACCGCGGGCTCCCCGGGCAGGTGGTAGGAGAGCGACAGCTCGATGCGGGCGGAGAACTTCCTTGGGTGGGGCATGACGAACCACGAGGTGATCTGTGTCTCGCCCGCCGAGCGGCCGGTCTTGCGGTTTTCTTCCCAGTAGTTCACCCCGTTGATGTACTTCCATGAGAACCACATCGCCCGGTGCCACGGGTGGTCGCCCGGGCGAAGGGCGGTCAGGTCGGTCCCGTCGGGGGCCCGAAGCGGGTGGAAGTAGGGTTTGCCCTTACCCTCGGCCTTATCATGGTTGTACTGCCAGAGCAGCTTCCCATTCCGCCACAGGGCCAGCGTGGTATCGCTCCGCCGCCATGCGTAGCTCGGCCGGGCGGGCTCATTGTCGGCGGCGACGTCAGCCGCATCGGCACGGCCAAGCGAGTCGGTCAGCATGCCACCCACCGCCAGTGAGCCCGCGACGACGGCGATAGCCCACGCACCTGCGCTTATGTTCATTCGGTTCTGCTCCTCCCCCGGCGGCATCCCGCCCACGCCCGCACCACGCGGCCCCACCCGGCGGGCCGCCACACTCTCTCTCTAACCTTCCTCCGCCGGCTCCGAGTCCACAATTCCAGCAGAAAAGCGGCCCCGTGGGAGCAGGGGTGGGCCCGGCGCGCAATCCCACCGTCACCAGAGCGATGACCACGGGGCTCGCCCGTCACTTGCCTTGCAGAGGTTCGAACAGCCCAAACAGAGGGTGCTGAAGGATGTGCTGTAACGCGCCCACGTATGCGAACAACGCCGCCATGACGGCCACGTTCAGCGATAGGGTGAGGCGTTTCCAGGGAAGCCACTCCTTCGCGGCCAGCAGGACGACACCGGCGAGTCCGCAGAGGACCCAGAGCGACCAGTGACCGGAGACGATGGCTTCCGTTGTCGCCGGCAATTCCACGCCGAAGTCGCTGTACATCCCCCCATACGGCTGCCGGGTCCAGAGCGTAAGACCCACTGCGGCCGCGACCCCAAGGGCATTGAGCCCGGCCAGGACCATGCTGATGATGCCGTACGTACGCCGGCTGCTGTTATCCATATCCTCTTCCCCGTGGGTGCCCTCGCCTATCCTCTCGCTCAGTCCTGCCTCGGCTTGGCTTTGGCGGCAAGCGCGGCGACGGCGTCCAGCATCTCCCCGAGCTCCGGGTCGACCTTGTCCGCTGGCAGGAACTTGACCAGATTGCAGTACTCGCTCTTCCGCAGGACCAGAGGCAGGGCCAACTGCTTGGAGAACGCGGTGAACAGCGGATTGAGGAATTCATCGGTTGCCTTGATGTCGGGCGACCACGGGTCTTGTTCGGGGCGGTCGAGGGTACTCAGTGCCTTGGCCATGTCCTGGATGGCCGCCTTCATGGCTTCCTGACGCAGCCCCTGTTCGGCGTGGGCAAACAAGTCATCCGGTTGTGTGCCCCCCGCGAAGGCCATGAGGACTTCCTCGCAGCAGAAGTAGTTCTCGATCTCGCGCCTGCGCCACATCCGTTCCACGAGTGCGGCATGCTTCTGAAGCTCCTTGTCCAGCCGGTCGAAGATGGCGATTCCGACCAAGTCGGGCCTTGCCTCGCGAAGCCCGAAGAAATGGTCCCTGGCGTCCTGGGGCTGGTTGCCAACATAGCGGACGAACGGCCGCTCCAAGTATTGCGCCGCTGGATGCCCGAGGAGCACGGCGAATGCCCTGAGGATGGCCAAGTCGGTGGGGGCCTCCAGGTAGAGGACCCATCCCATTTGGTCCGCTTGGTAATACTGGTCGAAACTGATGTCGCGCAGCGCCTTGCGAACTTGGCTGACGCGATCTTCCTCTGGGAGGGTATGGGGTTTCCCGACAAACGCGACGACCTGCCCGCGGTCGGCGGCCTCGTTGAGAAGCACCTCCGAGTGGCTCGCTACGATGACCTGCGAGCCCTGTTGCTCGGCGGCGCCTGTCAGAATCTGGTAAATCTGGCGCTGGCGTAGAATCTCGAGATGAGCGTCCGGCTCGTCCAACAAGAGCACGGTCTTGGGATTGGCGTACAGGTGCGCCAAGAGCAGCAGGGTCTGCTGAAGGCCTCGCCCGGAGGCCGAGAGATCAAGCTGGACGCCGCTTGGTTCGACGTAGTCCATCGTAATCTCGCCGCGTGCGACCACGTGCTGAGGGGGGAGCAAGTCGACGTCGAAGAGGGAATGAATACGGGCGCAAAACTCGTTCCACTCCTCGTGGGCGGGGTCCTTCTCGTATATCTGGAGGCAGAGGTTCCGCAGGACCTGGGCGGTCTGGCCTTCTCCCAACAGCACGTTGATCCGCCCCGGCTCCCACTTCGGCTCCGTGGCCGCCAGGCCGGACATGGGCGGAAGATAGGCGGGTCTCATGCCCATGGCGGCCTTGGGGATGGTGGTGAACTTTGCTTCACGGACTATCGTTTCCTCGTAGCCCTCCCGGCGAATCGGGCGGCAGAGGAGAGACTCCTCGTTCTGGTAATCAAACTCCAGCCCGCATGACCATTCAGTCCCGGCGCTGACGCCGTCGACGATGATGTCGATGCGGATATTGCGGGTGCGCTGCTTCTTGCCGTTGACGCTCGTGACGCTCGTGACGCTACGAACATGGAGGTCCTTCCATAGCAGCTTGGCGCCGGGGACGGGAATGGAAATCACGTCTTGCCGGTTGATGGCTACGCCGGGCCTCTTCTCCGCGGGCGCCTTTCCCCCCCGTTTGGCAAGCCACTGGCGCAGGCCGAGGTCCCACAGGGTGAGGGCCTGAAGTGCGGTTGTCTTGCCGGAATTGTTGGGGCCGATAAAGACCACAGAGCGGCCCAACTCGATGTCCATGTCGAGCAGTTTCTTGAAGTTCCGCACCCTGAGCCTGGTCAGCATGTTCCTATCCTCGTCTGTCCCGCCGAGGCGAGTCCATGGGGTCTCGGGTCACACTCGAGGTGTCCCATGGGCCAGCACATTCTGGCTGACACGATACGACGTGAGCATTGTACCCATTCCTCCCGTGATTGTCTTGACGCGTATGCCCCGGCTCTGCTCCGGAGCCAAGAGTATCGTCGTGTCGCAACGGTCCTTCTCAGGTGGCACCGGCCTTATCGTCAGTCCAGCTTCACCGGTCGGCCTTCTCGGGCGGAGGTGTAGATCGCTTGGGTCAGTTCGATGCCGAGGCGGGCGCTGGCGGCGTCGATGGTGGGCTCGCGGCCGTCGCGGACGGCTTGGACGAAGTCGCTCAGGACGCGCTCGTGGCCCTGGGTGCCGATGGCCATGGGGTCGGCCGAGCCGCTGGCGCCGGCGGCGGAGGCGATGGCGGGGGCGGGCACGCCGTCGACGTCCCAGGCGAGGATGTCCTCCTCGCTGAGCAGGATGCTGCCGCGCTCGCCGTGGAATTCCATCCGCGTGGGGTAGCCCGGGCGGACCACGGTGGACGCCTCGATAACGCCCCGGGCCCCGCCGTCGTAGGTAATCAGGGCGTGGCCCATGTCTTCGGTCTCGATGTCGTGGGCGGCGGTCCGCGTGACGGCGTACACCTCCCTCGCCCGGCCGAGGATCCAGACCATCAGGTCGACGGTGTGGGCGGCCTGCTGCATGAACGGCCCGCCGCCGTCCATGGCCCAGGTGCCCCGCCAGCCGCCGCTGCTGTCGTAGTACCCCTGGTCGCGGAAGTTCTTCAAAAAGGCGTTGGCGATGTAGACCTGCCCGAGTTTCCCCGACTGAATCGCCTGGCGGACGGCCTGGTTATGCTCGGCGGTGCGGTGCTGGTACGTGCATCCCAAACGGACATCCGCGCGGCGGCACGCCTCGATCGCCGCATCGATCTTGGCCACCGTGATATCCAGCGGCTTCTCGCACAGCACGTGCTTGCCGAGGCCCGCCGCGTCGATGGTGTTCTCGGCGTGCAGGCCGCTCGGGGTCGCCACGATCACCGCGTCGCAGTCTGCCTTCGCCAGCAAGGCCGCCAACGTGAGGGCGTGGTGCGGGACCTCGTGCTTGGCGGCGAAGGCCGACACTTCCTCGGCGATGGGCGTCACCACACCGACCAACTCGGCCTCGGGCAGATTGCCGATGGCGGCGACGTACTTCTGCGCCACGTTCCCCGCCCCCAGCATCGCAAATCGCAGCTTCTCGTCGGGCATTGTGTATTTCCTTCTCGTAGGTCCGCCCCTAAGCTGCGTGCAACAAAGATTGCACACAGCTTAGAGCAGTAGAGCAGGAGAAAGGAGAGAGTAGACATGACGCCCGAAGCCCGGAAACCGTCATGGCCTGCCGTTGAAGGCAACCCGCTCTACTGCGGTCTACTCTCTACTTTCTACTTTCAATGGTGCGCACTGTACAGACTATAGTGCGGCCAACTTAGCGCCGGGGTTACAGCGTTACGCCGTTGGCGTCGGCGACGGTTTTGCACAGCGCCTGCGTACCCTTTCGGCCGAGGCCGGCGGCGGCGGCGGCGTCGTAGCGCTGCTTGGTCAGGGCCAAGGCGGGCAGATCGAGGCCCATCGCCTCGGCCTCGGCCAGGGCGATGCCCATGTCCTTGATGTAGTGCTCGATGAAGAACCCCGGCTCGAAGTCGCCTTTCAGCACGCGCGGGCCCAGGCCGGTCAGACAGGCCGAGCCGGCGGCGCCGGTGCTGACCACGTCGAAGACGGTTTGCATGTCGAGTGCGGCCTTGTGCCCGTAGGTGAACGCCTCGGCCATGCCGGTCATCACGCCGGTGATGAGGATCTGGTTCACCATCTTGCAGTGCTGGCCCGCCCCGGCCGGGCCGATGAGGCGAATGGTCTTGCCCATGACCTCCAGCAGCGGAAGCACGCGCTGGAAGTCGGCCTCGTCGCCGCCGACCATGATGGCCAGCCTCGCCTCTCGGGCGCCGGTGTCGCCGCCGCTGACCGGGGCGTCCAAGCTGCCGACCCCCTTGGCCTTCGCGGCCGCGTAGATACGCTTGGCCAACGCCGGCTCGCTGGTGGTCATGTCCACCACGATCGCGCCCGCCTTGGCCGCCGCCAGCACGCCGTCGGGGCCCAGGATCACGCTGTCCACGTCCGGGGGGAACCCGACGATCGTGAAGATCACCTCGGCCCCCTCGGCCGCGGCCGCGGAGCTGTCGCACCACGTGGCCCCGCCGTCGAGCAGCGCCCGGGCCTTGCTCCGGGTCCGGTTGTGAACCCGCAGCGCATAGCCGGCCTTCTGCAGGTGCCCCGCCATCGAGGCGCCCATGATGCCCGTGCCGATAAAGCCGACCGTCTTGATATCGCTCATGCTGCTATCCTCTAGGTAAATGGGAATTGTCGCCACCGGTGCGATCCTCGGCCCTGCAACTGCCGGAGAAGGAGTGACTGCATCAACGACCGCCTGTGAACATGTGCTCTGGGATGAATAGCCGATGGCCACTTGGAAGGTCGAGTTGGACTCCCTGTTCTGTCCAATGTATCTGTGCCTTGCCCAGGAAAGGTTCCAGATCATCCGAAGATGGATAAAAGGAAAAATCGACTATGTGTCCGTAGAACGGCTCGCCGGAGTCACGTCCAACATAGATGTAATGTCTTCGCTCGACCGGAATGCCTGTCCAGTCCAGATCGTCTTCGACAACAGAAAGGTAGTACGGCCCCCGATTGTCATAGGTTATTGACGCAGGTTGCTTCCATTGATGAACAATATCATTAGTCGGATAATCAAGCAGAAATACGATAACGAAAGCCAATAAGACCGTTCCGGCACCCCAAAGGGCGATCCTGAACACTTTCTTCCACTTAGAAACTTTGCTCATACGCGGCCTCCCTGGTTCCTACTGACCGACATTTTCCATATGGACTGCTGCCCGCGATCATCGTGGGCCTCTTCCATGGTAACCGTTCACAGAGTGTGCAAGCATTAGCCAGGCTCCACAAGCCCGTGACGCCCCGGCGGGGCGCGCGTATTTAGCCCAGGGCGCCGCGAAGCCAGCCCTGGGAACGCGGCCCGCCCTCACGTAGCCCCGGAGGGGCGGCCGTGGGGTACAGGTGCGCGGTGGCCGCCCCTCCGGGGCTTGCGGAAGAGCGCCGCGGTAGACCCCGGGCTTGCTGCGCGGCGCCCGGGGCTAAAGACGTTGGCCCCTCCGGGGCCTGAGGCCACAAACGATGTCCCACGAGGCCTGCTTTGTGTGAACGGCTACCTTGCATGATACTATCATACTCCGGGAGGTCGACAAGCTTTTTCCGGACGCAGCCAAGCGGGCATTGCCCTGCCATCGGGCGGTGAGGCCGGCCGGGGAGAGGAAATCGAGCGGATGGGAGGAAACTCCGAGGGTAACCGGCTATAGTGGGCCGTCGGTACGACAAAGGAGGCCGACGACCGTGCCTGGACGTCCTAACATTCTGTTGTTGATGAGTGACGAGCACCGCCCGGACGTGGCCGGCTACGAGGGCAACGGGGAGGTCCGCACGCCGGTGCTGGATGAGCTGGCGCGGGCGGGGGTGGTGTTTCGCAACGCGTACGCCGCCTCGCCGATCTGCATCCCGTCGCGGCAGTGCATGATGGCGGGCCAACTGCCCAGAACGTGCGGCTGCGAGGGCTGGGTCGACCTGCCGCCCGGGCACCTGACGTTCGCCCGGCTGTTCTCGCGGTACGCCTACCGGACGATCTGCTGCGGCAAGCTGCATCACATCGGCGTCGATCAGATGCAGGGCTGGACGCACCGCCCCGCGGGGGACCTGACGGTTTCCCCCGGCCACATCGACGGGCGGGTGCAAGAGGAGTTCCGCCGGCACCAGCGGCCGTTCGGCGACTACAAATGGTCCGACGCCAAGGAAATCGCGCGGGCGGGGGTGGGGCGGTCGCACTGCGTCAGGCTGGACCGGCAGTGGACCGACGCGGCCGTCGACGCCATCGAGCGGCACTTCAACGACGCCGCCTACGACCGCGAGCAGCCGCAGCAACCGTTGATGCTCAAGGTCAGCCTCCTCCAGCCGCACTACCCGTACCAGACCGACGAGGCGGCCTTCGGCTACTACCTCAACCGCGTGCAGCCGTATCTCGATGAGCCGGTGTCGCCGCACCCGTTCCTCTCGCAGCGGCAGGTCCGCCCCGGCACCGATGCGACCCCGCGAGACCTCCGCCGCGCCACGGCCGCGTACTACGGCATGATCGAGACCGTCGACACCCACTACGGGCGCGTGCTGGAGGCGCTGCGGCAGGTGGGGCAGGACCTCGACGAGTGGATCGTCATCTACACCAGCGACCACGGCGAGATGCTCGGGGAGCACGGCATCTGGGAGAAGCAGAAGTTCTACGAGGCCAGCGCCCGCGTGCCGTTGATCGTTCGCTTCCCCAGACGTTTCGCCGGCGGACGCGTGGTGACCGAGAACGTCAACCACTGCGACCTGTTCGCCACGCTGTGCGAGTTGGCCGGCATCCCCGCGCCCGCCGGGCTCGATAGCCGACCTCTCGTGGGCTTGCTGAACGGGCAGGCCGACGGCTGGGACAACGAGAGCGTGTCTCAGTTCGGTCCGCACAACGTGATGATCAAACGCGACGAGCTGAAGTACCAGTACTACGGCCCCGAGATGCCGGAGGTGCTGTTCGACCTGGCCGCCGACCCGGCCGAGAGAATCGATTTCATTGATGACCCCGCCCACGCCGGCGCGGTCGCCGCGTTCCGCCGTCGGCTGGCGGCATTGGGACATGGGCCCGACGCGGCCCCGAATTACGTGAACGCCGGCTACCCCACGCCGGCGGGAGAGGCCGATGCAAGTGAGTGACAACGCCAAACCCAACATCCTGTTCATCATGGCCGATCAGTACCGCCACGACTACCTCGGCTCGGCCGGGGCGACGTTCCTGCGGACGCCGAACCTCGACCGCCTGGCGTCCCGCGGCGTGCGGTTCACCCAGTGCACCACCAACAGCCCCGTCTGCGCCCCGGCCCGCATCGGCCTGGCCGCCGGCGTGCAGCCCAGCCGACTGGGCAGCGTGGGCAACGACAGCTACCTGCCTGCCTCGGTGACGACTTACTACCAGCGGCTGCGCGATCACGGGTACCGCGTGGGCTGCGTGGGCAAGCTCGACCTGGCCAAGCCGGACGCCTACAACGGGCGATACGGCGACCGCCCGTGCGTCTACGGGTGGGGGTTCACCCATCCGGAAGAGTGCGAGGGCAAGATGCACGCCGGCCGGGGCGACCCGCCGATCGGCCCGTATACGCACTTCCTGCAGCAGCGCGGGCTGCTGAAGGCCTTCACCGACGACTACGCCACGCGGCAGGCCGACTGGGTGGGGCAATGCCACGATTCGGTCCTGCCCACCGACGCCTTCGAGGACGCCTACATCGGGCGCCGGGCGGCCGAGTGGATCGACGCGATCCCGGACGATTTCCCGTGGCACTACTTCGTCAGCTTCGTCGGCCCGCACAACCCGTTCGACCCGCCCACCGAATACGCCGACCGCTACCGCGACGCGAAAATGCCCGCCCCGATCCCCGCGGCCGCCGAGGGCAAACCCAAGTGGCTGGCGCGGCGAGTTCACGACCTGACGGGCGAGGAGTTCGCCGTCACCCGCCGGCAGTACTGCGCGGCCATCGAGCTGATCGACGATGAGATCGGCCGGATCCTGGCGGCGCTCGAGCGCCGCGGGCAACTGGCCAACACGTACATGCTCTTCTCCAGCGATCACGGCGAGATGCTGGGCGATCACGGGCTGTACACCAAGTCGGTGGCCTACGAGGCGTCGCTTCGGGTCCCGCTGATCGTCGCCGGACCGGGCATCGAAGGCGGGCGGGTGAGCGACGCCCTCGTCGAGCTGATCGACGTCAACGCGACGATCTGCGAGTTGGCCGGCCTGGCGCCCCAAGCCGACATCGACGCCCTCTCGTTCAAGGCGGTTCTGACGGGTGACGCGGGCGAGCACCGCACGGAGACCGTCGCCGCCCTGCGCCATCTGCGCTGCATCCGCACCGATCGTTACAAGTTCATCGAGAACCACAACGACAGCAACGAGCTGTACGACCTGCAGGCCGACCCCGACGAACGGCACAACATCGCCCGGGAAAAGCCGAAGCTTGCGGGCCAACTCCGCAACCGCATGAGCCAGCGATTCATCGAAGGGCAGTGGCGGCGCTGAGGGCTGTCGGCTGGGTCACCTCCAGTATCCGGGGGACGACAGTGTCGCTCGGGCGGCCTGCTGTCGCCCTTCCAGGGCTGGACGTGTTGGGCGGCGTATTCCGGGGGCTGACGCCCCCGGCAAAAAACTTTCGCCCCTTCGGGGCTTCCCCTTGGCCGCCGTGCGGTTGGGCCCTTACGGGTACCAGATGCGGTCGTTGCCGGGGAGCTTGGGATCGATGTGGGTGGGGCCTCGGGAATCGACGGCGCCGTCGGCGAACAGGACGTTGATGACGCCCAGGTGGCGGGCGGCCTCGTGGAGCAGTTCCTGCGTGTTGGACCTATCGGGGTCGGCGACGCGCTTGTCGTAGTCCAGCACGAGGATCTTGTCCTGGCCGTACTCGAAGTGCTCCGCCTGGCGGTTGATCCCGTAGTTGCTGGCGCTGCCCACCAGGGGCACCTCCATCCCGTTCTTGGTCGTGCCCGGCCCCAGCCAGCCGTGGTGGGGGTCGTTGGGGTCGGCGTAGTTGTCGTCGGGGAACAGGGGCTCGCCGAAGTACATCACGCAGTTGCTCTCGCCGCAGGAGTACTTCCAGATCACGGCGATCACCTTCCCGCCGGGCAGTTGGTCGTAAATGCGGAGGATCCCGTCGTGCCCGTCATTGTCGAGGTACGACGCGGTCACGACGCTGTTGTCGTCCAGGCCGATCTCCAGGTACTCTCCGCGATTGTCTTTGCCGCGCCGGGTTCCGACCCACATCTGCCCCAAACCCTCGACGCCCCCGATGCCTACCTCCAGCCCGCGGTTGCGGACCAGGAAAAACATGCCATCCAGATCGTAGCTGCCGGTGATCTTTCCGACGGCCTCCGGGCAGATGAAGACCCCGACGTTCTCGACGGCCTCCTGCGGCACGCCGGGCCAATGCCTGGCCGGCGGGAACCACGCAACCCGCATGCCGACGACCCGCTGCTGCGACTTGTGGCTGACGAAGCCCTGAGAGATATGGCGCAGGTTGACCGCGCACACGGCCTGGCGGGCCAGCGAGCGCCCGGTGTGCAACGCCGGCACCAGGATCACCAGCAGCAGGGCGATGATGGCGATCACCACCAGCATTTCGACGAGTGTGAAACCTATTCGCTTCATGGCGGCTCTCCTCGTAAGAACGCCCAACGAATCCATGGCCGACAGCAAGACATGCTCCGCCGCAATTATACCAAACGCCCGGACTTGCCGTCTACAACTGCTCGTCCGGTCGAATATGCTCCGGATGCCGCTCGAGCGGCCGGGAGGCCTCCTCGAAGGCCTTCTGCACGTCCGGCTGACTCTTGAGGAACTCGATCTGCTCTCGCCATTGTACCACATTGGTCGGGCCGTCGCCAATGTGTCGCATCTTGTATCTCTGGAGCAGCTCATCCATGGCGCCGAGGCGCACGGTGTCGTCGCCGGGGGCCTCGGCCGTCTCCAGCAGCCATATGATGGCCTTGGAGTGGGGGCTTCGGCCCAGCCCGACCGCCGCGTCGAGTCTCACCTTCGTTACCGGGTCGCCGGTGAGCAGTTCCCCCAGCCGGTCGGCGGCGGCCTCGTCGGCATACAGCCCCAGCGTCCGGGCGGCCGCGCCACGGACCTGCGGGGACTCGTCCCGGGTGCCCGCCTCGACGGCGGAGCGACAGGCCGGGATAACGAAACGGGCCAGGGCGACCATGGCCGCCTCGCGAACGGTGGGCTCAGCTTCCTCGACGGCGGCGGCGGCGAGGGCCTCCGCGGCGCCCCGGGGCTTCTCGTCGCCCAGGCGAGCGATCGAACGGATCCGCTCGTTGGCGGTGTCCCCGGTGACCGACGCCCGGCCCAGCACTCCCGTGGCCAGCAGTGCGACGACGACGATGCCGACAACGACGGCTGCGGCCAAAACATAGGGCCATTTTGAAGATGAGTCGAAGATACGGGCAAACATGGCTGCTCCCGCACGCGTCGCGGTCCCTGCCGCCGAGCGTCCGCCCGGGCAGCGGAGAAGGCATACTCAGTATACCCGCAAGTCCCCTAGACGCAATTTTTATTGCCGCACTTCCCGGACGGGCTCCCCCGGCTCCGTCGCCGGCGGAGCGGGGCGGGTCAGACCTTCGAGCGGAGGATGCGGAGGAACTTCATCTCCGTGTCGGATCGCGCCTGGCCGCGGCGGCGGAGGATGGTGATCTTGCGCGCCCAACGACCGGGCTCGCGGAAGGGCACCACGCGGAGGTGTCCCGCGGCCGACTCCCGCTCGACGGTGTTGGCCGGCAGGATGCTCAGCCCGGCCCCCACCTCGACGGCGCGTTTGAGCGTCTCGTTGTTGTCGAAGGCCATCGTGATCTCCACCGGAACGCGGAGGCCCTTCAGCACGCGGTCGATGTGCTGCCGTGTCGGCACGTTGGCCTCGAAGGCGACGAACCGCTCGCCCTTCAAGTCGGCCGGGTCGATGTGGTCCCGGCCGGCCAGGCGGTGGCGCGGGGCGCAGACCATCACCATCTCCTCGGTGGTGAAGGGGATGATCTCCAGCGACCGGTGCCGCTCGGGGAAGGCCAGGATGCCCAGGTCCATCTCCCCGGCCAGCACGGCGGCGGTGATCTCGTTCCAGCGGGCGTACTCGATATCGAGGCCGACGCCCGGATGGGCCTTGAGGAAGCGGCGGACGTAGGGGTCCAGCAGGTAGAAGCCCACCGAGTAGATCGTCCCAATCCGCAGCACCGGGCGGTGCTGGCGCTTCATGTTCCGCACCTGGGCCACCATTTCGTCGTACCGGCGGAGGATGTCCTTGGCGCCCCGGTAGAACGCCTTGCCGGCGTCGGTGGGCATGGCGAAGCGGTCGCCGCGAATCAGCAGCGGCGTGCCCAACTCCCGCTCCAGCCCGGCCACCTGCTGGGAGACCGCCGACTGGGAAATGCCGTTGGCCTCGGCCGCACGGGAGAAGCTGCCCATGTCGACCAGGTCACAAAACGTTTTCATTACCGCGGTGTTCATTGTCGCACGAGACCCCGTCCGACCGGCATAAGAAGCCCTGCACGCTCGTATTAGCCATTCTTGGCTGGGTGCCTTTGGGTTTTGATGTTCTAATGAGGTACGTCACGGCTGCGCCCGCCGAACCGCGGGCGGCGGCCAAACCTTTAACCTGTAACCACATATCACAAAGGAGCCATGCGATGGCAAGTCAGTTCGTAGACAACATAATGGGGCTGGTGACCTCCCGCAACCCCGGTGAGCGGGAATTCCACCAGGCCGTGCTGGAAGTGGTCGAGTCCATCGAGCCGGTCATCGCCAAGCACACCGAGTTCGCCGACGCCAAGATCGTCGAGCGGATCGTCGAGCCCGAGCGGCAGATCATGTTCCGCGTGCCGTGGGTCAACGACCAGGGCGAGGTGCAGGTTAACCGCGGCTTCCGCGTGCAGTTCAACAGCGCCATCGGCCCGTACAAGGGCGGCCTGCGGTTCCACCCGTCGGTGTACCTGGGCATCATCAAGTTCCTGGGCTTCGAGCAGGTCTTCAAGAACGCCCTGACCACCACCCCCATCGGCGGCGGCAAGGGCGGCAGCGACTTCGACCCCAAGGGCAAGAGCGACAACGAGGTCATGGCCTTCTGCCAGGCCTTCATGCGGGAGCTGTTCCGCCACATCGGCCCGGACACCGACGTGCCGGCCGGCGACATCGGCGTCGGCGGGCGGGAGATCGGCTACCTGTTCGGGCAGTACAAGAAGCTCACCAACAGCTTCACCGGCGTGCTGACCGGCAAGGGGCTCGACTGGGGCGGCTCGCTGGTGCGGACCGAGGCCACCGGGTACGGGCTGACGTACTTCGTTTCACGCATGCTGCAGGATCGCGGCACCGACTGGAAGGGCAAGAAGGTCGTCATCTCCGGCTCGGGCAACGTGGCCATCTACGCCACCCAGAAGGTCCAGCAGCTCGGCGGCAATGTCATCGCGCTGTCCGACAGCAGCGGCTACGTCGTGGACGAAGAGGGCATCAAGCTCGACACCGTCCAGCGAATCAAGGAAGTCGAGCGCGGGCGGATCAAGGAATACGCCGACGAGCACAGCGGCGCCCAATACACCGAGGGCTGGCAGGGCATCTGGACCGTCCCCTGCGACGTCGCGCTGCCGTCGGCCACGCAGAACGAAATCGACGAGACCGCCGCCCAGGCCCTGGTGAGCAGCGGCTGTATCGCCGTCGGCGAAGGCGCCAACATGCCCTCCACCCCCGAAGCGGTACAGATTCTCCAAGGCGCCGGCGTCTCCTTCGGGCCCGCCAAGGCCGCCAACGCCGGCGGCGTGGCCACCAGCGCCCTGGAAATGTGCCAGAACTCCATGCGGCTGAACTGGACCTTCGAAGAGGTCGACACCCGGCTCCACCAGATCATGGATGCCGTGTACGACCAGTGCGTCCAAGCCGCCGAGGCCTACGGCTCCGCCGGTGACCTCGTCGCCGGGGCCAACATCGCCGGCTTCATCAAGGTCGCCAACGCCATGATGGCCCAAGGCGTCGTCTAACCCACAGCCCACACCAACCCACACCGACAGGCGTGACGAGGCCCCGCCCCGCCACGCCTGTCGTACGTCGGTGTCATGCTCCCAGTGCGGGGTGCCATGCTCCTACGCGCAGCGGAGGGGCATGCAAGGCGTCGCCGATCCCCATGCCGCCCTCGGATATCTACGTCCTTGCTCCCAGTGCGGGGTGCCATGCTCCTACGCGCAGCGGAGGGGCATGCACGGCGCCGGCAAGCCCCATAGCGCCCACCGATCTCCACGCCATTCCGCGGGGTGCCATGCTCCTACGCGCAGCGGAGGGGCATGCAAGGCGCCGGTTCGCCCCATGCCGCCCCCGATCTCTACGCCCTTGCTCCCGGTGCGGGGTGCCATGCTCCTACGCGCAGCGGAGGGGCATGCAAGACACCCGCGAATCCCATAGCGCGCACCGATTTCTGCGGCATTCCCCCGGGTCCCCGGTTGCCTCCCTCACGCGGCCGCGGTACAGTCCGCCCGAGTGAGGATTCCCAAATAACCACATGACCGACGGGAAGCGTGAGAGGTGGCGGATGAAATGGTTTGGCGCCCTGGCCGTAGCTTTGGCGATCTCAGCCGGCATCATCGGCTGCGGGGCCGGGGACGACAACTCCGAGGCGCCCGAGAGCACGCCGGCCCTTCCCGCCACGCGAGAGCATCCGCCGGTTGCGCCCGCGCCGTTGGCGGCCCAGACGCCGCTGGCGGCCGTGCGGGCGGTGCTCACCTCCCTGCAGCGCCGCGACAGCGGCCAGTTCGACGCGGCTGTGCTCGCCGATGACGAAGCATTCAGGGCCGCGAGCTTCGGACGCATGGCGGCGGCGATGGCCTTCTGCCGGGCCTACGAGAAGGCCTTCGGAACGGCCGCCGTGCGAAAGGTGCCGGGGTACCTGCTCGATCCCGATCGGACGGCCGCGGAGGTCACGGTGACCGTCGACGGCGACGAAGCGGCCGCGCGCATGCCGAACGGGCAGACGTGGGCCCTTGTCAAGTCCGACGGCAGGTGGCGGGTGAAGCTCCGCGTCCCCGCCCGACCCGTCGCTCGCGAGAGCACGATCAGGTACCTGACCGGGCAGGCCGCGGCCATCGACCGGGTCACCGCGACGGTCGGCGCCGACGGCCAAACCGCCGAGGCCGCCCTCAACGCCTACCAGCGGGCCCTCGTTGAGAACCTGTTCGAATGACGCCGACGCATCTCAGACGCTGCAATCCAACGCCGCGCTGCCTCCGAACCGGGAAGCTCCTCTGTCGCCCCTGCCGGGGCTCGGATAGGTTGGGGCCCGGGCCGGTGCCCCGCAGCTGACGCTCTCACCTTTACCTACATTCTCGCCCACGGGATCACGCCGGGTTGGCGGTTGTCGAAAAGGCGCGTTTCGGTTTTGGTGAAGGCCCGTTTACGGGTCTTTCCGCCGGCTTTGCCGGCGTGTAGGCCAGGGCTTTTAGCCCTGGTGTCGATTGGGCAGCCGCTTCCCTTTCCCCCAGCCTGCTTCAGCGGGCTTCCAAGACGGACAGAACCCCCCGAGCCTCGGCGATGAACAACCTGAAGCCCGCTGAAGCGGGCTGGGAAAACAAGGAGAGAGGGGGGCACAACTGCCCAGGGCTAAAAGCCCTGGTCTATACACCGGCAAAGCCGGTGCAAAGGCCCGTAAACGGGCCTGAGACGACCGTCGGCGTTGGCGGCACTCCCGCACATCGGCGCTGGAGGCGGGAGGGCACGCACAACGGAGTTGTGCGTGGCACCCAACTCGATCTGACGGGCAAGAATGTGGGTAAAGATAAGAGCCGACGCCACGGGAACACGGCGTCCCGTTTGACGTTGGCAGCCCCGACAGCCCGGGAACCGGGCGGTTGCAGACGACGCAGCCGCAGCAGTCGTCCCCCGCCGGCGTCATCTCCCCGACGGCCAGGGGAGCCCGAAGAGGCGGCCGAGGTGGGTGGGGATGTCGGCCGATCGCATGACGGGCGGGAGCGGGCCGGCGGTGGACATGATGAACGTGACGCTGTTGCGTTTGTTCAGGCTCCCATGCGTGGAGGCCACCTTCACGGCCCCGCCGAAGGAGGCCGAGCCGCAGTACACCCCGTCGGCGAGGGAGGCGATCACGTCCGGGGGGTTGGCCACCAGGCCGAAGTGGGCCCGCCAGAGCCGCTGCAGCGGGATCGGGTAGTTGTGATCGATCGTCGCATCCAGCATCGCGCCTGCCTCGACGTACCCCTCGGCGTCGGCGTCCACCTCGGCGAGAATCGCCTTCAGGTCCAGCGGATCCCCGGTGATCGGCTCGTACTTATGCCGCCCGTCCCGCCGGCGGATTACCGCCCGGCCGCCGTCGGGCCCGAGCACCACCACGTGGTCGTCCTCGATAAAGCTGGCCAGTTCCACGCCCTCGGCGGTCATCAGGTCGCCGGCCAGTTCGGCGGGGGTGTCGCTCATGAAGCCGGCGTAGGTGACCAGCCCGAAGATCAGCGACACCGCGTCCTTCGGGCGGGAAAGGCGACTGGTCATCCGCCAGCCCTTACTTCGCAGGTGGGCGTCGAGGTCGATCCGCTCACTCGGGGTGTAGCTGTGCCCGTGGTCGCCCAGCAGCGTCACCTTCACCAGCCCACGGCTCTCCCAGAGCACTTGGTTGACCAGCCGCTCGATGCGCTGGAGGCACCCCCGCTGCCCCTCGGCCCCGCCGGCGGTGCTCACCCCGGCCGAGCTGACGAAGTAGGCGATGAACTCCTTCGTCAGGCGCTTGTCGAAGCGGCGTTTGGCATCGTTGACTTCCTTGCCGAAGACGGCCACGGGGAACACGTAGCCCACCACGTCGAGGATCAGGTCGGCTCGGTAGGCCATCGACCGGTTGTAGGGCTGGTTCTCCCCGCGGAGGTAACTGCCGGACCCGCCGAGCAGTTTGTGGTCTCGCCGATCGTAGTACACCGCCTCGACGCCGCGGACGGGCATGGTGTCCAGGGCGTCGGCGAGGGCCACGTCGGTCATGGTGGGGTAGGGGGCGACCACGCGAGAGGGTTTGTGGAACGCCCGCAGGCCGCCGGCGGCGTAGTAGTCGCGGACCACCTCGTGGGCGAACCCGTCGAGAATGATCACCAGGTGGCGGCAGCGGCCGGCGGGAATCGCGTCGAGGGCGATGACGTCGTCGGCGGCCCCGTCGCCGGTGCGGTCGTAGCCGATGCGGCGGGCCCGCCCGTCGGCGTCGGCGAAGGTGAAGAAGTCCATCACGCCGTCGCCGTCGGTGTCGTAGGCGGCCGTGCCGGCGTCGTCGTTGGGCACCGGCTGGACGGGGAAATGCACCGGCTTGCGGCAGCCGACGGGGATGGCCGCCAAGAGGGGAACCAGTATCGCGATCGTGAGTCTTGTCGTCATGAGCTTCTTCTCCACCCGAGTAACGCGGCCGCGCCGCCGCCGGTGCATGATACGCCGCCGGCCCGGCCGTGTCGCCCGGAAAAGCTCCGCCCTTGCATGGGACGGCCGGTTGGCTGATAAGTGCCCCTGGCAGGGGCGTTGGGAGAGCGTGACGTGAAGGGCCTCGATAAGCTTGCCTCGGCCTCGCAGCTTCGCGTGGCCGGGCTGATGTCCGGCACCTCGGCCGACGGCGTGGACGCCGCCGTGGTGGATGTTCCGCGGCGCGGGGCGGTGAAGCTGCTGGCGTTCGACACGGTGCGGTATCCGCCGTCGGTGAGGCGGGCGGTGCTGGCGCTGTGCGCGGCCGATGCCGGCGACGTGGCCGAGGTGTGCCACCTCAACGCCGTGCTGGGCGAGCTGTTCGCCCGGGCCGTGACCCGATTGGCCGAACGGGCGGGGGTGCCGCTGGCGTCGATCGACCTGATCGGCTCCCACGGGCAGACGATTCGCCACCTCCCGCGTGGGCGGCGGTTCGGCGGGCGGGCGATCGGCTCGACGCTGCAGATCGGCGCCCCGGCCGTGATCGCCGAGCGGACGGGCATTACCACGGTGGCCGACTTCCGCCCGCGCGACCTCGCCGCCGGCGGCCAGGGCGCCCCGCTGGTGCCGTACGCCGATTACGTGCTGTTCGCCCACCGGCGCCGAAGCCGGGCGGTGCAGAATATCGGCGGCATCGCCAACGTCACCTTTCTGCCGGCCGGGGGGAGCCTCGACGAGGTCGTCGCCTTCGACACCGGGCCGGGCAACATGATTATCGACCGGTTGGCCGAGCGAGTCACCGGGGGCAAGCACGCCTACGATCGCGGCGGACGCCTGGCCGCGGCCGGGGCGGTGAACGCGACGCTGCTGGCGGAGTTGATGCGCCACCCGTACCTTCGCCGTCGGCCGCCCAAATCGACCGGGCGCGAGCAGTTCGGGTGGGCCTTCGCCGACGGCCTCGCCGACCGCGCCGCCAAGCGGGGCCTCCCCCCGGCCGACCTGCTGGCCACCGCGACGGCCTTCACCGCCGCGGCCATCGCCGACGCCTACCGCCGCTTCGCCCCGGGGCCCATCGACGAGGTGCTCCTGTGCGGCGGCGGGGCCCACAACCGCACGCTGGTGGCCATGCTCACCGACCGCCTCCGCCCGGCCGCCGTCACGAGCACCGATACCCTCGGCATTCCCGCCGATGCCAAGGAGGCCGTCGCCTTCGCCATCCTCGCCGCCGCCACCCTCCGCGGCACCCCCGCCAACGTCCCCGCCGCCACCGGCGCCGCCCGCCCCGTCCTCCTCGGCAGCATCACCCCCGCCGGCCACCGCCCCGCCCCCGCGCGGAAGCCGAAAGGCGGAAAGAGGCGGAGCTAAGTATGCCGTCACCGAAGCGAGCGCCGGGCGCCATGCTTCTGCCGGGTGCCATGGTCATACGCACCGCGCAGCGGGGTGGATGGCCATGCCCGAGCGCCCACGAACCGTCCTCCGCGCAGCGCGGGGTGCCAAAGGCGGCCACCCGAGGCGAGGGGCCGCTCAAGAAGCTTGCATCCGCTCCTGCGGTTCGGGTAGAGTCAGGCAACATGGGGATGTTAAGGGAACATCGCTACGCCAAGCGGGCGGCCGCCCGCGTCCGCGACGGGGCCGGCCACATGAACTCCCGCCCGCCAGAGAACAGCACGAGAAAAGTAGCCTGTCCCGGTTGTCTCTGTCCCGGTTGTCTCCCCACACACCACTCTTGAAAGGAAGGGAACAATAATGAAACGAACGCTCCGAACCGCGTGTCTGTTGACCGTTACTGCCGGCGTGGTGATAGTCCTCTCGGGCATGGCCGGGGAGCCCCGATCGACCAAGGCCCGGGCGGAGAAGGCAGCCGGGGCGAAGATCAAGTATCACTCGCCCATCGCCCTGGTCGCCGGCAAGGCAGGCAAGACGCTCTACGTCGTCGAGAACACCAACTGCCAGATCGCCGTCGTTGACGTGGCGACGGGCAAGGTCAGGCAGAAGCTGCCCACCCCCGGTGAGGCCACAGGCGTGGCCCTCTCGCCGGACGGCAGCGAACTGTACGTCACCGCCGGCCTGCCCGACGGTAAGCTGGTGACATTCGACACGGCCACGGGCAAACAGATCGCCGTCATCGACGCTGGACACTCCCCCATCGCGCCGGTGGTGACCAAGGACGGCACGCGGTACGTGTGCGATCGGTTTCGCAATGTCGTGCTCGGCTTTGCCAAGGGCAGTTCCAAGGCGATCTCCATTCCCGTCTCGCGTGAACCGGTGGGCCTGGGCCTTGGCGATGGCGGCAAGACGCTTGTCGTGGCGAACCACCTCCCGGCCGGGCGGGCCGACCAGGACTTCACCGCGTCGGTCATCTCGCTGATCGACACCGGTGCGAACAAGGTCGTCAAGAGCATCCCCCTGCCCAACGGCAGTACGGGCGTCCGCGACATCGCCATGTCGCCCGACGGCAAGCTGGCGTGCGTGACGCACATCCTGGCCCGCTATCATCTGCCCACCACGCAAGTGGAGCGCGGGTGGATGAACACCAATGCCCTGACCATTATCGACGTCCCCAAGAAGGAAATCATCAACACCGTCCTGCTCGACGAGCTCGACAACGGCGCCGCAAACGCCTGGGGCGCCGCGTGGACGGCGGACGGCAAGTTCATCTGCGTCAGCCAGGCCGGCACGCATGACGTCAGCGTCATCGACTGGGACGGGCTGTCGAAGAAACTCGACGCCTCGGCCAAGGCCGGCAAGGGCGAGGAGGTCAAGAACGACCTGTCGTTCCTCATCGGCCTGCGCCGCCGCATCAAGCTCGAGGGCAACGGCCCCCGCGGGCTGGCGACCATCGGCTCAAACGTCTACGCAGCGATGTACTTCAGCGACTCGCTCTGCACGCTGGACGTCGACCCGGCCGTCCGACCCGTGCCCAAGACCATCGCCTTGGGACCCACCCAGCCGCTGACCAAGGTCCGCAAGGGCGAGATGTACTTCAACGACGCGATGCTCTGCTTCCAGCAGTGGCAGTCCTGCGCCTCGTGCCACCCTGACGCCCGAACCGACGGGCTGAGCTGGGACCTGCTCAGCGACGGGATGGGCAATCGGAAGAACGTCAAAAGCATGCTCTTCTCGCACAAGACACCGCCGACGATGGTCACCGGCATCCGCCCCGATGCCGAAATCGCCGTCCGCGCGGCCGCCCGGTTCATCCTATTCAAGGCCTGGTCGGAAGAAGGCTCCAAGTGCGTCGACGAGTACCTCAAGAGCCTTCGCCCCGCGCCGAGCCCGTATCTCGTCAAGCAGGCCAACGGCACGTTCGGACTCAGCGCCTCGGCCAAACGGGGAAAGGTACTGTTCGATGCCGCCGACTGCGGCACGTGCCACAACGGCCCCTATCTCACCGATATGAAGAAGTACGACGTGGGCACGGGGACGGGAAGCGAAGAGGGCCTCAAGTTCGACATGCCCACGCTGCGGGAAGTGTGGCGAAGCGGGCCGTACCTCTACAACGGCCGCGCCGCGACCATGGAAGAGGTCTTCACGAAGTTCGATCCCAAGGACCAGCACGGCACAACCGGCAAACTCAACGCCGCGCAGATCAAGGACCTCTGCGAGTACGTGCTGAGCCTATAAGGCCTACCCCGAGTGACGGGGAAACAGCGGGGGCAGGCTACTGTTCTCGTGGCAAGGCTTGGCAATCCGAGACAGTAGGCAGGTGGGGTGGTTGGGTGCCGTGGTCTCCGGAGCGCGGCGAAACAGCCACGCGGGCCGCTCCGCCAGCTTACCTGACCCCGCTTAGATGAAGCTAGAGCGGCGAGTGGCCACGCCAAAGGCTACCACCAAGGTGTGGCATCTTCGACCGACGCGCAGCGGGGGTTACGGGTGCGATGCCCCTGGCGGCAATGCGCACCCACAAGCGGCGGGCCGATGGAATCGACCCGCCGCTTGAAGGTGCCACCCATCCGCTGGCCACGGCCACCCGCCGCCGCAGCCCGGCGGCGGGCAGCGTGCCACATATGAATCACGGCCGGTAAGGCCGAACAAGCTTAATCATCGTCGTCGTCGTCATCGTCATCGTCGTCATCATCGTCATCGTCGTCATCGTCGTCATCATCGTCATCATCGTCATCATCGTCGTCGTCGTCATCGTCGTCATCATCGGCATCGTCGTCGGCGTCTTCGACCTCCTTATGCAGGAGCTTGCCGTTCGGAGCGACTTTGATCTCGATTTCCTTCCCACCGGCCTTCCATTCGGCTTCGTAGTACAGCACCTTGCCGCCCCGGCTGATCTCCTCGATCTCCTTGACCGCGTGGTCGCCGGCCTCTTTCAGGATGGTGGCTTTCACAGCCGCGGGAACCTGCTTGAGGGTGACGTCCTTCTCCGTCTTCTTCCCCGGGCCTCTGCTCCTCGCCGAGGCCGGGCCGGCCAACGCCACGGCTAACGCGGCCAGAACGACTACCAGCAGACAGCTTCTCAGTTTCATCATAAGTCTCCTGTCCCTTGGGGTGTCGGCGCCTCCGGCCCTTCCGAAATCCGCCTCGCTACCCATGCCGCCCATAGTCTACCACAGGGAGAATCAGAGCACAAGGCGGCCTATCCATGGATTTACGAGGGCGGAGGCGAGATTCTCCGACCTGCCCTCCAGCCACCTACGACCGTCGAGGCGGGTGGGTGGGTGCCCGCCCGTGCAGGCCCCACAGGCGGGGAGGCTAACCATAGTTTACGGTGGGCCAAGTGGTTAGCGTCCCCATGTTCCCGGGCATGGTGGCGTGAGCGCGTCCGTGGCACCGGCCGGTGTTGGGCGGCGGGTGGCGACGCCAAAGCCTACCACCATCCGCTCGCCGCGGCCCCCCGCCGAGCATCTGGATTATGGCCCCAGCCGCTTATCGCATGCCGAAAGCCTTGGCGCTGGCGACGCGCCAGTCTTTGGCGAGTTGCTCCTTGGTCAGGTCGTAGGCGGTCTTGAGGGCTTCGTCGTCGCTCTTGCCTTGCTTGATCAGTTCGATCAGTTGGATGAAGGCCTTGGTGTCGCGGGCGATGAGGTAGCGGACCAGCGACTGGGCCAAGCCGTAGTTGCGGGAATCGAGGGACCAGCCTTCGAAGATGAAGCTGATGTCGGTCTTGTCCTCGAGGATCTTTTTGGTCGTCCGGATGTAGAGCCTGCGCTCCCACGAGCCGGGCACGACTTCGGCGGCCATGTACTCGGCCACGCCCTCGTTGATCCAGGTATCGATGTAGCGGTTGGTCCGGTAGCGGCCGAGGAACGCGTGGGAGCCCTCGTGGACCAATGTGGAGTGAAACTGCGTGCGGTTGCGGCGGTTGACCAAGACGATGTAACACCCGCCGCGCCCGTCGCCGTGTTGGTAGCCGCCGGCGTCCAGCATTGACGGGTTGTCCTTGGCGACGCCGCTGACCTCCAGGGCGAACTTCTGGTAGTTTTCTCTCTGCCAGAAGACATACACCGGGCACTTGCCCACCCAGATGTTCTCGGTGGCGGGGATGGCGAACTGCTTGCACAGGGCCGCGTACATGCCCTCGCATGACCTTTTCAGGCCGCCGTCGCTGCCGCGGTCCCACGTGCTGTAGATCAGGAAATGGTCCGTCTCGATCAGGTGCAGCTTGGGCGTGATGGTGGTGCGGATTCTCTCGGCCCATTCGGCGGCGCGTTTGCGGACGGCGGCCGCTCGCTCGGGCGTGGCCTTGATGTACTTGGTCGGCTTGGCTTCGGCCGCTTCGCTCTTGGCCGGGCCGCCCACCGGCGGGCGCTTGACCGGCTCGGCCGTCGCCGCGCGGGGGCGCTTCGTGTAGGCCGGGTCGATTTTGCAGGCCAGGTCGAATTCCTTGTCGGCCTGCGCCTTTTCGCCCGCGTTCAGCAGGAACTGCCCCAGTTGCCAATGCGACTCGGCCTTGGTCAGGTCCACCAGGCGACGCTTGAGCAGGTACGCGCTCATGGGCCTGACGTCAGCCCAGGCGACCGTCCGCGTTTTGGTCGCGACCTTCACCGTCAGCTTGGTGTCGTCATGTTCGGCGAGTGTCCCGACCAGCTTCGTCCCGTCGAGGAGTTGCAGGTAGACCTGAATGGCCTCACCGGCCGGCGCCGCGGCGAAGAGAACCGCGGGCAGCAAGGCGATGAGCAGACGGCGGCGAATCCATCCTGTATCGAACACGGCAGGACCTCCCTAGAGTCAGCCCCGGTCACGTCACCCCCACCATTTCAAGCGGGATTCCCCGGGTAGCGTCATACCCACGACCGTCGCGGGCCTAGGCTATGATTCTATCGCGTTTCCGGACGTCAGCAAGCTATTTCCCGACGCCAGCAAGCTGTTTCCGGACGCCGGCAAGCAGGCATTGGTCTGCCATGGGGCGGCGGCACTGCCCGGAACGCCCTTCATCCGGGCGTTGGGGCCAGCCACAGGCATGCGCGTCGTCCGTGGGGGATCGGCCCCCGGGCGGGGTGTCGCGCGGCCGCCGGGCGGCGCCGAGAGGGGACGACCCGGGTGAATGTCTTGCATTCGCTCCTGCGGCTCGGGTAGCATCAGGCATCATGGGGATGCTAAGGGAACATCGCTACGCCAAACGGGCGACGACCTGGGTCCGGGATGGGGCCGGGAGCATGAACTCCCGTCCGCCAGAGAACAGCACCAGGAAAGTAGCCTGTCCCGGTTGTGTTTTTGCAGACATAGAGGGCCATTCCCTATAGAGACCCCATCAAATAATCTGCTCAAGTTGTGGGGCGAGAAGCTACCTCCCTGCAAACGCAAGTAGAGACGGAGGATCTGGCTATGAAAGTGACTTCGTGGAATGGTATGGTCATAGGTCTATTCCTGATCTGCTGCCACAGTGGGCTGGCCGCGCCTCCTGGCCGCTCGGATACCGTACGCCCCACGACCAGGAGCCGGAACGGTCGTGGCCCACTGTCTCGCGTGGAGGTGGAGCAGATCATTGACTCGCTGTGGGAGACCCATCTGCCCACACTTGCGGAGATCGCAATCCGGCAGGCCGACATCAGGGCCCGCCTCCGCATTGCTTCCTTGCTGGCGAGAGTGGGCGCGCCTCGGGACCAGTGGGATGTAGACGCCGAC
>SDBU01001753.1_pt1 | contig 30066 bp, 30 predicted proteins | sample 2277071 | NCBI WGS metagenome assembly SDBU01 (sample SAMN10397929, study PRJNA504765) | marine sediment metagenome | isolation source: marine sediment core GS08_GC12, 126 cmbsf | place: Arctic Ocean: Gakkel Ridge, Loki's castle | collected 2008 | reverse complement strand
ATATAGTAATGGATATGAGAGTTCGGTGGAAATGCATAATTCCCACTTGCTTTGGATATGGTTCTAGTCCACATTGTCCTCCAAACTCTCCAACATATGAGGAAATGAAAGAGATCGTGTCTCAATATGAATATGCTATCATGGTAAAATATAGTCCAAGGGTAAGGACGATGGTAATGCCTCGATATGGTACTGAGGGTATTCAAGTTGCTAACGAAGTTGGCGAATTAGTTTCAATGGTAGAGACCGAGGCAGGTTATATGGGGTATTATCTAGCAATGGGATTTAAAGGAGGACCATGTGGTTATTGCGGAATTTTAAGTCCCGAATATATAGCTGATTTTATGTTAGGAAAAGATATTCCTCGATGTGCCGTACTTGAAGGAAAGATGTGTAATCATTACCTTAAAGCACGCCCAGCACTGGAGGCTTGTAGTGTGGATGTGTTTGCTACAGCCAAAAAGGTTGGTTGGGAAAGCCCTTATATCATAATGCCAGAACATTCAAAAGAATCTGTTCCCTTTGTTAGTTGGCATGGAATTGTCTTATTGGTCTAACAATTTTTTTTCTGTTTTGTTTAATAAATTGAGGAAGATTTAACGAGATTAATTTAATAAAGGTGCATTTTATAAGTGAGTAAGGAAGTAGAACTCATCTCGAGGATTAAAAAAGCTGTTTCATATTTAGATGTGGAAGGAATAAGAGAAACTTTAGGTGAAGCGTTCAAATCTGGACTTTCGGGTGTGGATATTGTTGTAGAAGGAATAGAGAAGGGAATTAAGCGAACTGGTGATATTGGTTTAATAGTTACAGCTGCGATTTTGAAGGAGGAATTAGATAAAGTAATCGTAGATGAAAAGAAGAAAATCAAGAAATCCACTCAAAAATTCTCTGGTAAAGTTATTATAGGCACTGTCAAAGGAGATGTTCACGACTTGGGTAAAAATATAATGGTCGCCCTAATGGAAGGGTTAGGAATTGATGTAGAGGATTTAGGAGTTGATACCCCTCCTAATATCTTTGTCGAAAGGGCGAAATTATCGGAAGTCAAGGTTATCGCCCTATCATGTCTTTTAACAATCACAACCTCAAGTATTAAACAAACTCTTAATGAGTTGGATAAAGCGGGTATCAGAAAAAAAGTAAAGATTATTATTGGGGGTGCAGGTACTTCACAGGAGCTAGCTGATACTGTAAATGCTGATGCATACGCTAAAAATGCCTTTGATGGGCTAAAAATAATCGAAAAATGGTTGCTAAATAGTTCTTAAGTATGAATTATATAAAGACTAAGCATAGGAATCGAATTTATGATGAACTTAATTATCCAAACTATTTTTAAGACTGTATCTTATTCATAAAATTATTTTTTCTTAATATATTAACTTTTAAGGTTTAAACCACTCAAAGAAATAATAGGATTTCGTTAATGGATTAGCTATTACAAACTTTTTCCTTACTGATGTTGCTAATCTCCCTGCCCGAACCATATCTATGGCAGTAATTTCAGAATCATGGGGTAAGACATGTACCATAAATAACGAGTGTTCTAAACCAGGACCAAGACGATACGTAACGAAATCTGCTCCAAACTTAAGACCAGGTCTCGGAATATAGCCCTTTTCCCTCAAATCTTTGTATATTATGTATTTTTCCTCAAACTTGTTGTGTACTTTTTTTGCTATCTGATGGAATTCTTCAGAGGTTAAATATTTATTTTCCTTAACATCAAAAAGGGTTATGTATTCCATTTCTAATAGATAACGAGCTTCAATAAGAGATAATTCCGATGGTTTTGAAAAATATTCTAACCGTGGTTTACTAATTCCTAAAGGTGAACCAAAAAAACGTTGACCATTTATGCCTTTTACATATAAATATGAGGCAAAAAGGGGATTAAAAACAATCACTCGATTATTTATGAATTTAGCAGGAATTTTTTCTGGAACTTCAATATCGTCAAGTGAGATTTGATTATCCTTTACTTCATTCATCATTAAAGAAGTATTAACAATATTTTAATAATTTTTTCTTATACTCATTGATTAGATTAAATTATTTAAACTTTAAAAATAATAAATTTAATATTGAAAAACTAATAATGAGGTAATTGAAAAAATGGTCTTAAGAAGATCAACTCATGCTGGGAGTTGGTATCCTGGATCGAAGCGAGATTTACTAAAGTCACTGAAAGATTATTTTATGGATAAGAAATTTGGACCAAATGAAGAACCTCACACCTTAAACGAAGATAAAAGATCTATTTTAGGTGGTGTATCTCCTCACGCAGGAATGACATTTTCTGGTCCTTGTGCAGCTTATACTTACTTAAATTTATTTAGAGAGAAAATTCCTGATGTAGTCGTTGTTTTAGGAACTGATCATGTAGGGTATCATAAGATAGCATTGATGAAAAAAGGGGAATGGGAAACTCCACTAGGGAATTTGAGGATTGAAGAAGAATTATCCGAAAAAATTTTGGATCTTAGTAATATAATAGTAGAAGACAAATCTCTTTTTACAGGATTTAAAGCAGAACAAGAACATAATATCGAAATTCAATTACCATTTATAAAATACTGTTCTCAAGATAAGGAGGTGAAAATTGTTACGGTTAAAATCGCAGGCACGAGAGAATTCAAAACATTGAATGAAATTGCGATCGATATAGCAAATGCTATTAAATCTTTGAACAAAGACGTAGTTATAGTAGCATCTTCCGACATGTCTCATAAACAAGTAAACGACTCAAATCAATTAACTATTTTTAAGGATATAGATTTACATGTAATAGAAGAATTTAAAAAAATGGATCCTGAAAAAACTCTTGAAGCTGCTTTAAAAACTTCCGTATGTGGCCCCCAAACAATTACAACTATGATGCTAATTTGTAAGAATCTTGAAGCAAATAAGGGGAAATTATTGAAGTATTATACAAGTTCTGAGAGAACAGAAAATATTGGTGGCTATTGCGTGGGATATTTTTCAGGAATTATAATGAAATAACACTATATTAATTTCAAAAACTATCTATTTTAAGAAAAATGTCAGAAGAAAAAGAAAATGTTGAAGATTTTGTAAGTCTGTGGCGTAAAAAAGTCAAGGATGATCTAAACAGGCCAAACGCGATTGGAGAAAAAATCCCTCGATTAAATGAATTGGAAAAAGAGAACGATGAATTGAGGAGTACAATAAAGGGAAACATTGATTTGATCAACCAAACTGAAGTTGTTGTAAGAAAAACTATTGAAGAAAACGAGAGATTAAAAAATCAGTTAAGAGGTGCATCAACATTAGAAAAAAGTAAGATTTATGCAATACAACTAGAGAATCAAGAACTAAATAATAAAATAAGAAAATTTTTGCTGAACACAAAAGAGAAAGAAGTTGAAATTCAAACGAAAGCAAACCAAATTATCGATTTAAATCTAAAACTTGAGGATGCTCTAAAACAAATTGCTTCTTTAAAGGAATCTACCCTAAAAACAGATGAATTAATAAATGATTTACAATCAGAATTAGCACAGAAAAAATCAAGGATTGTTGAATTGGAACAGAGTGTTTCAAGATTAAGTGTGAATATTTCCTCTCTTAATGAACAACTAATTGAAAAGGAAAAAATATCAGAACTTGATAATATAATCCCTGTTGAAACCCCAAAAACCCAGGTAATCAAACCTCAACCTATCCAAATTTCACCAAACACTTTAGAAATTTTATGTCAGGATTTACAGGCTGATCTAAATAAATATAAACGAATAATAGATAAACTCACTAAAGAAAAATCAGATCTCAAAAATATCGTGGAGAATAAGGGTGTTAAATTTGAACCAGAAGAGCTTGATGAATTAAAAAAAGAAAATGAAGAATTGAAATTTGAACTGACTCATTTACAAGAAAATTTGAGACCAAAACCTGAAGCAACACCTAACTCGCTTTCTCTTATTGAGGTTGAAAGGCTAAATGAAGATCTAAAAGAAGAATTAAAACGCAAAGATCAATTAATTAAAGAAATGAAGACCTCAATACCTACTGAATCCATTTCTCCACAACAACCAATGTCAAATTTAATAAAAGATCTGCAAAACCGAATCAACAAATTAAAGATAATTCTTGAAGAAAAGAATAAAATAATTGAAGAATTAAAATCATCATAAATGATCAATCACCATAAAAATACTTCTATTTATTTTATAGGACATTTCACAATTGATAATATTATAAGGTTTAAGAGAAAACACAAACCTACCTTAGGTGGAAGTGTTGCTTATTGTTCATTATCTTTAAGAACTTATGCTAAAAATGTTAAAATTAGCATTATTTCTCATATTGGTAAACTAAATTTTGAAGATTCATTATTAAACAAAATAAGGAAAAAAAAAATTAATTTAAAAGGAGTAAAATACTCTGAAGAAAATAACACAAATTTTGTTTTAGATTATTATGATCATAACAGAACCTTAACTTTGAGATCTAGAAGCCCAAATCTAGATTTTAAAATCATTCCTCAAGATTTTTTGAATGACCCCCCAGACGTTATAGTGCTTGTTCCATTATGTAATGAAATTTCCTTTGATTTTGTTTCTCAAATATTAAAATATTTCCCAAATGTGTATATTGGAATTGATTTACAGGGTTTTATTAGAAAAATTGATGAAAACGGTAAGGTTTCTTATGTATACGATGAGCAAATTATCTCTAACATAATCAAGATTATTAAAATAATAGGAGATAGATTAGTTCTTAAAGGATCGGAAGAAGAAATGAAACTACTGGCAAGAGAGATTGAAGACCTGGATAAAGTTATGAAATATTTCATCAATTCTGGACTAAAAGGATTATTTATCATGACTCTTGGAGAGAATGGCTCAATGTTAATAAAAAATGGAGAAGACCTTTTAAAAATCCCTGCTTATAAATCCAGAAGAGTTATTGATGAAACTGGTGCAGGTGATATATATTTCTCTATTTTTTTCCATGAATTTATCCAATCTAATAAAACTTGGGAAGCAATTAAAAAATCGGCATATTTGGCATCCGCAGCTGCTTCATTTTTAGTAGAAAAAAAGGGATCTGAAGGGTTTGAATCAAAGAAAAAAGTTTTAAGACGAGTAAAACGAGAAAATTATATCAATTAATTATTATAAACCAATAAAAAAATGCATATAAACAGTCATTTTGCCGTAGGAATTATAATAGCATCCTTTTTGAACTATTATTTTGTATTTAATTTGATTGAATTTCTTCTGATTGTGTTTTTCGCTTTTATCTGTGATTTTGATGTACTGTTTGCAAAATTCGCAAAAGACAATAATCATAGGATGCTAATTACTCATTCTATAATCCCTGGAGTTGTGATCATTATTCTTGGAGTCTTCATGGGCTGGACCGCTTTAATTATTAGCGGTATGAGTTATTCAATTCATATCATCATCGATACATTTGATTGGGGAACAAATTTCTTTTATTTTACAAAGAAACAAGTGGGATTCAAACTATTGATTTCAAAGGAAGAATTTAATAATATTTCAAAATATTTAGCTCAATACAAAAATCCTCAATCCTTTTTTGATAAAAAGTATTATGGTAATTTTGTTTGTTTATTGGTAGAAGTTCTAATTTTTATTGGGATGGTTTTACTTATAATTACACTAGCGTTAGATTACTTTATAATTGTAATATTTTATCCATTTTTCTTAGCATTTCATTTGATTCGTCATTTTAATTTAAAAAAAATCGAATCAAAATAATTACATAATTTGAAGTTGATGACTTACAAAGTTACATAAAAGGAATAAAACATTTAGTACAGTAACTTCATAACAATAATTCGAAAAGAAAACTACAAAATAAATTATATAGCTTATTAAAATCTGTTTTTGTGTAAGTAGGTTATTTTCTTTATCATGTTTTACCTCATACTTAGATTTCCGAAATAGATATGTGAAAAGCTATTCATTTAAAAAATAATCATTAATTTTTTGAATAAAAACACTCAATATATTCATGAGAAAAAATAAATAAGTGAAAAAAATGGCAGACATCATACGTAATGTAAAAACTACTCTACAAAAAGATATGATTTTCAAATGTGATATTGAAAATCTCAGGTTAAAGGATTGGCTTATTGATGAGACTAACAAAAAACCGGATGATATGGTTGGTCCAAATGCTTCGCATCTGTTAGCAATGGCAATTTTAGGTTGTTTAAACGCAAGTTTCATCTTCTGTTTAAACAAAAGGGATTTCACAGTTGATCAACTAGATGCTAATGCAGAAGTTACAATTTTCCGAAATGAAAAAGGATTTTTACGAGTTAAAAAAATTGATGTGACAATAAATCCTAAAATTGATACTCCAGAATTGCGGAAGAGGGCCGATCAATGCAAAAAAATGTTCGAACAGTATTGTACAATTACAGCCTCAGTTAGAGAAGGTATAGAAGTTAATGTAAATATTGATTATTAATGTATTGTTTCCTTCTAAATGTTTAATCTTGTATTCCATCCTCTGTAATCGTAAAAATGGTATCACTCTCCGGTATGTTAGGGGCATCAACAACCTTAGCAACTCTTTGTTCTCCTTTCCCTTTTCGCAAGAAAATTCGAATTGTTGACCCATGAGCTACAATATGACCACCTGTATGAGTAGTGGGATTTCCATAAAATACATCTGGTTTTGAAGACACTTGGTTAGTAACGACTACTGCTAATTCTTCATATACTTCAGATAATCTTAACAAATCATGAATGTGAGTATTCAATATTTGTTGACGTGATGCTAAAGTCCCTCTTCCAATATATTCACTACGAAAGTGCCCGATTAAGGAGTCTACTATTATTAATTTTATACTTTTTTCTTCAATTATGCTGGAAGCCTTTCTTATTAACAAAATTTGATGATCACTATTATAAGCTCTCCCAATAGTTATTTTTCTTAAAACTTGATTATAATCTAAATCACGAGCACTAGCCATTTGTATTATCCTTTCCGGTCTAAATGTGCCTTCACTGTCAATGTACAAAGCATTGCCCTCAAGACCTCCTTGTTCATATTGTAGCTGTACGTTCACACAAAGTTGATGAGCTAACTGAGTTTTTCCTGTACGATATTCCCCATAAAGTTCAGTTAATGCTCCTGGTTCAATACCACCCCTGAGTAATTCATCAAAATTATGACTCCCAGTGGTCAATTTATGTAATAGTTTTCTTTTTTCCCATATCGCATCTGCAGATTTAAAACCCATTTTCTCCACATCTTGAGCAGCTTTCGCTAATTTCTCTGCCGTTTTTGTGCCTAAACCAACTTCATCTGTCAGAATCCTTAAGGGGTACATAGCAAGTGTTCTAATCGAAATTATTCCTGAATCTCTGAGCTTTTTTAATGTTGCCTCTCCAACTCCCGGTAAATCTTTTAAGCTGTAAGAAGATTTAGGAATGGCTTTTTCATCTTCACTTTCGGTTTCAGTCTTACCTTTTTTTTTTCCCATTACTGAATAGTAAGAATTTTTACTATTTGAATTACTCATAAAGTAATCTTTAATCTTGAGCTAAATATAAAAATAAGAAGGAAAAATTAAAAGATTGATATTAATTTAGGCTTTCTACTCATTACCACTCTTTGTAATTATAAGTAAAATGATAAAGAGTATAACGGAAAATAAGAATGTTAAGACTCCCATTGCCTCAGGGATCCATATGTAGCTTAAATACAGAAATGGTAATATAAAAATTGCTACAAATATAATAATAATGGGCAATGTAGCTTCCTCATCTTTTATATCAATGATTAGCGGAATAATAACTAAAAGTACCATCAAGGTCGCAGCAACTTTAAAACCTAACGCAACTGTTTCACTAAAAATTGCAGAATGCACATTTGGTAACCAAAAGAACCAAACTTTATCAGTAAAATCCTTTAAACTTGAATAAGTATCTATTTCCGGTAGAATGGCACTAACAATTATTTGAACTAAGATCCCTAAAGTGAGGTATAAGAGAACTTCATTAATTTCTCTTTCTTTCTTAAGATAAATTCCAATGGTATCACGCAATAGGGTGACATCCCAAAGGATAAAAAGAATAATATATGCAAATAAAGGATCATACCCTAGTCCCCAAAAGTAATTTACAGGGAGAATCGCTACGATATAGGCTATATATCCATATTTCTCATTTCTTTTAAATAGATCAAATAAAAGAAACACCCCATAAATAACAAATAACGCAACCAATATTATTATCGAATTAATATCTAATAATGCCAAGATTATCCATCCGCTGTTGAATATTTTTTTATATTATTTTATTATATAATTAGTTCTATTTTTATTAAACTTTTAATTCAACTTGCAGAAAAATCAAGTATTAAATTAGTATTAAATCCTTGAAATACAAATCATGCATCAAAGCTTAGAGATCATCTCCTCTAAATCATTTATCAATTTTTGGGCGTGAGTTTTATCCTTAGACTCCGCAGAAAGAAGTATAGCATTTCTATGTAATGCTACCTTAATCAATGCATATCCGTCATTTTCTATAACTTTCAATTCATTTATAACATCATGATACTTATACCCCTTTTCCTCAGTAGCTTCTCTTAAACGATTATGGACATTGTCAAGTAGATCTGGAGCAATGGGGATTGTTTTATTTATTTTCGTACCTTTGGGGAAACCTTTTGTCAATGAACTCAATAGGTCTTTTTGAGCGGTCATTATCTCTAGAATTTTCAATAAAATAAAGTTACCATCACTAAATGGAGCAAATTCTGTAAAATAGAACTTTAATGTATCTGCGGCAGCAAAACATGCTCTTTCTTCCCTAATTTGTCTTGAAATCTCCCCTGGGTTATTCTCTACCTTTTTAATAGGAAAACCCGCATCTTCTATAAATTCTTTAACAACTAAAGGAATAGAAGGTGTTGTAATAATAGTATTCGTCTTAGAATTCTGTATTCTTTTATCAAAAGACACAAATAACATCAATAAATCTTCAAAACTGATTTCTACTCCATTTTCATCAATAACTAATATTCTAGAACCGTCTACATCAAAACACACACCTAAATGACTATTAGATGCTTTAACAATGTCAGCGGTATTTCTGATCGTATTAATACTTGGTACTGGGCTCGAGTACCTTTCCCGATAATGAGTATTCAGTGCAATTACTTCTACCCCTATTTCATTTATTAAAAGTGGTGTAATTTTTCCAGTGGGGCCGTATGAGCAATCAACTACTATTTTTAAATTTGCCTTTCGTATTTTCTTTTTATCTACAAATTGCTGTAGTGATTTAATATATATGTCAGCAGTTTGTGGAATCGCGGTTATTTGCCCTATTTCATTAGGATCAACTCTTCTGACTTGTCTAGGAACAGAATTATAGGAATCAATAATTCTTTGAATTTCCGATAGTGGTAATTCAATTCCTCCAGCGTCTAAAAATCTAATTCCTACATCTTCACTGTATAAATGACCTCCTGAAATATATACACCCCCACTAGCACCAAATCGCCTAATTGTAAATTGTAGGAGTGGAAACATACAATCTGAAAGGTTTAAAAGATTAATGCCTGTTGACATTAAGCCCGAAGTATATGCTCTTTTTAACATACGACTATCATTGTGATAATCTCGTCCCATAACTATAGATTCATTTTGTTTAAATAAGCTACCGTGAATAGACCCGATAGAACTTGAAATTTCGGGAGTGAAAATATAGTTTGCCTTTCCGATAATTCGTCCGTTCTTATTTAACTCATTAAGGTTTTTTATGGGAACGTGAGCCAAGAAGATCTTCTCTTTGAATATTTAGTTTACCGATTATTGGAAATTATATAGTATACCCAACTAAACTAAAATATATAACTTTACCCTTTTTTTATAATTTTAGGATTATTTTTAATATGTAAGATATGAAAAATTAAAAAGGAATAACTGTCTTCATTTAAACAAATTAAAAAATAGGCAAAAAATATAATGACTGATATTTTAGGATCGTTTAGTCTTGTTTTACACGCTCATTTACCTTGGGTTATAGGTCATGGCGTTTGGCCGCACGGAATGGATTGGCGTTTGGTCAATTCCCGGAATGGATTGGATCAATGAGGCCGCCGCTGAAACTTATATTCCTCTATTAATGGAGTTGTACAAATTAGTTGATGATGGTTACCATCCAAAACTCACTGTTGGTCTTACACCCGTCCTTTGTGAAATGCTACGAAATCCGAGATTTATTGATGCGTTTATTGGATATCTAGATGAAAAATATAACGCTGCCGTATTTGATTTTGAAGATTTTACTAAAAATAAATATGAAGATGGAAGAATCAAGTTAACTAAATGGTGGCAAGAGTTCTATGCGCGTGTGAAGGATAACTTTATCCATAGATACAATAAGGATATTGTAGGCGCGTTTAAGGATTTGCAGGATAAGGGCCTTTTAGATATAATAACTTGTGGCGCTACACACGGATATGCTCCACTTCTTTCTAAAGATACTTCAATAGATGCTCAATTCAAAACTGCTGTTGATAGTTATAAACGGCATTTTGGAAGGGCACCTACAGGCGCGTGGCTACCTGAATGCGCCTACCGTCCTGGGTATCGGTGGAAAAATCCAATATCGGGAGAAGAATATGACAGACCAGGTATCGAATATTTTCTTGCTAAAAACGGCTTAAAGTATTTTTTCATTGATACTGCTTTGTTATTGGGGGGAAAATCTCAAGGAGTTTATGCTGCTCGATTTCCCTTACTTGCGGAACTCTGGAAGCAATTTGAATCCCAGTATGAAGAAATTCCAACTTCCTTTGAAAAATCTCAATATGAACCATACCTTGTAGCCACAGCCCCATCAACTGGAGCCCCCGTCGGTTTTTTCACGAGAGATGACAAGACTGGAATCGTAGTGTGGAGCGGGGAAAACGGTTACCCTGGGTGTGCTGAGTATCTAGACTTCCATAAGAAGCACTTTCCTGGTGGGATGAAATACTGGAAGGTCACGAGCCCAAAGCTCGATCTAGGTAAGAAGATGCTATATTGGCCAGAAGATGTTCCAGCTAAGTTAGACGAAAATGCCAACCATTATGTTAATTTAACTAAGAATATTTTAAGAGAATATAAAGACAAATATGGAAGAAGTGGCATAGTAGTGGCACCATATGACTGTGAGCTTTTTGGACACTGGTGGTTTGAAGGAAATTGGTGGATAGCACGAATTTTAAGATGGATGGAAGATGATCCCGAAATAGAATTAACAAATACTCGGCTCTACCTTGAAGCTAATCCTCCGAACAAGGTAGTCTCAATCATCGAGGGCTCATGGGGGCAGGCAAGTTCTCACTGGGTGTGGATGAATGAATGGTGTGAATGGTGTTGGCGCCTGATTTATGAGTGTGAAGCAAAAAGCGAAGATATTATCGCAAAGTATAAAAATTCTAGTGATCCCAACCTCATTAAAATTCTCAAACAGATGGCACGTGAATTACTGTTATTACAAAGTTCGGATTGGGAATTTTTAATAACTACTTGGTCTGCCCGAGATTATGCAGAGAATAGGGTTGCACTTCACTATGAAAACTTCAATAGATTATATGATATGGCTTCAAAGTATGGGAGTGGTCAAAATGTTGAAGAAGGTGAATGGCACTTTTTGGGAACAATTGAAGCCGTAGATGATATATTTAAAGCTATAGATCTTGAACCCTTCGCGAAAAAATAAATTAAAGAAAAAAATAAGTAGAGATTTATTTAATCTATAAATTTTTTAAGTAAACTTCCGATACTGGTTGGCATGAAAATAACAATTTTTTGAGAAGGTTCATGCGAAATATCTAAAATTGTCTGTAATGTTCTTAATTGGATTGCTATCGGGCTATTAGCCAAGATATCTGCTGCTTTTGCCATATTTTTAGCGGATTCAAGTTCACCTTCTGATGCTATAATTGTAGCACGCTTCTCACGTTCTTTTTCAGCCTCAACTGCCATTGCACGTTTCATAGATTCTGGTAATTCAATTTGTTGTATTTTAATTTGAGTGATTTGTATACCCCACTCTCGAGTTTCTTCACCAACAACTTGTCGGATTTCATGTGAAACTTTTTCCCTCTGTGTTAAGATAGTATCTAAAGCCATACTACCAATAACATCTCTTAAAGCTCCTTGAACATAATTAAATACAGCCCTCATAAGATTCTCAATTTTAGTCGTAGCAAATTCTGGATTTACTACTTTATAAAATACACTCGTATCAACTGTCACTGGGATATTATCTTTAGTTATAACATCCTGTTTAGCAATATCTAAAGTTTTTATACGTAAATCAATAACAACCGACGTTTCAATCATTGGTATTACGTATACTATTCCTGGACCAATAGTTCTTTTATATCTCCCGAAACGAAAAATTATCAAACGGTTGTATTCTTTTACCGTTTTAAATCCTTTAAGAAGTACTACGAGTAGGATAAAAAAAACAAACCCAACCAAAATCAATATACCAATTAAGATAACGTCAAATTCACCAAAGATTTGGAATATCATTTTTCATCCCTTTAGATTTTTTGTAAATGGTTTACAATTTAATCTAATATCAATATATTTAAAATTTTATTCTTTCAGATTCAAATTCCTTACTTACTCATTTCATATAATTAACCCATTTTTTTAAAATTGGAGATGTTGATGAAAATGAATCGCACTTTTTTACATGTAGGGAGAATTAAATGCTAGCTATTTTAAGATTATTCAAAAGTTGGTCTATAAAAATTATAAATAGTTAATTCAATTCATTTACCTTAAGGTAAAAAGAATAATATTTAGACAGTTAAGAGTTGAGGTATTTTAATGAATGTTAGTCTAAAGTATCATGAAATATTAGAAGAAAATTTAATTGTAGAATTGGAATGGTTGAAAGAAGAATTTGAGATATTATTTCAATTTAAACTTGAAAAGTATACTAAACTGGATGTGGACACTGCGAATAGAATTTTGGACTATTTTTTAGAGAATAAAGATGAATATAATAATATAATGTTGCTTAATTTACTTGATAAAGTTAAGGAAGATATTGAAAAGATGGACCCCGATTTATTCTAATCAAATTCTAAAATATTAATTGTATCTTAAGTAATAAAAATAAAAATCTAAAAATTAAATAATTGAAGAAAAAAGTATAGAAATTCTAAGGTTTAGATAGCAAGACGAGTTATTTTACTATTAAAACGTCGCATAAAACATTATTCATAACTTCTGTTGGGATAGATCCTAATAATCTACGCTTTATAATTCCATGTTTTCCACTATAACCGAGAACTACTAGATTAAAATTCTCTTTTTCAACAATATTTTGGATGTAATCTTCCGGATTTTGATCAAGAATTAATCTCGTTTCAATTGAAAGATTACCTTCTTCAAATAATTTTTCAATCTCGTCGAAAACATTTTTCCTATGATCAGCAAGGTTAGAATTTGAATTACGATGCAAAATTGAGTGAAATGCAACTATTTCACCTTCTGAATCCTTTTGAATTTCTATGACTCGTTTGGCAGCTCTCAAAGATTCTTCAGACTCATCTATTCCAATTAAAATTTTGTTAAAAATAGGTTTATCACCTCTAAATATGTACAATTATTTTCTATATTAGAAACCTAGAATAGTACATAAATGTGATTATAAATAATTATAAATTATAAATCAGTAACCTCTAACTTTTTTAGATTTAGTTCTAATAACCGAAGTGGTAAAAACTCGTTACAAGATTATAAATTAAAGAAAATAACTTTAAAAATTAAAAGTTGTTAATTCTTATAAAAACTAACGTAGAGAAAATTAGTATGTATAAGAAAATTTTATTAGCTACAGATGGTTCCAAACACATGAATAGAGCTGCTTCAATAATCATTGGATTTTATAAAAAGTGGGGTAGCGAAATTAACATATTCCACTCAGTTAAGCATATGTTAGAAAAAGTTTCTCCTCCTTCTCATGGATGGACAGTTCCCTATGCTTCTGATGCTTATTTTAGTGGAACTTCCACTGCTACTCCCGTGTTGATAAAAGGAGAGGAATTTCCTAATGTAAAACGACTGAGCGAACTCGAGGTTGAACAGATAGGTGAAAATATATTAGCTGAAAAAAAAGCCATTTTTGAGGAACTACAGATACCTGCCAACACTAGTTTGGTTATAAATGATTACCCTGAGGATTATATTCAAGAAATTGTTGAAAAAGAGAAATTTGATCTTGTTGTTGTTGGTATTAAGGGAATACATTCTAAGATAAGCCAAATATTTTTAGGTTCTGTAGCAGAAAGTGTTATGAAAGATGCTCCTTGCGATGTTCTTGTAATTAAATAAAAATTAAACGTTTCTTTTTTTAAAGTAATCAATATTTACATCTTGAAAGCAAGAATCAATAGACTCAATCTCTTCTAACTCTCTTAGACTAATTCTGTTTCTGTCATTGAAATTTTTCGCTGCCCATAACAATTTAAGAAACCTTTGATGATGATGATGAAATCTTTGATTAGCATACTCTTTAGCTTGTTTAGTGTAGAGAAGAAAGGGCCAATCACTTCCTTCCAATAATAATAATTCCCGAGCAGTTTGTTTTAGTATTCTACTATCCCACTCACTAGGATTTGGATTTGTTTCTAAAATATTTTCAAATTCGATAATTGATGCGTTAATATATGGCCATATCCAACCATGTTCTGGATTTTTCCATACTCTAAAGTCTCCTCCTTCTCCCCAACTACTCTCTCCCATCCTAATTATAGAAAATTGAGTATTATATTGGGAGACGTAATCAGAAATAGTGATCATTTTGATATTTTCTTGTTGATTAATTAACTCAATTACTCTTTTTAGCCAGTCAACTCCTTCTGACCACCAATGCCCAAACAATTCGAAATCAAAGGCGCAAACTAAAATCCCCTCTTTATTGAAGTTATTTGCAAATTGATTCAACTCCTCTTTTATCAAGGAAACAAAATGATCTGAATGTGATTTCACAATATTATTCACTCTGTCAATATCATAAAGTTGTTTTTCTTCTTTTCCTAGTTTTTTCTCAGTTATTCTCCAGTAATGTAAACCAGATGTATGATCTTTTTTATGAAATTCCCGATAAAATTCATTTCCAGGATATCCGATTTTCCCATCCCAAACTTGTTTGCTTGTATTTGTATTTCTCCCAAACACTGAAACACCAGATTCTAAATTATAACCAAAGTTAGTGATTAATCCAATTTTGTTATTTTCTTCAACCAATTCAGAGTTTAGAATCCCGTGCGAGTCAACAAAGAAATATTCAATATCAGAATTATTCAGCCAGTAATCAATGCTTTCCCTAACTCTACCCTCTTTGTATTCTTTAGGCCTATAAGCACATTCAGGAAGCCAAATTCCCTTAGGAGGTTTTGTAAAATATTTTTTATGAGTATCTACAGCTAATTGAATTTGGGAAAAAACTGCAGAATCGCTCTCAAAAAGTGGTAAAAACCCATGAGTTGCTCCACACGTTATTAATTCAATCATTCCCTCATCTTGGAGCCATTTAAAACTTCCTAAAATATCTCTATAATAATTATTATAAAAAGTGTTTAATATATGCTCAAAATTGCTGAGATGAAATTCAGCTATTTTTTTTCTATTCTGGTGGTTTTCAAATCTTTGAATATCATTTTTCGCTCTTGAGATTAAATTTTCCATGTATTCAGAAAATCCTTGCTTCATATACTCATCTGCTAATTGTTCAGCTAATACTGGGGTGATATTTATTGTAATAGCTGGGTTGATACCAACGTCATGAAATTCTCTTAAAACATTAAGCATCGGGATGTAAGTCTCATACATGGCTTCAAAGATCCATTCTTCACCTGCAGGCCACCTTCCTGACTTTTTACACCAAGGGATATGCCCATGCAAAATTAAACCAAAATAACCAGCCATTATCATTATGAATAAATCTTATAATTAATATTTAACAGGCGATTTCTTTTATTTTTACTTGTATATCATCAGTGATCACTATTATTGCAATTGTAGTTGGGGGTCCAAAGTAATGTGTCTCAAGATACCCTTTTCCAGGACTTATCAACAATGAGTTTTCCATGTAATTTATTTTAGGCTCATGAATATGACCATAGATCATTAGATCCACATCATTTTTTCTGAATGCCATTTTAACCCTATTTTCAACAGTCTCATATGGACCACCACTTGCAGGATGTGTGATGCCTATTCTTTTCCCCAATATTTCAAAAATCTCTTTCGATCGCAATAAATTTACAATCCCTTGTGGATCTGCATTCCCATAAACACCCTTAAAATGATCACCCTTAAGTTCAATTAAGTAATTTAAAAATTCCAAGGAAATAAAATCTCCGACATGTATTAACCAATCGGATTTTAAAATCTCATTCAAAATCTCTCTTGGTATTTCCTTAGCAAATCTAATATGGGTATCTCCTAAAACAACGATTTTAACGACCATTATCAACTTATCATTTTTCTTTATTCAATTAATGAACCGAAGTTTAAATAAAATTATAATTAGGAAACCTTACTACATACCCCAGTTCTAGTTGATATTAGCCTTTATTTTTTTTTGCTCTCCTTTCTAATAATTTATATGTTAGATTTTCAAATTTTATTAGAAAATTATCTATTTTATTTTGGTGCATTCTATTTCTTATTTCGCAAAAACCAGGACAAATTCCCCAATTGAATGGTGTTTCACACTTATAACAGCTAGATAAAATGCCATAAGCATGATAGATATTTAGTATCGTCAATAAAAAATAAGAAACTACAAAAACGGTGCTTAAATTTTTACTCCTTGAGTAAGGGCGTTCCATTATCCAATTAAATAATAGTGTTGTCCCCAAACCAATCAAAAATTTCTGAGTAATTTTAATTGTTTTATTTTTGGTTAGTTTCAGCGGACTCAAGAAGAAAGTTCCTAGAAAAACAAGGCTTAGAATTAAAAATACCTGAGAGCTAAATAATTCACCTAAGCTCATGATTTTAATTGTCAAAAATGCCAAAATTGCTGTAGGGTAACCTATGAAACAGCCGATACATAATTTAAATTTCCCACATTTTAGGGAATGTCCCTTAAAATTTTCACATTCTGGGTGATGACTTATCAAAAAAGGGAGAAAACTTTTAACATACATAAAAAATTTGGTTAGAATGTTATGATTGCTTTTTTCTAAGCCCTCATCATTTTGGTTCAGTTCTATCTTACTCTCCTTTCATATCCAACATTTTCATCTTTTCTTTTTTCATGTTCTTTACATGTCTCAAACTTAAAAAAGCCAAAACAGACTCATAAATGAATAAATAAATAAAGTGAATAAAACAAAACAGACTATGTCAAGAATTCCTAAAATTAACCCAACAATAGCCATGCCATTATTGTCATCTCTATTTAATCCAATACCTCCCATCGCGATTGCCGCAATCCCCATAACGATTCCAAAGTAAGAAAAAATTCCCCCGATTAATCCAACTAAGCCTAATACCAACGCTACTGCTCCATATGTATTACCGCCCCTATTGGAATATGATCGTTGATATGGTTGTACTTGAGTTGGTGCTTGTGGTTGAGGATATGATTGAGGTATAGGTTGTGGAACTTTTCCTTCTTTTAAAACTTTTCCACAGTTAGGACATGCATTCCAAGATTCTTGTATCTCTTGTCCACAATTAATACAATATGGTGACATAATGGAATTATTATTTTTGATAATTTAAACATTTCATAAAACATTCTATATTATTAAATTATTGTACCAAGATCCAAAGTTTGATTCCTAATCTGGGAATTGCTACTTATCTTACAATTTGGAGCCACAATAGCTTTATCTAAAACAACATTGTCACCGATTTCACAATCGTTGCATACGATACTTTGTGTTATAATACATCCTGCTCCAATCTTTATATTATCCCATAAAACACTTTTTTCAATTTTAGTATCTTCTCCTATCATAACATGATGCCCTATTGACGTCAGCTCTGTAATTTTCACTCGATTTTCTAATTGAACAAATTCTCCAAAACAAGATGGTTTTTCTATTATGATATTTTGTCCAGAGTTAATAACACCCATTACATAAATACCATCATATTCTACGCCATTAGGCAAGATTGGCCAAGCATATTTTCGGAGTAAATCCCAATTTGCCCATAAATAGGTTGTAGAATTCCCTGCATCCATCCAATAATAATTCTTAACAAATCCATACAAAGCATATTTATTTTCAAGGAGATAAGGAAAAACTTCACTTCCAAAATCCATTAAGCTAGTGTTATGAAGAATGTCTCCAATAGATTTGTTGAAACAATAAATTCCAGTATTTATTATATTAGTGTGGAGAAATAAATCAGCTCTCTGAGCCACACTGCTAACATATAATTCCATTGGAGCTGGTTTTTCTAAAAAGAGATAAATTTTCCGGTTTTTATCTAAAAGAACTACACCGTATTGAGAGGTGTGGCTCTCAACTGGTTTCATTGAGATGGTGGCTAAACCTCCCTTTTCTGAGTGGAAGTCCATAAATTCTTTCATTGGAAGGTTTGTTACAATATCTGCCATACTAATAACAACATTTTCAGAATCAACCCTGTTTGTTAATAATCTATATGCATCAGCCGTTCCTTTACTGTCTTGCACCTCATACTCTAATTCGACATCTCCCAGCTTATCTTGAGACCAAGTTTTTTTTAGATAATTTTTTAATCTTTCTCCTTTATATGCTAAAGCAAGAATTATGTGTTTAATACCAGCATAAACCAAATGTGCAATTGCATAATCAACCATTGGCATATTTGTAACTTTAACTAATGGTTTTGGAATTAAAGAGGTCAAGGGCATTAATCTTTTACCCTTACCACCCGCTAAAATAATTGCAGACCATTCACGCGACATTTTAAGCTTTAAATTACCCTTAGAAAAATAAAATATGGAGACTTCGAGAAAATACTAATTATATATAACAAAATTAAAAGATTTAAATCTATTTTTATCTGATCGAAAGAGTACCAAATTTCGTTTATTGAGATTTACATCATCGAATTACTTTAAGTACTTTTCCAATGATTCTCTTATATCTTTTGCTGCAATATGAGGTAGCATTCTTGCAACAAGCATATCATCAGCCATTTCTGCACCACCGATTATTTCATGTGGGATAATATCAGCAAATAAATGAAAATTTGCATCATAACCATAAGGGCAACAATTAAACAAAAAATTTCGATTTTTATCAATTTTGATATCATCTAATGCTTGAAACACAATTTTCAAAGAATGTGCAAAATATTAATTTGTGAACTTAAAATTTGGTAAAATTAAAATAAATTTTGGAAATAATTTTTTATAAAATTTCAAGAAATAATCTCATCTGGCAGTCTTGTCACAAATCTGTGTTTAAGCAAAAAAATCGCGATCCCTATAGCAACAACAGAAATTATGATAACATTTGATATAATGAGAATAAAATTGTCTTGACGGTCTTTTACTATGGTAACGGTTAATCCACCTGATCCTCCAATTAAATCAGTATAAGAATATCCTGGGGATGCATGAGAAAAGGTAGACCCTGAAACAGATCCACTGGCATTAACCGATATGAAACCTTGAGCATCTAGCGTATCAGCAACTATTCGCCATTGAACTGTTTCAATATCTCCACTTTGTAATTCTCCAATAGGTAGACTTTTTGAAGGGCTTTCTCCGGGGGAAAGTGAAAACCCTGGGGGTAATTGTATGGTTGCATTAGATGTAAAAGCGGTATAATAATTATAATCGAAATAAGGTGGACACACATATTCAACGTTAGCGGATAGTGTGAATGTTGAGTTAACCACAACAGAGGAAGGAGAAGCGATTGAGATATCCCATGGGTGGATAAACAATCCCCAATTTCCGGAATATGTCCAAAAATCCATAAAAGTAGTATAATCTATTCTATAATATTCTTGAATCAGGGGATCGTGTGTAATTAAACTAGTAATAATACTACCATATCTGTTATATCCTATAACAACTCTAAAATGCCCACTTGAATGACTTTCATCATACCATTGTAAAACAATAATTGGATAGCCAGCATCTATTAAATTTATTAAACCTGTAGCTGATGTGAAGTAATTCTCGAATGTACCATATCCTATTTTTCTATTAAAATAACCTGTTATATTACTAACCATTTCATCGCCTACAGATGTACTTAAATTGCTGAAATGAGTTGCACGCCGCATATCATCATTAAAAGTCGATTTACTTATATAATCCGTTCTAGCAGCATCTGCAATCTCATATTGCGAAATATCAGGTCCGTAATAATCGAAAACCATCTCTAAACTGGCTGGACCACAATAATAGGTTTTAATTTGAGAATGGTAGGGAACGGATGGGATTATTACATCATTTGCTGCCAACCTTAAATCCGAGTTAATCTCATCAAATACAGAAGATCCAGTTTCTATTCGACTTTTGTTATGAATAAAAGGTCCTATTATAATTATTACTATTAAGACACTAATTCTTAATCTCTTTTTCATTTGGATTTACTTCTCTCTAATTAATAACTTTCAATCATTAAAACTCCAACTTTAATATTGGAGTAGAGATAAATAAGAAATTTCAATATTTAAAAATTTATTTTTTATGAATAATTTTTTACAGCAATAATTACAAAATTCAATCATGAAGGTATTGTATAATTAATTTTATTGAAGATACTTTTCCAATGATTCTCTTATGTCTTTTGCTGCAATATGAGGTAGCATTCTTGCAACGCGCATATCATCAGCCATTTCTGCACCACCGATTATTTCATGTGGGATAATATCGGCAAAGAAATGAAAATTTGCATCATAACCATAAGGGCAACAATTGAATAAGATATTTCTATTTTTATCAATTTTGATATCATCTAATGCTTGAAACACAATTTTCAGAGAATGTGCTAGATCTACAATTTGATTAATTTTCAACTGCGAAAATCTTCTAATGTGCTCATTAGGATGAAATCTAATGTGATAGTTTCTTACAGGACTCCCTGTATTGTAAAAAGTCCAAAATTCTGTTTTCAGAATAATTCTATCAGTATCTCCATGTGAAGTTTGACAGAGATGACAACCATCTCCCATTTCTTTAAAAGCTTCTAGATAACCCTCTAATCGACTTCCATGACCATCCATGTTCAAATCAATATAAACTTGGCTATGGATTCTAGGCTGACTCCCTCCCACCTTTCTCCCAATATTGAAAAAGGGCATAACTGGAATATCATAATAGTCTCTATTAATAGATTCTTCAATACAATAAAGAATTGCTGTCTTCATAGAAAGAAAGATTCCGGTGAGAACATCTTCTGGAATTAAATTAAAACACATGGAAGGATAAAATTGCCTTGAAATTGTTACCAAATTAATTCCTCTGGAAAGTCTAAGTTGGGAGGGTAAATTTTCAATAATGTATTTATTTATTGAGTCATCTATTATTCGACACATAGAGGGATACCTATTAATTAACGTTAGCGCCTTACAAGTATCTGGAACTCTCTCTATTCGGTGAGGTTTTTCTGAAAATGGATTATCTTGCTTCACTTCATCCTGGGTTATTATCATGGTATAGCCATCGCCAATAGGGTTACCCCAATCGTTATAAACTAGTTTACCCTCTGTGATTGATGTGAAAACATCTTTATATTTACCTACTAATTTCTTTGAACAATCATAAAACTGCTTTTCTTGTTCCACATCTTTAAATCCCTTTGGTCTAGTCCCTCTAATAGGACTTATATAAGAATAGTGGCCATAATATCTTGTATGCTCCTTTCGATATCCGAAATCTTCAGAAGTAATCTTCACTGTAGATAATGGATCCCACCGCTTTAGTGGGATCTCATATATATCAGTAAAATTCTCTGAATTAATAATACCCCACTCCATAAATTTAGGAGAAAAATTATATTCTTCTTGATCGAAATCTTCTTTAGGAGAAATATAAATTACCTTAGAATTTAATGATGTTATCATTTTTATTTCTTGCTAAAAATAGTTCCACTACCACAAAACAGATCAAGGATAACTAAGAAAATCTACATATTTAGAAAAATCCTATGATACTTAATATTTATTAATGCAAATACTTGTCTTATACTTAACCAATATACGCAAAAACACATCATGCAAGAATTTAAAGTAAACGAATATATCACACTTAAGCTGGAGAGCAAAAAAGCAAACATTTATGTGAAAGGAGAGCTCTTTGAGCAATGCAAATTTTTATTGTTAAATATCCCGGCAGAGGAAATTGATTCCTACAATGAAATTGAGTCGATAGACGAGATTGCCGAGAAATTAGGTTGGACAGAAGACCGGCAATTAGGCGTGGATTACGAACTTACTCCGGAAACTGAATTTTTCGGTCACTGTAGCAATCTTCAAGCATGGGTCGAAAATAACTATGATACACGCTTGCTCCACAGAAATCTAGCATTCTCGCTATTAAAAAAACTTGTAGACGTTGGTGACCTGACTGCGAAAAAAGTTTTTAAAGAAGAAATCTCAAAAAGACTTGCTAGCGGCTTTCCATCAGTTATTAATTATTTAACAAGGGAAGGCTACGACAATTATTTAAGCAGGGAAGAATATTTATTGAGTTTTTTAAATAATGAAGATGGCGAAACCTTATTAGATTTGGAAAAGATTTTAGGCTTTCAATTTCAAATTAAAGAACATTTAGATGACTTTCGTGATGTAGATGAATGTGATCGAATAGAAATTAAATCCAACAATATTATTGGGATTACACTTTCGTATGTAGAACTAACAAAAGATATAATAGGGTCATTAAAAGAATTAAAATCTTTAAGAAAGTTAATTTTTAGCTCAACTAAAATAGAAATGCTCGAAGAATTGTTCTCTGCCATAAAAAAATTAAATGAATTAAAAATCTATTGCGATGATATAAAGGAGATTCCTAAATCTATTGATATGTTAATTAACCTTGAGAAATTAATTATTACAGGAATAAGATCAAAATGTGTTCCCAATTCATTATGGAATTTAAAATCTCTTCGAAGCCTTTCTTTAGTAGGAAGTAGTATCATGAGACCCACATTACAATCAATATCTTCTTCAATAGAGAACTTAAAATCACTTAAAGTGCTCTCTTTAAGGGGAAATGAATTAACTGCACTTCCAGAATCAATAGGGCATCTAAGTTCACTTAAAGTGCTCTCTTTAAGGGGAAATGAATTAACTGCACTTCCAGAATCAATAAAAAAGCTTGGTTCGTTGGAGAGGTTAGATTTGGGTCGCAATCCCTTAAAAGAATTAGCAGAAACAATAAAAGATTTGCACTCATTAAAAATATTGTTTTTAGATAAAAACCAGGCTGATGAAAAAAAAAATAAGGAAATATTTGACTTCTTAAAAAAAAAGGGAGTAAAAGTAATAAGAATTTAAGCATCCGGATCAAATAAAATGTTGTACATTATTAATGCAAAATCAGAGGTTCCAGTCATAATCCTGTGCATATATCCTACAAAGTCAGAATCGCTACCACCAACTGTCATACCAGCGTGAGTGACGAAGGAATTATCCCATCGATTAACATAGGAATCGAATATAATCCTATTATCATAAAAATCTGTCGAATAATCTTCAATTAGTATTGGAGCTCTAGGTTTAACGGTTGTCCCGAAAAAGGTTGGATCTCCTACGTAAATCTCATCCTTCTTCAAGAATCCCCTATAATCAAAAGCGCAGATCATTTTTTTGTTTTGCTGTAAGTAATTCTTTACATTTCCATAAGTTTCTTTTATATCAACCCATTCCTTAACAACAAATGCCGCATCGTACGCTTGCACACTATAACTTATATGCATTAATTGAGACAAAGCGGCTGCGGAATCGCTTAAATCGATTTCGAAATAGGAATTAATAGGTACCCAAGTGGTATGCTTAGCTTCGGATCCGTAGTAATGACGATACCCCAATTTCTCATTATCGGTATTTATAGCTGGTAAAATTATCACTTTCCCTGAACCATGCTCGGAAATAAGATTGGTTAGCAGTTTTACCATATTCTGGACATTTGTGTCTATTAGTATATTTTTGTAATCAATCGTTCCAGCCCATTTTTTTGTAGATTGGTCAATATAACCCCATGTCATGAAGTCAGCATCTGCAAATAGTTTCTTTTGAAATTTAAGCGTTATTAATGGTATATCAGAGGTACCTTTGAATTGTAAACTGATTAAAGTTGTCGATGAGTCTAAAAGCTGTGTTTCTATTTGTCTTCGTAAATTAGATGTTTCTGTTCTCAATGTGAAAAGCTCCTTTCTAGCTTGATTAATGAATTTCTTTGCGAGCCATATATTTTTGTCTTTATCACCAGTAAAATCAAAATCTATTATCATCTTTGTTATTACACTCTCTACTGCCTTAAAAAGGTTGTTCTGAGATTTGTAAAAAAGACTTTTTAGCATATCTAAAACTTGGTATTGATTTGCAAGTCTATTGGCAATCTTCCAAGACAGAGATTTTGGAGTTCTAGCTTGGATTAAATTAGCATCTCCAATTAAAATGGGACCAAAATTAAAGACATAGGCGTTATCTCTACTATTACGAATACCCGAAGCTAAGGGTAAATAAACATGAGAATCTAGGAACGTCATCCTGTATATCAAGAGCTTCTTTTGAGTGAATTTGCTATAAACATGGAAAAGCAAATTCAGAGTCTGATTTCAATGAAAATTCCTTGAAAAAATTAATAAAAAAAGCAACATAAATAAGCTTTTTAATAATTTATTCAAATTTTTAGTATTAAGAAATGAATTTTAGATGATTCAATGACATCATGATTAGAACAGAAGTAGTTATAACTACATTAGGTAAGGTTCAAGGTTTTATCGAATAAAGCATACAAATTTTTAAAGTTATAACTCTATTTAGAATTTTAGCCTATATTTCTTGATTTTATCTTCATTGGTGTCTAAATACTTATAGATAAAATGTATATCTGGGAAGTTAAATCCATTTTTTTTGAACATTTTTAAGAATTTAGGAGTTTTGTTTACCCCATCATATTTGTCTTCTAAATGTTTTTTGTACTTAAAACCTGCGTCATTTAAAGCTTCTTCATTTGTAAAATCATATCTATTAGCTATATAATTGTATTCAGAACTATAAAGTAAATCTTGGGATTCTGTAATTTCTAAAATTCTAAACTTAGAAGTTTTTTTATCCCTGACTTTTCTCAGACATTCTTGCATTTTATCAATCAGATAGAAATAAAAATCGAGAGGAAAATCTTTGATAGCAAAAAATCCATCTGGCCATTCAATTTTTTCAAAGCAGGTATGAAGTAGAATAATTCGACAAACTAATTGGAGTAATTTTTGATAGTCTCGGTTTTTTAATAAATTCTTATCCTGAGCTACACCATATAGTATATATGCCGCTACAACTCCATGGTCGGTTGATCCTCCCTCTTTTTCGATATAATGCCGAATTTTACTTAAAATATTGACATTATTTATGGATACAGAGATGAATTCTATAAATCTATCATATTCCTTCAAGATATTTTCTACAGGAGCAGAAGGTTTACTAAACAAACCCTTATTAATAATATTATCCACAATATGAAATGGGGGTTTACCAAAAGTGTCCCATGGTTGTCCAATATCATGATAAAGGGCGGTAAAAAACCAAAGTTTTAGGATCTCATATTTATCTATATTTAGTAGATCTGAAAAATAATCAATAATTTTTTTTTCCCCACTTAAGATAAATTCTAGATTGAATAGTAAACTTCCAGTTATAGCAACTTTAGCCATATGGGAGAGGTTATCACGATAAAACTGACTTGTTTCAAACATTAATTTCTCTTTATTTCGATAGGATATTAAGACTGTATGTAGTTCTTGATATAATTCATGGGGTAATAATTTTTCCAATATGTTTAAGACAAATGTATAATCAGTTACTTCATAATAAGTTGAAGGATTCAAATAAATACCCGGAATATATATTTTCAAGTTATCTGCGAAAGGTTCATTAAAAAAACGCTTCAATAGTTCTCTTTTTTGAAACTCAAAAAATGGTTTATTTAGTATATAAAAATTATTGGCCGTCATTAGAGTTATTTAATTTCTGTGTTATTAGGTTCCCCTTATTTTTACTATTTATTTCTTATTAAAAGAGACTTAAACTTTTACTTTTTCATAACAAGCTTTAATATCTTCTATCATATCAGGAAAATCTTCGGTGAGAGCTTTATGTAGAGCGTTAGGTATCAAAATTTTAGACTCATAAGCATAAATTGGGATTCTTTTTAATAAATCTTTATATTTATCAACTATATTTTCTTCTTTCATTTGTTCATTTAGCATATAAAAGTTTTTAGTTGTTGGTTGTACATGTGGAGTTATAATAAGATCACGTGGAGATTTTATTTTGAAGAAATCTTTATCATTTGCACTTATTAGTACGTGGTGGAAAAAAACTTCATCAACATACTTCTCACAAACACCTTCAAGCTTCTCAACTAATACTTGGTTATTATCACCTTTTCTTAACTCTTTGATCTTTTCCAAAAACATTTCCCGAACAACATTAATAAATTCTTTTTGACACTCCATAGATATATTTATTCTTTCCATTGGTTTTTGGAGAGATATTTTTAAGGTAATATCAGGATTATTTTTTTTTCCAATAAATGTATAAGGAATCTCAAAGTTATATAAATCTATTAGCTTTTGATAATAATCTGAGTAGATTTTTTTCAAGGGGGAACTTTTCAGCTTTACTTTATTATCATAAAGAGTATTCAAGATGAAGGAATCATCTAATAAGTGATAGTTTTTAAAATTTGGTTTGTCTAGATAAGGATCAAATGTTTTCTGTTCATCTAAAAATATAAATATATCTCTAAGATATTTCTCGATAGCATGACAACGATTATGATAATATACTGCATTATACATGAAAAATTTGGCCCAATAATAATCAATTAATGCTTGTAATGCCTTCTCCTCCAGTATTAACATGGGTTTCTTTGTCCTTTCAGAAATGATGACTCGCGTCAAATCCATAATTCTTTGCCAATCAATTGTCCCATATTCTTTTGTTCCACAGAAATGGGAGTCTCGGAGTAAATAATCGAATTCATCAATAGAATAAGTAGGACCCATAATTAATTTACTTAAAGCTTTTAATAATTTGTGTTTTTTAAGTTCTTTTTGAAGTTGTATAGGTCTAAATATGTCTAATAATAATTGTGCTGAAAGTGAACCTCCATAATATGTTTTCATTTTATTTGCAAAATCATCTATTACGTCTTTGAACGATTTATCATGTTTATAAATTTCTGGAACTATTGTTTCATGATTATATCCCTTATTGAATAAAACATAGAATTCAAAAGCGTGTGAGAAAGGACCATGTCCAATATCGTGGATAAGCCCCCAGAATCTTAATATACGTATAATCCCTTCAATCTTATTGGAATCTAGATCCATATATCCTCTTAATTCTTCTAAAGAGCGATGGAGAATATTACCAGTAAACATTCCAGCAAGGTGCATCACTCCTAATGAATGAATGTACCGTGTGTTTAATCCGGAAGGGTAAATCGCCCACGCATTGTTTAGTTGTCTTATACGACCTAATCTTGAGAATAATGGATTTTTTATCAATGGCATCTCATCTGGTAAGATTTTAATATATCCATAGATCGGATCCCGTATACGTTTTTCTGGGATGCGTTTTGATAAGTAAATTTTTAAATCACCTTTCTTAATTGGTATTATTGGATTAATATATTTTTTGAATGACTGTATAAAAATTTTGTTAACCGTTTTACTCTTTTCCTTTATATATGATGAAAATTTATAAATATGTAAAAAGATCTATCAATTAAAAAAATACAATTTGTGAAGGGAAATGAACAGTTTGGAAGCCCAACTTCCTGATCCGACAAAAATAATATTTATTCTGGATATATTGAAAAATAATGGAAGAATAGATTTGCAGATAGACGTTAGTAGAGTTTATAACTTTGTTAAAGATATTGGGAAAAATGGAATTATCTTTGATTATGACGAAGATGATGAATATAAAATAGAAGATAAATTGTTTAACTCTGTAATGAATATTGATATAGTCAACTTAGAAAAAGATGAAATTATTAAACGCTCTAATGGAGATCAGTTAGAATTTAATTCTAAAGCGGAAAAAATAGTTGGAGATCTCAAAGTAAAATATAAATTGGATTATGAGTATATTAAAAAGTTAATTTATGAGAATCCTATATTTAATACATTATCCTAAATAAATTAAATTAATACTTTTTTACGTTTCAATTTATCCTTAGTAAGATATTGCTAGTTTTATTAATCTATAGTTTTTTATAGTCTTGTTATAAGATAACTACATATCACTATTTGTTTTACATTTAATATATTTAAAATCAAAATGAGTAAAGACATATTTTTTTGGTAAACTCTAATTAAATTAACACAAGCACCATTGTATCATGGATAATTTTTAATTTTATTCCTCTATAATTCTTACCATTAGATTTAAGATTGTTAATGGACTTATCTTATCTCTCTAAATTATCTCCCTCCCCCGTGGTGCCTCCTCCTAAAAAAGTAGAGTTTTAAATTAGAAGATCATGATATCTTCCATTTTACTCCCGGTTGCTTGTAGGGTTAGCGATATAGTCCTTAATGTATCTATAAGTATCTATAATACAATCTAAAATTCTTTTAATTAACATACTTTAATGTTTTTTGTCGGAGTTATGTCGGGCTAATTCATAAGTTACTTATTTCTTTTCAATTCAATTAATTTATTAATGGGTTAATGGGTTGACCATAAACTTTAAAAGTACATAATTCTAGAAGAATTATGTTATGAATATAATATCTAGAAGAAAAAGGGGTAAAAAACGGGGTAATAAAGAGTTTCTAAAAAAACATTGGCAAATTTTTACTTTATTTATTACATGTACATTTACATTCTCTATTGTAATTACATTTCAATTTATTTTAATATAAATTTCGATGCAACTGAAGTTACTATATATATTGTCACTTTGCTCTTTATACCATTTTTGTTCATTTTTTTCAGGTACTTCATAAAATCAAACATGTCTAAACAATAACAAACGATGAAAAAATAGGTAATTTACTTAGATTCTCAAGATTTATAGTAAGAACTTTATTTCCGATATGCCATAAAGGGATCTGGAGCGAATCGGTATATCACAGAAAGGGATGAAAATACTAAAATTTATATGGCTGTATAGTTATACATAGTATAACATTGTATAACAGAATAATAAAAAGTGATTATTATTAGAGAAAAAATGGTTAGAATGTCTGATAATGAATATTTAACTCTAAAAAAAGCAAAAAATGAGTTATTGAAATTAGGATTTAATAACCTTAATTTACCAAATAAAAAAATTTGCTCTAAATGTGGTGAAGAAATGCACGGTTTTGCAATAGATTTTCATCATAGTAATTGTCCCAAGTGTGGAAATCAAGAAACAGGTTTTTGGATCTCTGCTACAGGTGTCTTTACGTTAGGGGCATTAGCTACAATTGGTATAGGTGCTCTTCTATATTATTTATTCAAAAAATAGTTACATTAAATTTAGTTATAAAATCAGAAAAAGTTGGGTTGACAATTTGAGAGAAAGATGTCATAAAGGTTTAGCTGAATTAGTAGGTGCTTATGGATCAGTTCATATACTTAAGAATTTTTTACCCAAATTGTTAATTGCCTCTATTAAGCCAGATCTGGAAAATAGACAAAGTATCGAAGACAATTTGGATGATCTTTCTAAAATAATACCTATCCTATCTACATGGTTTATTGAACACACGATTATTGCGAAGGAGTTGGCAATTTTAAATTTAAGGAAGGGTCGTGAGGCTCGCCTCAAAAATAATCCCACTTGGATTAATTTCTTAGGGGTAGCATTCCATTACATTACAGATTGGGGAACACCATATCAT
>SDBU01001752.1_pt1 | contig 30074 bp, 29 predicted proteins | sample 2277071 | NCBI WGS metagenome assembly SDBU01 (sample SAMN10397929, study PRJNA504765) | marine sediment metagenome | isolation source: marine sediment core GS08_GC12, 126 cmbsf | place: Arctic Ocean: Gakkel Ridge, Loki's castle | collected 2008 | reverse complement strand
TTGCAAATGAAAGAACAAATCCCATCACAGTGTCCGAAACAGGTTCGGAAAAGGCATTCGGTGTGTTATAAACGGGAATTCCAAGATGTTTGGCAGCCTCTTGATCAATCGAATCGATTCCTGTACCCCATTTTACAATTACCTTCAATTTCTTTGCTTTCTGTAATACCTTTTTTGTAAAACTATCATCTCCACAAATAATTCCGTCATATTTTTCGATAATAGGAAGTAAATCTGTCTCGGATAATCTTTCTTTAACAGGCAACAGGTCGATATCGATGTCATTCTCTTTAAAAATATGCGATAGTTTATCGATTTCCATATGCATGTAAGGTGCTGAGATTAGGACTTTCCATTTCATGTATCAATTCCTCCTTGAAAAAAATCTTTCTACCAACCAGTATATAATTTACTCCATGTAGAATCTCTTTTCAAAATCACTCCATAAAAGCCTTCAAAATCAAACATCCTCCAATAATTTTTGCTAATTCGCAACCAATGTTTTCTTGGATATTGTAGATAAATTCTTTCAAACGCTACACTCCAACCTGTAAATTTAAAAAGCAATTGAAGGTCTTCAGGAGAAAGCTCGAATATATGCGTGTTTTCTGCTGACATTATTTTTTTTCGAGAAAGATTTTGTTTATTTAAATTTCTTATCTGATGAAGTCCAATTCGGCTCGATTTAAGGTAAGATACTGTTATTACAAGTAAATCGCAGTTTGTTTGTGATAGTTTATATAAAAATTCAGCAGGATTCATTAAATGCTCAAGGGTTTCAAAACAAAGAAAAATATCAGCGGTTATATGATACTTCTCACCAATTTCTTCGGCTCTTGCACATATAGCTTCAAATCCTTTTTCTCTTATTCTCTTCACTGCTTTTGGATCAAGGTTAATACTAATGGTACGAATGTTTCGGTCACCAAAAAGCGCCTTAATATATTGAATGTGAGTACCGGCAGAATCACCAATATCAGCAATTATAAGATCATCTTTTGCACTTTTTTTAAATATATTGATAGCTTCTTGTGCAAGAGATATTTGAAAAGCATGTTCCCCCCTTACTTTTTTTGTCAAATATAAAGTATCTACTTTAAAAGTGCTATATTGATGTGTAATATCTGGTACAATTTCATCTAGTTTATAAACAAGCTGTGAAAACCCCTGTTCATGAACTGCCTTCTCAATAGATTTTATCGCCATAAACTGGGAAAAACTATGCCAGTAGTTCCTAATTTTTCGGTATAAATGAGATGGAAAAACTTTTTGAAGAAATCTCTTTAATTTCATTTTATTATCCAATCTCCATATTATGAATTCTATATGAATAAATTAGTGAGTCTTTTTTCATCATCTTTTCTACTTCCTTTAAATCTTCCGTGGTATCCACACTATATAATAAGTTACTAATGTTTATATTTTACCATCTTACTGAGGAGGACTACCCTCAACTCTCTGAATTTCATAGAGTTAGGTCAAAAAATCATTCGCCACCACTAACACAAATAACGGTCCCAGTAATAAAAGAATTGTCCTCCGTTGCGAGGAATAATATTACTCTTGCAATCTCCTTTGGCTGTGCCAACCTTTTAAGTGGAATTAAGGAAATCCTTTCGCTCAAATCAGATCGGCCTATCTTTTTATGGAGAGGGGTATCCGTAACACCTACCTGGACTGCATTAACCAGTATATTATATTGGGCACCTGCCTTTGCAAAAGAACGAGTGATAGCTTCTAATGCTGCTTTTGAAGCACTGTAGTGAATTGTGGTAATGGAACCTCCGAATTTAACCCCTATACTGCTTATGTTAATAATCCGACCGGATCCATTTTTTTTCATATATTCAAATGCCTTTTGACTTAAAAGAAACGGCGCTTTTGTGTTCACTTGAAAAGAGCTGTCCCATACTTCTTCCGTTAATTCTTCCAGCGGCATAGGATTGATTTCACCGGCATTATTAACCAATACATCTATTCCACCAGCCCAATCCACAAAATTCTTCCACAAAGAGAGAACCTTATCTGTTTTTGTGAAATCTGCTTGAAAGAGTCTACATTGCCTCTCGGAAAATTTTTTCTGTATGGCATATGCTCCAGTCCGATTCTTATTGAAATGAAGACCTACCTTCGCTCCTTGCAGTAAAAATTCTTCTGCTGTACTCGCCCCGATACCAGAACTCGCTCCTGTAACTAGCACACGCTTGTTTTTCATTGTTTCTCCTATAAAGATCTTATGCTTTTAGAAATTTTCTTCTAAATATTTCTTCCAGAGCTTAAAATGTTTCCTCCCCATTAGTGTTCCTTGGACATCACACATCTTGCATGGGGTAAAATTACGATCTCTCTTAATAAGCCTCTTTCTCAACCCATTCATTAAATCACTGTTCCAAACTTCAAATACAGACATTTCATCTAAGTTTCCTACCTTAAGCTTCTTTATCCAATCGTGTGGGCACAGAAAAACGCTTCCGTCGCAATCAATTATGAATGAATAAAACGGGTAATAACAACTCCTTCTCATTGGCTGCCTGAGGGGGGCAATCCCTATCTCGCCCATATTCAGTAGACCAGCGCGGTTGGACATAGTGATACCGAAATGTTTTTCCTTCGGCAAATAGCGAATTCTAAGAATAAACTGTTTATTATTAAGCCCCGCATTTTGTTTCATCCGCTCAAATTTAGCTATCTGATGAGGTCCATCATAAAGACTCACACATATATTATCTAATCCTGACTCAAAAAAGAGATCGAGTTTCTCTGCGGTCAAAAAATCACCATTTGTAACTATCTCCAATTTACTTTCGGAGCAGTATTTTTTTGTCAGAGAAATTAATTCGAACAACTGTGGATGCATGAGAGGTTCGCAATAACCAGAAAATAAGACCTCTCCTCTATAATCTATAGTATGAAGATCACGCATAATCTTCTCATATAAAGATATTGACATATATTCCTTTTTATTGGGGTACAGTTTAGGATCGTGACGGGGGCAAAAAACGCATTTCCGGTTGCATAATCCGCAAATATTGCATTCTACGACTGAAAAAGAGGGAACGCCATTAACTAAGGGAACCTCCGAAACGTGACCATTAATTATAGCTCCTTTTCGTTCAATATTTGGATCAAAATATATTTTCCCCATGATTTTTCACTCCGTTTTATGTATTTTTAAATCATATCAAAATTTATCAAAACCCTCGGATATTTTTTTTCTTTCGTTACAATCCATGCTTTCTTGTAATCGGAAAGTTTGAATTCCTTCCCTATAAGTGAGTCAACCATATCTTTCGTAACCGAAAGTATGTGGATAGCTTCCTCCCAATCTCTTGGTGCACTCGCAATGGAACCAAACACAGTTTTGTCGTACCCTACAATGTCTCCAAAAACTAATGGAGTTGGCTCCATCATTGGCAAACCCAGAATGAGAATTTTTGCTCCCGCTTTTGAAACAGAAATTAAACGTTGTGCAACTATAGGTTTTCCTGTTGCTTCTATAGCAAAATCACTATAAACCTCATCCGCTATTGTAGCCTGGATTTGATCTGCGAAGTTTTTTGATATTTCTAATCTTTCAGGCCTACAATCAATTATTGTTACGTGAACTCCATAATGTTTTAAAGCAAGTGCACACATACATCCTATAATACCGGCTCCTACAATTGTAGCAGAATTTCCCGGCACAGGCTTTAGTTTTCGTATTCCCTTTAGACTCACAGCCAGCGGCTCTATCAAAGCAGCTCGACGAAGGGTAATATTCTCTGGTAAACAATGTATTCTACTGGCTGGTATAGTGACATATTCTGCATAGGCGCCGTCTTTGTTTATCACTCCCACTTCTGTTCTGTTCGGGCATGCAAAGTAATCGCCTCTTGCACAACTGGGGCATTCTCCACAGCCATTTGCACATTCTCCCACCACTTTATCACCTAATTTTACATTAGTAACCTCTTTCCCTACATCGACCACAAGGCCTGAGAACTCATGCCCAGGGACTATTGGATACCTGGCCAAACCTTTCACGTAATAATCAAGCTTCCCTTCTGCAACTTCTATATCAGTGGGACATACGCCCACAAAGGCAACTTTGATTAATACATCATTGACTTTAAGCTTAGGGATTTCGCGAGTTTCAACAGAATGTATATCACGTCCTTTGATGACTACAGCTTTATATTGCTTCGGGATGTTGTCAAGATAATCCTCTTGCTCAACTTCTGGGCTTGTTTGTTTCATGCCATTATAGATACCCAGTTGCTGAGCCACCCGGTAAGGTAAAACGCTCCCAAACCGAGAGAATGGTTTCTTTTCTTTTATGCCATAAACAAGATCACCAAGCGCATTCCTTATGACACTGTAGGTTAAGTGCTTAAATGTAAATGTGTCCGCTGGCGAAATTTTGTGATATGCCATCGCTTCCCTGTAATGTCGGTGGTAAATCTGGCGGTAATTCTCATAATGGTGATGATAGACCTGTGCATCCGCTGCATATGCCACATGGTATCCAGCTTTTTGAGTACGAATTGCCCAGTCTTTATCTTCAAGCCCCGGGAGTTTTTCATTAAACCGGAACTGCTGCCATAGATCTCTCCGTATAGCGCTGTTTGCGTTATTGCACTCTGTCTCTTCTAAAAGAATTCTTGAATATGCCCCATAGTCCAACAAATAATCTCTGGCTTCCGATAAAAGTGTTTCAGGTCCCGGCAGTTGACGTCCATATACTATCGCCACTTTTTCATTCTGAAAGGGCTGCAATATGTTGGTAAGCCAGCTTTGATTCACTGGAACAGCATGTGCACTAACAACAACCAGAAATTGCCCTCTTGCACTCCGGCAACCAACATTTAAAGAATATCCGAACGTAAAGCTTGTTGACGGAATTTGAATCAGATGAGTCGGATATTGTCGCACAATATCAAGTGTCTTATCAGTAGAACCAGAATCAACCACTATGATTTCCCAAGCACGAAAATCCTGCTTCATAATCATGCTGAGCACTTCGCCAATGTGTCTTTCTTCATTATGACTACGGATTATAATAGAAGCGACAATTTTATTCATGGTACCTCCGCAATTACTGAGCAGGGTCCGCCATCTGGAAAAAGCCCCCAAAGTGGACAGATGAATAAACGTTCGACCTCTTTAATACCAATTGGAATCTCCATATCTTCAAGAATTAGCACTGGTTCTGACTTAACATTAGAAGAAAGAAGAACGCGATGAGCTTGTACACCTTCCTTTGGATTCTCTGGATGCGATATTGAAATTGAATCCGTACCAATTAATTTAAGTTTTGTCTTATCACGGATAAATCGTGCTGCCTCGGCCGACAAACCTACATTTTTAACAGTTTTTTCCTCGTTTTTGTCTATAATACTACAATAATGGACCTTAATAATCAATGCCTCCGTTTCCTTTTCTAACAAAGTTAGTTGTAAGTCATCAATATTTATGTAGTCATTTTGCACCCCTTCCACTTCAACTATTTTGACTCGAGTAAATATCAAATCTCTTACGGAATAGTCTGTCAGTTTTTTCCCATCCTCAAAGAAGTGGAAAGGAACATCTAAATGAGTACCATTGTGACTATGAATCAGAGCTATATAGTTGTTACTTACGTCTCCAAGAGGAATTCGAGTATAATTTAATAAGACATTCTTTGGGTTTCCTGGAAAAATGGTATTATAAGGTGAAATCATCTTTGATAGTAGAACTAATTTAGACATTCGCTACCTCCAAAATATAGAATCAAATTCTCACTCTATTCGCTATCTTTCCCTTTAAATGACTTTACATTTTTGCTATTCAGCTATGGCTTCATATGTAAGCTGGTGTCGTTGGTATAGAATACCATCAGTTATGACAACCTTCATTTCTCATGCCTCACATTACAATAAAGCTTCAAAGTCGGATCATATAATAAAAGTTTTTCAGCGGATACCAAGTCTTCCATTGTGTCTACGCTTTTTACTTTTTTTTCAGTCTTTACAATTTTTACCTTATATCCGTGCTCTAATAGCCTTAACATGTCTATAGATTCTGAAATTTCAAGTGGTGTTGGCGATAAATTTATAAATGTTTGTAAAAAATCTTTTGTCATTGGAATAATACATATTTGCTTCAGGATAGAAGAAATACCTTCATTACGAATATTAGTAGGTATTGCTGCACGTGAAAAATATAATGCATTTCCTTTTGAATCAGCAACAACCTTTACTTCGTTTGGGTCTTTTGCTTCTTCATTTGTAGCCACGGCTGCTAAATTAACACAGACAACTTCTTGATCTGCCACTAGTGCCTCTATTGCCATGTCTATCATTTGTGGGGTAATAAGAGGCTCGTCACCTTGAATTGTTACTACTACATCTGCTTCCACGCTTAAGGACGCCTCGGCTACTCGATCGCAGGCACGCTTATGTAACGGACTTGTCATAATAGGTTTACTGCCAAAACTTTTTACTTCCTTTGCAATATTATAATCCGGTGTTGCTACGTAGACCTCGTCTACTTTTTTACAAAGCTTGCAACGTCGATATACGTGTTCAACCATCGTCATGTCCAGTAATTTAGCTAAAGGTTTACCTGGAAAACGACTTGAAGCCATACGAACCGGAATTATCGCAATAATCTTCATAATAATATTTCTCCCTTCACATAATAGGTTGATATGTGCTAATTTCTGGCAGTGCTTACATTTAGCTCAAAATAACTATTTCCACCACTCTTGGACGCCATATATGTCATTTGGTATTCCATTTTTATCCATATATTTTTTTACTGCAAACTGCAACGAATGTTCTCTATCACAAGTTTTTATAATTTCTTCCATAAAAAAATCTATAAATTGTACCATGCGCTCCTTACCTCGGAAATCATCGAAATAATTTATCTTCTTTCTCCACTTTGAAAAATCACCCACTGATTTATCGCCATTGGCCGATTCTTTGACAGCGTTTTTAATCTCATTGGTGGATGAAAAGATTATCTTTTGGTCTTTATCCTTATATATGGGAAAATCAAGCCAACCTATACAGTCCCAATGGATAGCCTTACAGCCGTAAAGGCCGGCAATTATTCCAGCTGAGTTAATTCCGTAACCAACCGATAAATCGGCATGTATTGCTGCAAAAGCGGGATCAAAAAGTTCATGATCTAAAATAATTATTCGTTTTTGATTTATAAAATATCTAATTTTAGATAAGATACTATCTCCTCCAGGTATATTTGTCAAAACATCTATTAAATCAAAATGTTTACTCTTAATTATTGCAGCAAATTGGGAATTTTCTTCCAATAATTCAATAACAGCGATATAAAATTGAAAAAATGTTTCTGCAGTTTGATTAAAATTATATGCAAAACCACTATCAAATATACACATTATAAATTTTACATTTTTCGATAACTTTATTAACAAGGAATTATTAATGCTATAATTCCCACCAACCCATAATCCACAGGGTAATATATATTCACATGTGTTTCCCTTTTTCTGCAAGAGTTCATAGTGCGCTTTTCCCCATGTAAAAAATACATGTTGGGGTGTTAGATAGAAAGGTTCTTTATATTTTGGAAGATTATCATAGTGTATTCCTATCATTATCCCACCGGCAGATTTTATTGCCTGTGCCTGTGCTTCCTGAATCCAGCTGACAACCCGATGTTGAATAAAAATTTTTACATTGAACCTTTTGAATAGATTTAAATATAATCGATAGTAAACTTGAAAACGTACTTTAAAAAAAATTAACCAAATATGTTTATAATTTTTTCTTATTATTAGGGGATATAGGATATGCAGTATATCGCGCATAGTTAAGAAAGCATGTCTAAAATGATGTAAATCTAACCAGCTTAAATTTAGATTTTCTAATGAATCAGTAGTTTCGCTATTAATGGGTGTATCAAGCCTATCAAGATAATAAACAAATTGATAATCCTTATTAATGTTACTTGTACTAAAAGTTTTTCTAAGCGGCCTCCATAAAGCACTTTTAGGCTGACATTGAAACCAGACTGAAGGTTTCGTATCATTGTGTTGAATAGTTCCGATAATATTTTTTGAAAATATCTGAAGCAGTAGAGTTCTAATAATAAGATACGGCGGAATCGCAATTAAGCGAAAATAACTAACTATAGGAGTAAATTGCCTTATTTTTATACCTTTTTCTTTGAAATAATTTATAATTATGTAATTTGCGAAATTACTTGTAACATGTATTTCGTGTTCACAATTTTTCATTTGCGACATTTGTTTTTTAACCATAGTTATAAATCCAACGCGAGAATATAAACTAGATGTTAAATAACATCTAGTTACATATCTCATCCATTTTGGTTCTTTCGGGATATTAACTTTACAAAACAATTCTAAAGAATTCAAAAGATCATCTGTTCTACGATATTCTAAGGCATATCCTTTTTCATCTTTTTGATCTAGTAAAAGTACAGCGGGTAAAAATTCGGGGAAAATATTGTTCTTTTTTAATAGTCTAAGAATTTTTTGTACAAAGTACGAAATCTGATGTTCATCGTATCTAATTTCAATATTACAATATAAATTTTCAATTATAAAAAGTAACACATGTAAAATATTAAGTTTTTCAACCCATATTACTTTTTTATGTTCTGAATTTCTATATTTCACGTTTCTCTGAAATCTCCTATTTTTTATAATTTATCTTTGTATTATAACAAAAAATGTCTCTCCTCTTTTTCTGTTTCTTATCAATCACTTCCATTTTAATACCTTCTAATTTTATTTAAACAAATCTTTCTTAAGACTTTTATTGCCATAAAATAGATTTCTGCTATTAGACTATCTAACTGCTAATTCCCAACTTAATGGTGTGCCTTTTTTGATATCTATTTTTGCTTGTTTACCTAATATTTCTTTTAAATATTTCGGAGGCAAGCCATAACCCGGTCTTATGGAATGGACATTTTCTTCGGTGAAAATTTCTCCAGCTTTTATGTCTTTTACTACAAATAAAGAGCGGGAAAATTCGCGACTTTTTTTCATTTTTTCAGTTAAATCATAGGAAACTTCACCTAAAGCCCTTTCTACTTCTCTTATTGATTTTACCATTACCTTGAATTCATCAGGTTCTAAGGAAAAGGCAGTATCTGGTCCTCCCAGTGATCTATCTAAGGTTAAATGTTTTTCTATAATACAAGCCCCAAGGGCAACAGAAGCAATGGGAACAGATATACTCAAAGTATGGTCAGATAAACCCACCACAGTTTTAAAAGTATCAGCTAAATTAGAAATAGTCTTTAAATTTATTTCTTCTAAAGGTGCAGGATAAGCACTGGTGCATTTAAATAAAGCTATTTGATTATATTGTATCTTTTTAAAATTCATTTGATTACCCTAACACATTTGAAAGCTTCAGCATAATTCAAACCAACTTCCATTCCCCGATTTTTGGCAATAAGTTTAACTCCTTCCAAAGATCTTGGGTGTGGATACTTTTTTAATTCGGTTTTATATTCTTCTAAAGATTTAAGTTTAGTGTCAATTGTTTCTGAGATATCATAAAATATATTAGGTGAGAAACTAATTGGATAAGACCATTCCGTAGAAGATGGTATTTCAAAAGAATATGCCTCTTTCACACTCTCTTCCTTCATGGGCCTTGTTGCGGTTATTACAGCTTTATATGTAATTTGATGATCAATGTTTAGATCTTTTTCATAATGAGTAAAAACAATATTTGGCTTTATTTTGTTTTTAATTTTTTCAATCACTTTTACAATATCTAAAAATGAAACAGTATCAAACCTGTTATCGGGAAAGTCATGGTAAAAAACTTTTTTAACCCCTAATATTGTATTAGCTTTTTTAGCGTGTTCTTTTAAATTTGTAATTTCCCTGCACCGTTTTTCTTCACTTCTTTTATCATCTCTTGAAGTAATTCCTTCTCCTAAAATTAGAGAATAAGCTTCGTAATTTTTCTCTTTAATCAATTTCGCAATAGTCCCGCCACAACCCAGAACCTCATCGTCAGGATGGGCGGCAATAACCAAGATTTTTTTCATACTGGAAACATCCTCCTAAGTTCCTTTTTTGAAATATTTCCTTGCATAATCACATCTAACGCCCTTTCCGCCCCTACATTGAAAAGTAAATCGACTATTGATAAATGGCTGATAAAATCTCCATAAAGCTGGGGATAGACAGGATGATTGTAATTCTGAAAATATATTTTTATACCTTTCTTAGCAAAATTTTCTTCTTTTACATAATCCTTGCCAATTGCTCCAAAAATATATAAATCTGCAGATAATTTTTTACACATATCTAATACCAAATCGCTCTTTCTGCCCTCAAAATCTATTTCGGACATTTTATAGTATTTGACTTTTATGTTTAGAATATTCAAGAACCACTTCAGCATATATTCATTTAAATCGGATAAGCGATACCACTTATGGCTGTAACAATCCCTAAAAAAATCAATATATTGATTAAAATAAGATCTCGATTTATAATTCATCTCAATTGATTTTAGATGTTTTTTTCGCCAATTTATTGTATTGTTAATTTCGATCTCTCCAACTTTTTTATTGAAATGGTCCTTGGATTTAACAGGAGCGGTCAGCCAGAATGCTCCATTAGGACCTTTTAATTTGTTGCGGTTATTCCAATCTTTAGTTTGATATTGAACACTATCAAAATAACAAAAGGAATCGGCAATAGCAATTTTATGAAATAGCCCTAGCCACGGTAAATATACAGGTTGATGTGCAGTAAGAATCATTTAATATCCTTTCTATAGTAATTACAAAATAATATAAGATATATTCGGTTCATAATAAAACTGTTTCAATTTATATTTATTTAAATCTAACTCTTCTATTAAAGCAGTTGTCTCACCAGGCCAATCGGGATTATTAACTTCATCAAAGACTATAACAGCTCCGGACGACATTCTAGGTAAAAATATTTTTAGAGCTTCTTTGGTGGGCTTGTAAATATCAAAATCCAGATATAACAATGATATTACGAGATGTTTATTTTTCTTAAGAAACTCTGGTCCGGTTTTTAGAAAGTCCCCCTTAATTAATTTAACTTTCTTTATATGTGAAAGAAATCTGTTGGAATCATACAATTTTATTACTTTTTTTAAATTGTTATATGAATCTGCGGCTATTCCACCCTTTCTTGCATTAATATTCTCTTCATAGGCCTTATCTTTGTTATTGACACAGGGGAAACCAGAAAAAGTATCAAATCCAATAATCTCACGATGATAGTTTACTGGTTCGTATATTGATGATAATTGAGCCCAAGCCATTAATCCCCCTCCTCTAAAAATCCCACATTCTATAATAGAACCTTTTATGTTTAAAACCATCTTAAATAGTTCATTGCGTACTAAAAAACGAGCAAGAATTTGTCTGGGTACATATTTAGTAAAATCTTCAACAATTTCTACTCCTGATTTCTTCTTCTGAGCAATTATTTCAATTAAATATTGATTTAGTCTATCGAGATAATCTTTTTCTTCTTTTCTCTTCATTTTATTATATTTCCTTTCTTGCTATTATTATAAATTCGTCAAATTCAATAAATCTATGAGGTTTGTCATAAACCTCATTCAGCGAATGTCTTATAATATTTTCTATCTTAAACTTTGAATATAAATCAAATATTTCCTTAATATCCACAAAATGCACTTTTCCAGCTTGATAAAAGCTCCCCTGTCTAAAATTATTATAAGTATTTGGTTCTATTTCTTCTCCGAATTCTCTATCAGGATGATATGAACTATAAATAAAGCTTATAAAAATTCCCTTATTTTTTAGTTTTTTATGAATCTCTTCTATCGTATTTTTAATATCATTGAATTTATTGGCATATAAACTTTCCCTATCAATAACTATATCAAAAAAATTATTTTCATAGGGTAACTTTAAAAAATCTCCTTGAACAAAGTCCCCCTTTAGATTCCATTTTTTAAACCTTTCCTTACAAATTTTTATGGCTGTTTTTGAACCATCTAATCCGTAAACATCAAAGCCATTTTCAGATAAAAATTTTGAATTATTGCCAGCACCGCAGCCCAAATCCAATACCCTTATTTTACTTCTTTTTTCTTTAGAAACATTAAAAAAATTCCTTGCAATTATGCTCACTAATATATCATAAGGATACAAATTTGCCTGTTTTCCTTTCGAGTAAATATTCTTTTCCCAAGTTTTATCAAAACTTTTTTCAGCTTCATTTTTAATCATTGTTTTTTAAAAAATCCTCCTTTAGAATAAATTTTATTCTTGTTATATTTGAACTATTTAAAGAAGGGTAAATTGGCAGCGATAAAGTTGTTTTTGAAATATTTTCACTTACTGGAAAATGAGCTGGATTTTCATTTAAATAACGATGTAAAAGTTCATAAGTTTCTATTGGAATAATTGTTTTAATTCCTTCTTTTTCCAGAAAATCTTTTATAATTCTAGGTTTATTACTTCGAATTAAAAAACGGTAAAAATTTGGCTCCTTATTTTCAATATCATAGGGAGGCCATACTTTATTTTTGGGTAATATTTTATAATATTTATTAGCTATTTTTTTTCTTTTTTCTAAAAAAAAGGGTAATTTCTTTAATTGAACTTTCCCTATTGCTGCCTGAAGATCAGACATTTGAAAATTGAATCGCGGTTTATATTTTTTTCGACAATCAAACTCTCTATAATCCCTTGCTTTCTCGACAAACTCCTGATTCTTGGAAACCAACATTCCACCATAACATGTTGTAATAACTTTTGAAGCATAAAAAGAAAAAATTGCTATATTCCCAAAAAGGCCTACATGCTGGTTTCCTATTTTAGAACCCAAAGCTACTGCACAATCTTCAATTATAGGAATACCGGATTTTTTAATAAGAGTTATATCAGCAGGTACTCCAAAAGTGTGAGGGACAATTATAGATTTTGTTTTATTGCTTATCTTTCCGATTATATCTTGATAAGAAATGTTGAAATCCCTTTTTTCAACATCTGTAAGAACAGGTTTTGCTCCTACCATATAAATTGCATTTAGCACTGCAGAACAAACATAGGTTGGAACAATGACTTCATCACCATTTTTTACGCCCAATACTTTTAAGGCTAAGTACAATGCGGATGTTCCATTAGATAACGCAACTGCATGGAAAGGTGGTAATCCAATATATTTACAAAATTCCTCCTCAAATTCTTCAACCTTTTTCCCCTCAGCTATCCAACCATCCTTCATTACTTCTTCTATTGCATTTATTTCTTCTTTCCCGAGTGTAGGTTTATTATGTGGTATTATTTCTTTCATCGGCTTTCTTATAGTACCCCTTTTTTATTTTTGCAGGATTACCAATTATCAATGAGTAAGGTGGTATATATCCTGCGTTTATTAAGATGGCTCCAGCACCAATCACTGAATGATGCCCAACATGGGTATCACCACTTATAAATGAATGAGAACCTATAAACACATTATGTTCTATAATAATAGGCTCTCTTTTTATTTCTACGTCTAAGCCAATACATAATCTGTGAGAGTCAGCAACATTTATAGAAACAAAAGATGCAATATCACAGTTATCTCCTATAATAACTTCACCGTCTTTCGCATTGATCTCTGAAAAAAGTCCTATGTAAACATTTTTCCCAATTTTAGGTTCACCATTTATAAAGACCAAAGGATGAAAAGGGTTTTCACGTAAGTCAAAAATTTCAATCAATAAAGAAAGAAATTCCTTTTTTATCTCTGGCTCTTCCTTAAGATTTTTAATTATCTTTAAAATTTCATCTCTTTTCATCTTTCCACCACAAAGTCAAACATATGCGTTGACTGCCAAAGCTTGGAATTAATAGGAACTTCATAGTATTTAGAGAAACCTATTTGATCAAATATGCTATCTGAATCTGCATGTTCATTCCATAACTTTTTCCAAAAATTCCTAATGTTATTCATTTGTGTTCCTTTTTAACAAATTTTCTCAAATGTAATTAATTCATTTTTTTTAATGTTTATCTTAGCTTCCTTTTTTAAGATATACTTTATAAACTTCGGTGGAAGTCCCGTGCCAGGTCTTTTAACGTTGAGTACTTCCGATGTAATGACTTCTCCTTTTTTTACATCTCTGGCTGCTACAATACTTCGCCTTGCAATCTTTCTCATCTCCATTTCTTTTGAAGTTGGCTTGATTATGTAATTACCCAAAGATTTCTCAGTGTATCTTATGGTTTGCACTAATTGAGATAATTCTTTTGGATCAGAAGAAAACCAATGATCGGGTCCTGGTAGGTTTTTATCTAATGTAAAATGTTTTTCTATTACTTTTGCCCCTAAAGCAACGGCAGCTGTTGCAGCTATCGTGCCAACTGTGTGGTCTGAAAAACCCACTATAACATCAAAAGCCTGTCTTATAGTAAGCATTCTTCTTAAATTGATTTCCTCAGCTTCAGTTGGATAAGAAGAAATACAATGAAGTACAACTAAATCGTTATTACCTTTTTCTCTAATTATCTCAACTGCATCCTCTATCTCAGATATAAACGCCATTCCCACAGATATAATCATCGGTTTATTTTTAGAAGCATAGTATTTTAATAACTCCAAATTAGTTAAATCATCCGAACCCACTTTAATAATTGATAAGTCAACTATTTTAAGTAAAAAATCAAGATCTGAAGGATTCTGAGGCGTGGAAAAACAAATTATATCCATATTTTTGCAATAATTAAAAATCTCTTTCCATCCCCCCTCTGAGAACTCATATCTTTTAAACATTTCTAACATGGATTCTGTAACTCCTCTTCCTTGTGATTTGTATGTGTACGTTTCATCTGGATTTGAAACAAACTCTTCTGCTTTAAAAGTCTGAAATTTTACAGCGTCTACGCCACACTCTTTTGCCACATCTATCATTTTTTTTGCTGAATTCACATCTCCATTATGGTTTATTCCAACCTCAGCTACTATGAAACAAGGCTCATCATTGCCTATATAACGATTATTGGTTATTTTAATCCGATGCATATAATCCCCCTAATATTTTGGTTAACATATATTTTTCTATTCTTTTTGCACCTTTTCCATCAACAAATTTTCTTCCTATTTTAGATTTGAATTTTCTTATTTTATTATTTTTCAAATTTTTTAACAACTTATTTATTTTTGTTATATTATTATTTTTGTTATACCATCCAGTATATTCTAAAAAACCTGTCTTCCCCCATTCTTTTATAATTCCCGATTGATTATCGGTAACACAAATTCCTATGGTTGGCACCCCTATTCGGGCGAGCTCATATAATGTTTGTCCCCCTGCAGATATAGCTATATCCGATCCCAGCATGATTTCTTTTATTTTTTCTGCGTCTGAATAATAAATTAAATCTGTGTTTTTATCAATTTCTTTTTTAATTTCTTCAATATTATGAAAGGCTTTTCCAATAATAATATTTTTTTTAAGAGCCGAATATTCTTTATTTAATAAATTCATAATTTTGGGAGTCAAATTTCTAGCATCATCCCCACCAAAAGTAATCATTATACTCTCAATTTTATCTTTTATTTCTTTTTTTGGTACTTCCCAAAATTCTTTTCTTAAGGGTGTATATTTAGTGCCCAATAAATAGATTATCCCATCTTTTTTGGGATAATCTATTTTTTCCGCATGAATATTTCCATTTACCACAACACCATCTGGATAATCTAATCTTTTATTATCATCTATATATACAGATAATTTTGTTAATTCAGATAAAGTATTATAGACAGAAATATCTGCTAAATAGGAATCGATGATAGCAATATCGGCATCTTTTACCTTTTCGAATAATTTACTTTTCTCATCAAGCCAGTTGAATATTTGGTAATTTACATCCTTTAATAAATATTCAATGTTATTATCCCCATTTATTATAAACTCTGGCAATATTCCTCTCTCTTGAAAAGCCTGATAAAGAGAAAGACATCTAGTAATGTGGCCAAAACCTATATTTTTTCCACCTTCGGTAATTATAAAAACTTTCATCTTGATAAATTCTCTTTCAAAAAATCTTGGGCTTTATTAAAACTTGCATGTTTAATCGCTTAGGGTTCAATTCCCCGCAGCTCTGCTGCGATTAATAAATGTGAAAAAAGATCGAAAAAAAATATAAAAGTTACCCCGTAAGCAAATTAGTTTGCTTTAGAGGATAATAGATACCCCGTAGCTCTGCTGCGGGGAGATTCATTTTTTCATTAAAAATCCTTGTCACAAATATCATTCAAAAAATGTCTTGATATATTAATTAAAAAATACTAAAAGATTCTTAAAATTTAATCAACTATTTTTTGCATATTTTACAAATTCAACTTACATCTGCATTGATGTCATTAATTCAGGTATCTAAAATGTAATAATTTATATTAATTTTCTCTATTTCTCCTGATATAATCTTACTTTTTGTTGGTCTAAAGATAATAAACCTTCTGCAACATCAAAATCAAATTGTTCGTCAATTTCAATTGCATATTTAGGTTTTTGGATAATACACCTAATATCTTCGCCCAAATATACATGTGCTCCTGTTAAATTTTCTGTTTTCATTAATACATCCCTTTTTATTGCAAGAACAGCTCCATCTAAAATGTACAGTTTATCTTTATATTCTTGTCTCGTGATTTTTTTAGTTTTTGTCAAATGAATGATCTTGTCACCTTTAGTAATTTTTTTCATAAATTCTGGCCTTTTAGTTATTTCAACTACTGTAACTACAGAATCTGCTTTCGTATCAATTAATTTTCTTATAATGTTATCTATTTGTCCTTTTTTTCTAATAGGTACATTGGCTTGTAATAAAACTACAACATCTGCAAAATAATCTTCATTCTGTTCCAAGTATTTGATTACATGTCTTAATGCTAATTCAATGGGGGCATCATCAGTAGAATATTCTATTGGACGGTTTACAACCTCAATTCCATACTCTCTAGATACTTTTGATATATTTTTATCTTCAGTTGAAATGATTATTCTATCTGCAAGTTTTGATTCCCGTGCTGCATCAATTGTGTAATAAAGAAGTGGTTTTCCTAAAAGTGGTTTAATATTCTTATCCCTTAATCCCTTGCTACCCCCTCTGGCAGGTATAATTATTACTATATTCATAATTTATCTCCTAATTTATGTCTTTTTATATTCCATGCTCCTAATTCCTCAATCAACTCTTGTCTCTTTTTAAACAATTCTTCATTTGTCCAATTTGTAAAATTAGCTACTATTTGTTCTCCTTGTTCCCATAATTTAGATATATATTCTACTTCATCTTTAATTAAGCCAATTTTTTTTGCATATTCATATAATTTAGTACCAGGATATGGTGTCGCAAAAAAAATTACTTCTGGAGTTAATTCTAATTCCTTACAAAATACTTCTGTTTCTTTTAGAGTTTCTTCAGTTTCTCCAGGATAACCTATAATAAAACTACAATCAGCATCACCAAAAATATTTTTTGTAAGTTTGATGGCATTTTTAGCTTGCTCCACCGTTATCTGTTTGTTCATAGCATCTAATATTTTTTGACTACCAGATTCAATTCCATAACCTACCATATTGCAACCAGCAGCTTTTAATTTATTCAACATCTTTTCATCAACAAGATTTACACGTCCAGTAATTGCAAACTGATAATTCTTTTTCGATTTTATCATTAAATCACAAAACTCATCAATGAATGCTTTATTTATTATAGATTCATCATCAGCCCATAAAAAATATGTTATTCCATATTTCTTATTTAAAAAATTCATCTCTTTAAGTATATTTTGCGGTGATCTATGACGGTAACCTGGTCCAAGATAATCATGATAACAAAAGTTACATCGATATGGACAACCTCTTGTTATATTAATATTTGTAGATTTTGGTATTTTCACATCAATCAGCACATTGCCTTTATCCCATTTATTTTTATTTATATATCCAACAGGATTATTTATATATATATCCATTGGAAATAGATCATATGCTGGAAAAGGTATGTTATCCATATCTTTTATTGGCATACGTGATTTATTTTTAAATATATTTTTACCTTCTCGATAATATATTCCATTAACTGAAGATAATTTTTCTTTATGTTCAATACGATTTGCAACCTCTACTACTGTTATTTCTCCCTCTCCTATACATGCAATATCAATGTTTAATGTATTTAATGCTATTTCGGATATAGAAGTAGAAACACTTCCTCCAATCATAATAGGAATATCAGGAAATAATTCTTTTAATTGATGAGTAAGCCATTTTAGATAATTATATACAGTAATTATGCCACCCGTTAAAATAAAATCTGGATTTTTTTTCTCCAATATTCTTTTAACTTCCTTTTTAGAATATCTATAAGCATTTATATCCAATACATCTATGGAATACCCTGCTAAACGCAAAGTACTTGCTATATATCCTAAACCTAAAGGAACACAATTAGGTTTAGCCCATTCTCTAATGGGAGGATTTATTATTAATATATTCATATACTCCACCTATAATAATTTACTACTTTTTTCACTGCTTTTATTACACCGTTTATATCTTTATCAGACATTTTTGGAAATATAGGTAAGGTTATCGCTCTTGAATAATAATTCTCTGCCTTAGGAAAATCACCCTGAAGATAGCCAAATCTTTTTTGATAATAAGGTTGTAGATGAACAGGTATGTAATGAACATTTACCCCGATATTTTCTGCTCGCAGGGCTTCAAATATTTCTCTTCGATTGACTTTTAATTTTTCTAAATTAAGTTGGATTATATAGAGATGCCAGGCAGAGGTAGATATTTTAGAATCAGAATAAGGTATTTTAATTTCTTCTATGTCTTTAAATTCCTCATTGTATTTTCGAACAATTTCTATCCTACGCTGGACATTTTTATCAATTTTTTTTAGTTGGGTTGTCCCCAAGGCACATTGAAAATCGGTTAATCTATAATTATAGCCCAATTCTTGCATCTCGTAATACCAGGGACCATCATAATTTAATAACTTATCTTTGTCTTTAGTAATCCCGTGAGTTCTAAATAATTTTAATCTTTCGTAATATTCTTTATTATTAGTAGTTATCATTCCACCTTCTCCAGTAGTAATATGTTTTACCGGATGAAAACTAAAAACAGTCATATCACTGATACTTCCAATTTTACTGTCTTTATAAGTTGCCCCTAAGGCATGAGAGGCATCTTCGATAATTATTAAATTATATTTCCGGGCAATTTTTTGTATCTCTTCTAAATCTACCGGTAGTCCGGTAAAGTCTACAGGGATTATAGCTTTAGTTTTCTGGTTTATTTTCTTTTTAATTTCCTCGGGATCTATATTTAGAGTATCTTCTTTTATGTCTGCAAATATTGGAGTTCCTCCCTGATAGAGTACGCAATTTGCGGAAGCTGCAAAAGTTATGGGAGTAGTTATTACTTCATCTCCTTTTTCTATTTGGACAGCAAAGCAGGCAGCATGAAGAGCTGCAGTACCAGAGTTTACAGCTACTGAATAACGGGCTCCAACATATTTAGCAAACTCTTTTTCAAATTCTGCTACTTTGGGTCCTTGAGTTATCCAATCTGAACGCAAAACTTCGATAACTGCTTTAATATCTTCTTCATCAATCCATTGATGCCCATAGGGCAACAATTTATCTCTAACTGGTTTTCCTCCATTAATTGCTAATTCTTGAGTCATTATAGTTCCTCCAGCATCTTATCAAGTTCGGCTTTAGTAAGCCAGTGGTCATTATTACCGCTTGAATATATAAAATTGGAAGGAAGCAATTTTCCCTTTTTATAATTTCCCTCTCCCCAGAAATGATGTTCTGGTTCTACTATAAAATAATTATCAAATTCTTTGGTATGATGTACTTCTTCTTCTGTTAAAAGGATTTCATTAATTTTTTCACCAGGTCCAATGCCAATTACTTCTTTCTTGCATTCAGGGGCAATAGCTTCAGCTAAATCAATTATTTTCATACTAGGAATCTTAGGGACAAATATTTCTCCGCCTTTCATTTTATCAATACAATCTATAATAAAACGAACTGCTTGTTCCTGAGTAATCCAAAAACGAGTCATATTTTCATCAGTTATAGTAAGTTTACCCTTTTTCTTTTGCCTTTGAAATACCGGAATTACACTTCCCCTACTACCTACCACATTACCATAACGCACACAGCTAAAGATAGTTTTTCGGCCACCGGAATAACTATTTCCTTGCACAAAAAGTTTTTCCGCTACCAATTTAGTTGCTCCATACAGATTCACTGGGTGAACTGCTTTATCGGTACTAAGAGCTATCACCTTTTCTACATTGTTATCAATTGCGGCATCAATTACATTTGCCGCTCCATCAATATTAGTTTTCACTGCCTCAATCGGATTATATTCACAGGTTGGAACTTGCTTTAAGGCAGCGGCATGAATAACTATATCTACATTATTCATTGCTCTATATAATCTATTTTTATCCCTAACATCACCAATAAAAAAACGGAGCTTTTCATCATTATAAAATTCTTGAAATTGTTCTCGCATCAGTTGTTGTTTTAATTCACCTCGAGAAAAAATACGAATTGCCTTAGGGTTATGCTCTCGTAATGCAAGCTGGGTGAATTTTTTACCAAAAGAGCCAGTTCCACCGGTAACTAAAATTACTTTATTAGTAAATGGCATATTAGTACCTCCCATTTAAACTTATATGTTCAGAATGTGAACTTAAGAAAATTATATTATATTTGAGTGAGAAAAGCAAGATTATTTAATCTGCCAATTAAAATGTCGAGATGCGAGTTGCAAGATGAAATACAAGTGCAAGGTGCAAGTTAAGAATTTTTAAAAATTGTTGCATTCAAAAATATTACATATTCCCCTAAATATACTTCTTGCTCTTCAGAATATTATCTTCTTTAATACCATTACCACTGATCTACTTTCTTCTTTTTGCTACTTATTTTTAGATTCAAAAAGTCTTATTTTCCGATGAAAACAATACCCTTCACCTATTCACCTTCGCCATAGCTCTGAAATACGCACTTGAACTCATTAACTCATCATAAGTACCCTGGGCGATGATTTTCCCTTTATCGATTAAATAAATAATATCACAATTCTTCACCGTGGTCAGTCGGTGGGCAATAATAATCAAGGTTTTAAGTTTTGCTATATTATTTATCGCCTCAAGAACTGCGGATTCGGTAATTCCATCAAGAGAGCTTGTAGCCTCGTCAAACACCAAAACTTCCGGATCATGGTAAAGAGCTCTGGCAATGCCTACTCTTTGACGTTCTCCCCCACTTAGCCTAATCCCCCGCTCTCCTACTATAGTCTCGTAGCCATTGGGCAATTTTGAAATAATAAAATCATGAAGATTACTGATTCTTGTGGCATACTCCCCAGCTTTCCGGTCAATCTTCTCACTAGGGATACCAAAGGCAATATTATTCATTATAGTATCATCACTTAAGTAAATATGCTGGGGTACATAACCTAAATTTTTTTGCCAGTTTAAGATATTGTTTTCATTGATTTTAACCCCATCAACAAAAAATTCTCCTTTTTGAGGAATTAAAAGTCCCAAGATGATATCAACCAAGGTGGTCTTGCCCGCTCCAGTAGGACCAACCAGGCCTATTGAACTATTGCGCTGGATTGATAAATTTATATTATGAATTACCGGCTCATTGGTATTGGGATAATTATAAGAGACCTCTTTTAGTTGCAAAGAAGTATTAAAAGGCATCGGTTTTATTGGATCTTTTTCATAAACTAAAAATTGTTCTCTAAATCCACCTTTTTCAGATAGGTCTTTTATTATTCTATTTACCGTCGCTTGAGAAAACCTAATCCTGGTAAAAGCTGCAAATACCACGTGTAAGGCTGGCATTAAGCGATAAGCGGCAAAGGCAAAAAAACTTACCATGGGGACTACTTCATTCGCATTTCCTGCTGTTGAAATAAAATATAATACCAGAGTTACGATCCCTCCAAAAGCTATGGTTTCTAAAAAGTATTTGGGTATATTCCCTATCAATGAACTCCATGCCTGTAAATTGGAAAACTCACGAGAATGCCTTAAATATCTGTAGTAAAAAAAAGCCTCTCTCCCCGTAACCTTGATATCCTTTATTCCGCTCAAGGCTTCTCCGGCGGTCTTAAAACGCAGCATGTTCTCTTTTAATCTTTTGGCACCATTTACTTTTAATTTATCGTGAAAATAAAAATAGATTAGAGCATAGGAGCCGCTAAACATAATTGCTGATAATATAGTTATATAAATATTTGTGAACAAAAGCATAGATAAAATGCCTATAACAACAAAACCCTTGACCATAATGTCAATTAATGGAAGTATAAAATTACCAGTTAAAACATCAACTTCACTAAGAATATTTTTGGTTAAGTCAGCGGTATTTTTAGTTAAAAAATAGACATAAGGCAATGATAGATATTTTTTTAATAAAGCAGAAGAGATATTATGATTCTTCCTCCATACGAAACGAACTTTGAGCCAGGTGGCCAGAGCCGAAGTTAAATTCCCAATAATTATAATAAGCAGCATGAGGATGCCGATAAAAATGATAAAGCTGTTCACACTGGTAAAACCTAACGAGTTATAAAGCCAGTTCAGCCATCTATTACTTTCTATTATTTCTGGCTGCATAACGATACTCATAAAGGGTAGAATTGAAACCACCCCAAGGGTTTGAAAAAGCGCCGTTAATAAAATGCTTGCAAAAAGTACTAATAACTGCCACTTCTCCTGAGGTGCAATGATAATTTTTATTTTTTTTATTAAGTTGATCAGTTTTTTAAACACAATATTTTCTCCTACTGTTTAAAAAGTCTAACAAATTAAAAAATCAACACATTTGTTAATAAGCTAAAAAAAATCGAATTTTAACACTTTTGATATTAGCAAAAAGACCCCAATTTATTATCATTTCCGATTTGATTATTTTTTGTTTATTTCCTGCTTTTAATTATTCACCCCAACTTATGTGCTAATTCTTTATTTAAATGACAAATAAAATCTAAAATGAAAATATCTCTTAAGCTTACTTTTTTTAAACATCTTTTTTAAATTCATTTTCAATACTTCTCCATTTTTTTTATCTCATCAGCAACAATCTGCCAAAAATATTCTTCTTTTGTGCCATTTTTTTTAATATATTTTTCTTTATAGTTATTGTAAATCTTTTCATTAATTATCAATTCTTTGTTCCAATCAATATTATAATTTTGTTCAATATTATAGGCTATTTTTTTAAATTCCCAAGAATACGAATAGATGTAATTTGCGTCTATCGTAGACCGTTCTAAATCATTAGTAGTTATAAAAATCACAGGCTTTTTATGCAAAACAGCAAAGTTTAAAGAAGTGCTATAGTGAGTCAAAACAAACTCACATCCTCTAATTAAATCTCTTGTTTCTCCCCTAATTGCTTCTCTGCCTCCAAAATAATCTGGATGTTCTTCGTATCTTGAACGGGGATGTGCTGCAATAATTACTTTTATTCCTGTTTCCTTTTCTACATATTTAAAAAAATTGCATAGTATGGGATAATATATTTCTGGAGTAGTAGGCGGTTTGATATTCATAAAAAAATAGTCTGGGTGGAATGGTATATATTCATCAATAAATACTACATATTTCTCACTTTTTAATTTTTTTTTAAAACCTACTTTTATATTGTCTAAATATAAATCGTAGTCTAACGTGTGACACCATACAATCTTAGTATCTACACTCCTTGGAATATTGTAATTTAATATCGATTGCGAGCCTCCCGTAAAAATAAATTCTGAAAATTGTATTGGAAACCAGTAATGTGAAATATTCTTAAAAATAAATTCACTTATTTTCGACAAATTTACACTTTTAAATTTGTTATAAAAATACATAAATCTACGTTTATTGATTCCTGAATATAACTCTTTAATCTTCGTATAAGCTGGAATTGCATTAGAGCAGAAAAAGCAATAAGAAATATTTGCTTTTGATAATTCTTTATAAATAAAATATGTTTTAAAACTATAGCCTGGCATTATTGAAATAATAATTGTATCTTTTTTTAAATTCGCTATCGCCAGTTTTGCTTCTATTTTTCTTAAATATATTTTATAGTAGCTATGCTTCGAAATATCAATTGAATCTATAGGTTTTACAGCTTGGTATGCTTCTGGATAGATAATCGGTGTAAAATCCCATACTTCTACAAGGAATCCGTTATTATTCATAATTTCGATTCCAAATCGTTTATAATCCCTTTGACAAAACGGCGCATATACAAAATAAATAACTTTTTTAATCTTCATTGTAACCATTGCCCTATATTCTTTTAATATAAATATCATTCAAATTATAATTATAAATTGAAAATTAAGATATCGACACATAAAATAAAAAGCCGCGTTTAATACAAATAGTAGATAATATTTTGTAATTTCGAAACAAAATTTTATAACTCTAATATTTTCAATATCTTGAGACACTTGCCAAGATCGTATCACATTTGCCAATGGCGGCGAGTTGGCTTTCATAAGCTGCATGTAGCTCGGGCGAATTAAGAAAATGCCATTTTTGATGGCCACCAGATCAGGTCTTTTGTTAACTCTGTACCACCACACAGATAGCATTCTTTCCGATGGTTAGTTTTTCCATTTACCATCATGTTCTTTTCCATTTTCTTATCGTTGATTCAATTATTCGTTAATTTGTTAATTTAACTTTTCCCGTTTTTTCCAATCCACCAATTATCAAGTCCCCGTCGGCACTCCCCAAAAATCGCAACAACTACAAAGAGGTACTCTATCTCTTCTGCCTTGAACGTGATACTGCACCCATTCTTTTCTTTTTGGTCCGTTCCAGATGTCTAATAATGAATCTACAGTAGCATCTCCAATTATTCCCAGACCCTTGGGATCGAATCTTACACATATGGAGACTTTACCGAATCTGTTGATGGCCATATGATTCAATATTTCCAAGCAGATTCCAATTTCCGGCACAGTCGGGTTTTTGGTATATTTAAAGCTCCCAAGAGGATTATGTAATATCCTGGTAGCGATAATCCCGTCTAACTCGCGCCACCTTTCCGTATTAACATCCCCCAGACATCTATATATCACATTCGGCTTTCTATCCCCTTTAATCTCAAGAAATTTCTTTACTAATTCATACTGCTCGTCTCCTTCAGGATCCTTTTCGAAGACTGAAATGGTTATGGTATCCAGGTTATCAATGATTTCATCAGCCTTATTAACAATAAGCTTGGCATTAGTATCAACGCATTTTACTTGGTTTGTAAATAAGTGCACTGCTTCGCCGAATCTGGAATAAAGAAGTGGCTCCCCATTATTATGAAATTGCACTACTGTTCCTTCAGGTAATTGTTGCGCTATTTTCTTAACCAATTCGAAATCCATATCACCGTAATTCATAGCTATTTCCGGATATTCTCTATCTATCTTTCTTCTGCCACACATCCAGCAATTTTTATTGCATCTGCTGGTCAATTCCAGGTGAATGCAATATAATCCATTAAAATATACGCTCATTTTTTCCTCCGCCCTTGGAATGTCAAACAGTCCCCTAACATATTGGCATTAATCAAAGTTTCATATTCATTTTCTACTTTTTTATAAAAATCATTTATTGCTTTTTGTGCCGGGGTATTTCCGTCTGTTGGTACTGGTGTTGATAGGGCTGTAACGGCAGAAAGTTGGGGTTTATGATTTTGGTACCACCAAACATGATTGTAGAACGGATACATTAAAAAGCTGGTAACACTACCATCAAACCCACACTCACGGCACAGCAAGCAAAGAGAGTCTTTAGTAAAGTAGTGAACATGCGCCTTATGATAATAAAATTCCTGATAACTTGAATTCTTACAGGCACTCAATAAAACATCATCATGATTTGGCACTTCTATATGTATTAGCCCATTTCCACGCAATATATCAAAACACTTATTTAAAAAAAGTCGGGGAGAAACAGTATGTTCTAATACCTCTATCCCTACAATCATATCATAATATTCATTAGGTAGTTTTACCTCTTCAAATGTTGAGTTGAATATCTTAACCTTCTTATTATTCTTTAGTACAAATTCAACATCCTTTTTATTGGGTTCAACAGCATGACAAATTTTAACTTCAGTATTTGCAACCTTATTTAAAATACCCCCAAAAGAACATCCAATTTCTAAAAATCTTGTTTCCCTTGTAAGATTAGATGAAAAAGTTTGAAATTGCTTTTCATTTAAATCATTATAAATTCTCAAATGTTCAAAAGGTGACGCCCTTTCCTCAATCTTTGCTCCAAACTCCTTTCGATAGTTCTCACTATAATAATTCTGTTCCTCCCAAAATTGAACATCAAGAATGCCGTGTCCAGTTATTTTATGAACCCATACAGCAGCATCCCTGCCATCTCTTAATATGACTGTTTTACGCAAGTAATCTTTAGGTAATGTATTGCTAAAACCAGCTCTCTCTAAAACATTTCCATCAATAAAGTTCATGCTGCTCCTCCTTAAAACAACCTATGGCAAGATTTCGACTAATTCGATCAAAGTCCCCTCCGGCGCCCTGCAAAAGGTTACTTTCGCATAACCATCTGGCGATAATTGCGGAAGTGAATTAAATTGAATCTCTTTGCCCTTAAGCCTTTCATACTCCATATCCAGATCATCTACAGTAAACGCTATATGGGAAATCCCTATCTCGCAGATTTCCCGCGTTCTTTGCTCTGTTGGATGCGAGTTATACTTCAGTAGTTCTATCATCTGCCCCGATGGAGAAGTTATCTTGACTGTTGTAACCTTCACATTTCGTAGCGACGAAATATTATCAATATAATCCCCTGCTTCTTCCATCTGTTTTACTATCTGAAACCCGAGAAGATCGCAATAAAAGCGAAGCGATGCTTCTAAATTAATAACTACTATACCCGTGTGACGAATGTTTTTGATCATTTTGTAACCTGAACTACCTCCGTAATAGCCTCATTAATAACATTGAGACCTTCTTCTAAAGCTCCGTCCGGTATTGTGAGCGGCGGACCAATCTTTATTGATTCCCGGCCTGTGTGGACGAGAAGCAACCCTTTTTGCATGGCTTTTTCACAGACTTGGCTAGGGAAGGTTCCATCAGGCTCGCTTGTTTTTGGATCTTTGAAAATAATGCCCGCGAGTAACCCTTTGCCAAAAATGTATGAGATCCTGTCGGAATATTTTTCCTTAAGCATATTAAGACGATGGTGAAGCATCTCCCCTTTTCTCGCCGCTTCTTCTACTAGATTCCCAGATTCTATGGCCTCTAAGTTTGCCAGCCCAGCAGCACAGCAAAGAGGATTTGCCGAATGGGTGCTGCTCATGGAGCCAAATCCCGGCAAATCCATTATCTTTTGACTACCGATAACGGCAGACAAAGGTAGACCCCCGCTCAACGCCTTGCCAAGGCAGAGTAAGTCGGGCTCAACATTATAGTGTTGATAAACGAATAACTTTCCAGTTCTTCCAAAGCCACCTTGAATCTCATCGAAGGTAACCAAACAATCATATTCCTTTGCAAAATCTACAAGAGCTTTAATATATGCAACAGGGTAAAAGATAGCGCCCCACCCTAAGTAAGATTCAATTATGAAACCTGCAATATTATCAAAATTTAATCCTTTTGTTTTTAAGGTACGTATATCCCTTTCGAAATGCTTTGCCCAATCATATTCTTTGTCAATTGGATCTTTAGTAACCCACGGATAAGGAAAGGGCAAATGATACATGTTTGGATCTCTATAGCCAATCCAATTAGATTGACTTGGGTCTCCTCTAAGCATTTCAGCTCCCATGGTACGGCCATGCATAGCCCCTTGAAACGAAATAATGCCCAGTTTGGTCGGGTTGATAGTTTGACCGTGCATCCTCATTAATTTTACAGCACATTCCGTGGCTTCAGTTCCGGCGGATAACAAAAAGGCCTTCTCAAATTGATCAGGAGTTATTTTAATTAACTTCTTTAAAAATAAAGCTCGTGTCTCATGGGCAAATGTATATGTGTGAAGAAGTTTATGGTCGATAATTTTCTTAAGAGCCGATATTATTTGGGGATTTGCATGTCCGACACTGGTAACAAAAATGGTGGAAGTAAAGTCAATCCAGCAATTTCCACACACATCATAGACCTGAAAACCCTCTGCTCTATCCCATACCACAGGAAGCTGTCCGTGCATTGAGCGGGATTCATATTTCTCCAAATCATGCAATATTTTTAACGTCTCCGGAGCGGGAATTGCTGTTTTTATTTTCCGATACTTTGTAGATACTGGCGGAACATTAACAGGTGTTTGTGTAAATAGATATTTCATAGCTTAACTCTCTTTCTTTCGAATAGTTTTTTAACAATAACTGGATTTTTTGCCATCTGATATTCCAAATAATCGAAATCATCCGGCATATCAACCTCCACAACGCGTGGTGTAATAAATGCTATAACACGATCACCATGTAGTTTATTGTTTTTAATAACATATTCTGTTTTTATAACATCAACATAACCATTAGCCTGATAGGTTTTATTAAAGCTTTGCCTTGGATCATTAGATGCATCCAAGGCAAAAGAATTCGATCCAATAGATTTCAAATAGTCTCCTTCTATTTCAAATGCTTTATATGCCGATTCTGACATCTCATGCACAGATCGCAACGCACTGGCATATTTAGTTTTTTTTATGAGGTCTATTGCCGCATCAATATATTTCGTCTCACGTAAAGGAGTTGTTGGTCGCAAGTGAACTAAGTAACTTGGTACAAAACCCTCTTCATTCTGCATCCAATCGAGTGTATGTTTTACCCATTCATAATCTGTACTATTATCACCGGACATTTCCGGGGGCCGCAAAAAAGGGACTTCTGCACCATATTCGCGTGCAATACTAGCGTATTCAATAGAATCTGTTGACACAATAATGCGATTGATCCCGCTTGCCAATTTTGCAGCTGCAATACTATAGGCTATCAAAGGATGTCCACCTAATAACTTGATATTTTTGTCAACAACGCTCTTAGAGCCTGAACGTGCGGAAATTACCGCAACAACGTCTGCCATAGCTAAGCTCTCCTTTATTGATGAGATTCAAACGGAATATGCGCTCGTAGCTTCTTCGCAATAGGAATTTCTTTAAAATTCATAGTCATGTTACCATTTCCCATAGCCTTCTCGATTTTTCGCACAGCACCTATCAATTGGCGGAATCCCGCTGGCTCAACCGAGGCGGACTGATCGGAACCATATATCGCGCGATCAATAGTAATATGCCGCTCCAATGATGTAATCCCAAGAGCTGCCGCCGCATAAGATACCGCCAAGCCAACTTCGTGCCCACTGTACCCCACATTGCATTTATAACGGTCACGGAGCGTCTTGATGCGATTTAAGTTTGCATCTTCATCCTCCATGGGATAAGTCGAAACACAATGCATAAGTTCAAATGGACAACTTGCGTTCTTGAATATCTCCACAGCGCGGTCAATTTGTTTAACTTCTGTCATCCCCGTAGAGATAAATGTATGCTTCTTTTCTGAAGCTACTTCTTTAAGTAAATCTTCATAAACTATCATTGCAGAGGCAATTTTATTATATTTACAATCATACTGTCGAAGAAATTTTTTACTTTCAAGATCCCACGCAGAAGCGAACCATTCAATACCCTTTTCTTTGCAATAGGCATCGATCTCGTTATATTCCTTTATACCAAATTCAAGACCCTCTTTCTGTGCTCGTTGTGTGGTACCCCAGGGGCTCTCGCGTGGTGAATCCAGTATTTCCTTTGTATATACCAGGTCAATAGTCCTCTTCTGAAATTTGACGGCATCAGCCCCCGCATCCTTTGCCACACCAATTAACTGTTTTGCGATCTCCACGTCTCCATTATGGTTAATTCCAATTTCCGCAATTATAAATATTGACATAATACCCTCCTTTTACTTTATATTACACAATTGATCTTCTACTATCTCACATATAATATGCCCAATTGTAATATGTGCTTCTTGT
>SDBU01001751.1_pt1 | contig 30099 bp, 25 predicted proteins | sample 2277071 | NCBI WGS metagenome assembly SDBU01 (sample SAMN10397929, study PRJNA504765) | marine sediment metagenome | isolation source: marine sediment core GS08_GC12, 126 cmbsf | place: Arctic Ocean: Gakkel Ridge, Loki's castle | collected 2008 | reverse complement strand
AGTAGGGTTGCCCACTGGGCTCAGAACCAATCCATTAAACCCTTTGCTACAGGGATTGAGATTCAAAACAGTATCCCTCCAGGAGCAGAATTGGGAATGCTACACCTTTACGTATTAGGTGGAGGTGATAGATATGTGAATTTTATCGAGTGGTTTGCTATGTTGGGGAGCCTGGTCGGTGTGTCTTTGGTGGCGAAAGAGTTCGGTGCCAATCGCAATGGACAGACAATATCCGTAGTATTTGCCGCAACTATTCCCATGGGCATCGTTCAAGCCTCAAGCACAATGACGGACTATGTTGTGGCGCTTTGGGTGGTTTGTGTTGCAGTTGAGATTTTCAAACTCCGAGACAAGGGGTCAATTGTTATTGAAGTAGTAGTAATGAGCACAGCTGCTGGGCTGGCAATTCTTACCAAACCTATTGCTTATGCATATTTACTGCCCCTTGCATTATATGCCGCTTTTCGACTTATAAGGATTTCGAATTGGAAGGTGTTGGTGGGAACCTCAATCCTAGCGATTTCCCTGGTTGGGATCCTAAACATTGGACATTTCAACAGGATGATCTACACATATGGAAGTGTCTTTCCGGAAGATCAACTTACTAGGCACTCAAACAAAATGAAGAATTTGAGAGGCCTGACATCGAATGTATTGCGAAATATTGGGTTGCACGTTGGAACTCCTTCACCACATATTAATAAGGGAATGTATATCGTTATTGAGAAGATACATGATTGGATTGGGATTGATCTCAACGATCCAAGAACAACTTCATTTGGAGAATTCAAGGTAAAAACGCCAATAACCAACGAGGTGACGATTGGGAATCCACTTCATGCCTGGATCATTCTAGGGTTCTTCACCATGTTGGTAGCAGGGAGGTGGAAAGCACTCCAGCCTGAGTTAGTAGTCTTTTCACTACTGATCCTTTCCACCTTTATTATTTACAGTTTTGTTTTCAAATGGCAAATCTTTGGAAGCCGGTTCCATTTACCATTTTTCATCCTGCTGGCGCCGGTGATCGGTGCGTCCTTTGCCCAAGTTCTACCAGTGCAGGTGCTCAATATCGCAGGAATTTGTGCGCTTCTATTTTCCTGGCCATGGCTGGTGAGTATCCAATCTCGACCACTGATTCCCGATTCGGAGTCAAGAGTGGGTAGTATTTTGATAGAGTCGAGGGAGGCCCTTTATTTTGGGAATGGTCCAAATTACCAATACCCATATGTTGGAGTAACAGAACGGATCCGCGATTCGGGGTGTACAGCTATCGGGTTAGCCTTAGCTGGGAACTCAGCGGAATATCCATTCTGGGTTTTAATGGGTGCCCCTCGTGAAGATGTTCGCCTAGAATGGATTGTATCGGGAACACCGTCTGCACGCCTCGCGCCGACAGACTTTCACCCATGTGCGATTATCTGCGATGGATCTTGCCCGCAGGAGTGGGAAATAGTAAACGGACTTCCACTATCCCTTGAAATAGCTGGATATCGTCTTTTTCTTGAAACCAAATAGTGGAATTATCGAAACTTGGTTTTTATATGTAGGAAATCATAGGTGGATCTAATTTACTTTGTGAAACGACATATACCAAAAAACATCAGACGGAGAATAACAGCTCCATATTGGTGGTGGTACAACCGCGCGAGCCATCAACTAGCGGCATTCTTAAGCACGCGACGTCGAAAAAGTGTAGCGAGGATCGAATCCTTTCGAAACAAACATCAAGGTGAACGCTGTTTTATCCTCGGGAATGGTCCAAGTTTGCAGCACACTAATCTGAGTCTGCTAAGGAATGAGATTACCTTTGGGATGAATCGGATTTATCTGCTCTTCTCTCAGATTGGATTTCCCACAAGCTACTATCTCGCCATCAACACGTTGGTTATCGAGCAGTGCGCAGACGAGATCATGGCTTTGGATATGCCTCGTTTTGTAAGCTGGCGTGGTCGGAAATGGCTACGTCGTGATCCCGACGTGATCTATTTAGACACGGACTACACAGACCCTGCCGATTTCTCGCGGGATGTTTCTGGTCGGATTTTCGAGGGCTCAACAGTATCGTACGTAGCACTGCAGCTTGCTTTTTATATGGGTTTCGAAGAGGTGATTCTCGTTGGGATGGACCATAGCTTCACGACTAAAGGAGACCCTAACGTAACAATAGTCTCCAATGGAGAGGATCCGAACCATTTCTCCGCTGAATATTTTGGAAAAGGGTTCCGATGGCAACTCCCAGATCTTAAGGCGTCGGAAAGGGCATATAGAATGGCTCGTGAAGCGTTTGAAGCATCCAACCGACGGATTCTCGACGCCACGATTGGCGGAAAACTTGAGATCTTCCCGAAGATCAATTACATGGACATGTTTTAAGGGTTGTCTATGATTAACATCAGACTATGCGAGCGCTCGCCTGTAGATGCTTCACCCACGCGTCAGGTCAGAAGGAATAAACGAGACTGGCTGAAGAAATCGAGTGCCAGGGGAATAGTGTAATGGTGATAATCGCGAAGATTGAGTTCGCAGCTACAGGACAGTTCTCTCTGATAAACACCTTGTAACATTGAAGGATTTTGAGCGGGTACAAAGAGAATTGTCTCCCTTTTCCTGTGGTCTCGATTGGATGTGAGAATGAAGCGTCTAGAAGCGGTAATTACTAAGCCTCCCAGGATTATTAAGTGGGCGGGGATCGCCCTCGGTGCCTCAATGATGATCCCGCTCGGCGCGCATGCATACATGGGTGGGTTCGCGCGATACATCGCGGACGATTTCTGTACGCTTGGCACGTTGCGTAGATTAGGCTTCTTCGGTAGCCAGATGAACTGGTATGAAAATTGGTCGGGTCGATATTCTTTCACCTTCACGGTGAACCTGACACAGTTGGCCGGTCCAAAACTCACACCGATTCTGCCTGCGATCGCCTTAGCTTTATGGCTTCTAGTGGTCACCTGCTTGATCCTTCGCTGGCAGCGTTGGCTGCGGATGTCCCGTTCTGTTATTTTAGCGTTCGCACTTTCCGGGTTGGTGATCTTTGCTACGATTGAAGGGTCTCCGAATGTTTACCAGTCGTTGTACTGGCAAACCGGGATGCTAACATACACATTTCCACTCATCCTGCTCACAGCGTATCTAGGGTGGCTGCTCTTTTATGCAGGCGGGCTTCCAGACAAAAACCGACACCCCCGGGCAATCCTTGCCAGTGGAGTTGCAACTTTTGTGTTTGGGGGTTTTTCGGAGACCTACGTAAGCGCACAGACGGCACTCCTCATCGCCCTCTTCATCCTATCGACGATCATGCTGAAGGGGAGGAAGCGCCGGCAGGTTAATGCGTTCTTAGGAGCAGGGATTATTGGTTCGCTTCTGGCAATGCTTGTGATCGTGATCGCTCCAGGCAATTTGATCAGGCGTGGCTTGATGCCTCCATCGCCAGACCTATTGGAGCTTATCAAGAAATCCCTCTATGATGCTTATATATTTTCAGTCATAAGCTACCGACGACAGCCGTATATTGTTGTGTTGTCTGTAATCTTATCAGCACTCGTCGGTTTCCTCACATATCAAGGGAGCCGCCTTAATAAACCTTTGCGCCTGGGTGATTGGGCTCGGTGGCTTTATCCACTTGTTATGATCCCGGTTTTAACTGCGGCATTGATCCTGGCTTCTATAATGCCTTCAGAGTATGCCATTTCATCCTATCCGGATGGCCGGGTATTGATTATGCCTGTTTACTTTCTTTTTCTCGGAATGGCGCTTTGGGGATTATCACTGGGTTGTCGTTTGCGTTCGCTAATCGTAATTAAAAGGGAGTGGATTTTGTCGACTGCCAGCCTGGTTTTCGGTTTAGCTGTTAGTGCCTTATTGGTATTTGGGTTTTTTTCGGCGAGGACTCTCACCGACCAGGTTCCTATCGCGCGCCAATATGCCAAAGCTTGGGATAAACGCGACCGTACGTTGAAGAATATAGCTGAAGACCAGGATAAGCCCATTCCAGTGCCATCGTTGAGACACATGGGGTTTCTGGCTGAGATTGGGTACGATCCAGATGAATGGATAAACCGCTGCGTGGCTCAGGCGTATGGGGTAGCTGCAGTTGTGGCAAAATAGGGTGTCGGTTTTAAGATATCAATGTTGGGGAGAATGGCCATCCGTTAGTCCAGGCAGGGCGATTTGAAAGCCGGCTCTGCGTCGTAACTCTCGGGTACACATATAATACCTATTCCTATGAACACTGAATTACCGCTGGTTTCTATTGTCATGCCCTCCTACAACCAGGCGCGTTTCCTGGAGGATGCGATCCGCAGCGTGCTCGAGCAGGACTATCCGCGAATTGAGCTAATCGTCATTGACGGGGGATCGACGGATGGTAGCCAGGAGATCCTGCATCGATATCGGGATCGAATGGCGCACTGCATCTCAGAGCCAGATCAGGGTCAGGGGGACGCTATTAATAAAGGGTTTCGCCTTACCCAAGGGGACGTCGTTGCCTGGCTGAACTCCGATGATGTCTACATGCCTGGGGTTGTGACAGAGGCAGTAAAAGCATTGAAAGAAAATCCGGATGCAGGGATGGTGTACGCCGATGGATTGATGGTTGATGCTGACCTCGTATTGCTGGATCGTCATTATTACCCGTCACTCAGTATTGTGGACCTTCTCTCTTTTGAGGTGCTGCTTCAACCGACCGTGTTCATGCGCAGATGTGCACTAGAAGAAGTAGGTTGGGTGAACGAAGATTATCATTTGATCCTGGACCATGAGCTTTGGGTGCGTATCGCCAGCCGCTATCCAATAATTCATATTAAAGGTTTCTGGGCTCTTGAGCGAACGCATGCTGAGGCAAAGACTATTTCTCAGGCGAAGGGGTTTGTTGAAGAAGCTCAACGTTTGGTTGCATGGGCTGGTCAGACAGAGGAACTCAGAGATTTAGTCCGCAGAGAGCGCAAACGGATCCAATCGGGTTTACATGTCTTTGCAGGGCGCCGTCTGATCGATTCCGGCGAGTACAAACGTGCATTTCGGTATCTGATGCAAGCCGCGGCAGAGCATCCGCCAACTGTGATGAGATACTGGTATAAAGTGGTCCAGGCTGGACTGAGCGCAGTAGGTCTTTCAGGTGTATTCGAATGGTATCGGACTACACGCCGCAGGATAATCTATGGCACGCAGCGTATAGAGCCGTTATGATAGGGCAAGTTCAGCGTTGAACTCGGCCGATCGAACCATGCCGACTAATTCCATGCAGACAGCAAGAATCGAAACAAATTATTCGAGGCGAAGTTGAAAACCGACAAACCATTGGTTTCTATCGTAACTCCTTCCTTCAATCAGGGATCGTATCTTGAGGAAACCATCCAATCGGTCCTGACCCAGGACTATCCAAACTTGGAATACATCGTCATCGATGGCGGCTCGACGGATGGAAGCGTGGAAATCATTAAGCGCTACGAGGATCGCATAGGTTACTGGGAGTCTGAACCCGATCTTGGTCAAACCGATGCGATTAACAAAGGTTTCGCCCACGCCAAGGGGGAAATCTTTGCATGGCTGAATTCTGATGACACCTATTGTCCCGGGGCGATACACGAGGCTGTCGATTACCTTAATGACCACCCTGAAGTGGGAATGGTCTACGGACATGCTTTCTATATTGATGAAGAGGGTAAAAACCTTGCCCAATATCCCACTGCCAAAACCGATTACCATAAGCTGCGGCGGGGAAACTCGACGATCCCACAGCAAGCAGCTTTCTTCCGATCTTCCCTCTGGAAGATGGTTGGACCGCTGGATCCTTCGTTCTACTACGCCATGGATTATGACCTTTGGATCCGTATATCTAGTGTCTCTCCGATCGATTACTATCCACGACTCTGGGCTAACTTCCGGCTGCAGAACTCATCTAAATCAATGCAGGAGGCCCATCGTTGCTGGCCTGAGATCATCCGCATCCATTTCCGGGATGGCGGCAGCGTGTTCTCGATTCTGTATATGAAGTATCTTCTGCGTCGAGTCCTCGAGCCAATCATGCCATTGCGGATGACGCTCTGGAAATGGAAGTTTGCAATAGAGAACAGATTGAAGCAGACTTCCTAGCAGGTGAAAGATGCTGGAAATCACTCCTGGAAACTATCATTCATATTTAGGGGATGAAGATGTCTGGGAATTGGATCGTCGGATTAAAATTGGTTCGCAAATGATGATGTAATGAGAAGCGGTAAATTAGGCGATTAGGATAAGGATCTTGCTAAAAACCGATGTTGATGTAGCCGCAATGCTCAATAGAGCAATAACCTCGTGGTATTTGATCCTGCTAGCTGGTTTGGTGGGCGCAGCTATTGGGTGGCTGATTGCATTCGCGAGACCGCCGGTATATCAGGCGTCAGTTTTTATTGAGTACGCTGTCGACTATTCACGCACTGCTCATATGGATGACATTACCGTCCATCAAGCCTACGAGCAAGTCCGAAGGATGTTGCTCGCTGATGAGACACTCCAGGCCACGCTGGATGCAGCCAATGAGATGGTTAGTGGGGAATTAATCTTAACAAATGCTGCAGCTCTCCGGTCACAAATACAACTTTCACGTTACCCAGGGGGTTTCGAACTCATCGTGTACGGTCAAGATCCGGAGCAGTCCGCTGCTGCTGTAAACGCTTGGGCTGAGATTGCGTTGGAAGAGACGGAGAAAGCGATCGGACACGCAATCCGGGCAGCAGAATTTCAATCAAAGATATATAAAGACGGATGTAAATTATCCCTAGACCCTGAAAACTCGGAGAGAGTCGTCTGGCAGTGCACCTCGGGCCGTCCAGATACCGACCCTGATGAATTAGCAGATGATTTGCTCCGTGAAATTCAACAAACACGCGGCATCCTTCCAATCTTCACATTCTCACTGCTCCAGGAAGCTCAAGTTCCCACGGATCCGATAGCCTGGAGTCGAGGCAGCCTCATCCTGGCTTGTGCGATGGTCGGTCTTTTGCTTGGGTTCATCGGGGTAAATCTTTACAAGCGTGAAAAATAAGATTATCTTCATCCTGAACTTCCCTTCCCAGCTTGGTTAATTTGTTGATGATTATCCATTGTTGGACTACCTTTTCAGAAGGGAAAAACCAGGGACTTTCACGAGGATTGTTCTTTCCTTATCGCATGAGAGGGTATAGCTTGCGTTAATGATCATGGCTGGTTAGCATCAGGACATCCGACCGCATCTAAAGCAGGGTAGATTGATTTGAAATCTTCTTTTTCTCGTTGGAGTGAATTACCCCAGAAGACATCCTGGTATCTCTGGCTGCTGTTATTGGTCACGATTCCGGTTACGAGTTCCCCGCTTATCGCGCGGTTCTCCGGAGGGGAAACGCCGGTCAGTCCCCTTTCTATTTACCCTCTATTAGGGTTGTTAATCCTATGGTTTATCCCTTACCTATTTCGTGGAGGTAAATTACCTGCGATCTCGTGGCCTTTGCTTGCCTTCTTTCTATTCGCGCTTCTCTCTGCAGCAATTGCAATAATGCTCCCTATCCTGCCCTTTAAAGGGCAGACACCCATTACACGCGGGACCCGAGCGCTTCTTACGCTCACGATTGGATTCGGCTTTTATCTATCCGCTTCCGTATTACCGAGTACCGAGCGCAAGGTGATCTTGAGTATCAGAGCGCTATATTTCGGACTCTTCCTGATGTTGATCTGGTCAACGGTGCAAGCATGGCTGGTATTAGATGGCTCAGATCGAGTCCCATTGGTGGTAACTCAAATCCATCATCTATTCTCTGTTCGGGATCCTTTTCCAGATCGGGTGACGGGCATGTCTTTTGAACCATCGTGGCTCGGCGGACAATTAACTGTTCTTTATCTTCCATTGCTTTTCGCCAGCGTAGTTCAAAAACGCTCTGTTTTTACATCAAAGCGTTCTTTTTTTATTATGGAGTTGGCACTCTTCTTGTGGACGACCTTCATCCTTCTCTTAACACAATCGAGGATCAGCTATTTGGCTATACTCACGGTAGCCGGGGCCGTACTCCTTTTCGTGGGCTTGCGGTTCTCTGAAAGGTTGCAAGTATGGATTGGTAAAAGGAGTCGGTTGAACGCTCGACTCCTTCGGAAACTCATTCTTTTGTTAACACTGATTATTATCCTTGGTAGCATAGTTACGGTTGCGCTCGGGTTTGGTTGGATGATGAGCCAGGTGGACGAAAGAATGCAGAACTTTCTTTCTATCCCGGGGAGGATTACCGAGATCCATTACTTCTTCCCAAATGAAGAGGTTTATGAAGCTGCAAATCGCCTCGCGTTCGCGGAGCGTACCATTTATTGGACGACTGCCTTTCTAACCTTCAGTGAGCATCCCATTCTGGGAGTAGGATTGGGTAATGCGGGGTTTTATTTTGAAAATAACTTACCAGCTTATGGACGAAATCTCACCGAGATCCAGAATGTCCTCAACCTCCAGCAATACGGTTTCCCAAACCCTAAAAATTTCTGGGTACGCCTTTTAGCTGAGAATGGGATCATAGGGTTCTTATGTTTCACGACCTGGCTTAGCATAATCGGGATTGCCTCAGGATTTCTTTGGCGAAAAGGGGGTGGATATTCCCGGCTTGTAGGTCTCGCAGGATTGATCGGTATTATTACCTTCTTTGTGGAGGGATTCAGCCTGGATACCTATGCGCTTCCACATAATTGGGTCTTGTTTGGTCTTGTGACGGCTGGAATTGCATGGGGAAACCAGCTATCCTCTAAAGCGGACATGCAGGAACAGGCCGAGGAACAGCAACGTTCGGGTCTTGCTTGAATAAGACTCATCATGGAGATTGCGGGTCTGAAATGGATGATGATTCGATCACAATAAACCTAAGCGAGAAAGCATAAGTGGTCACAAATCTCTCAAATGTTTTCATCGTCATTCTTGCCGCGGCCGTTAGCGCGCTTGCTATAGGTCCTGTGATGATTTGGATAGCTCGCCGATTTCAATTGGTCGATATACCCGGCACTGCGACTCATAAGAAACATCAAGCTGAAACCCCTATAGCAGGTGGTTTAATCCTATTGGTTTCACTGATAGTCACCCTGGGGATTCTCCGGTTGCAGCTCTCGAACGAAGTTAGAGGAATATTGCTGGGTACATTAGTAATGATGCTATGGGGTTTGATGGATGACCGCTTCAATCTCCGGGCATCTCAAAAAATATTCGGACAATTGCTTGCTGCGCTCATAATTATTGGCTTCGGTGTGCAAGTCCACATCACGAAAATTGACTGGCTTGATCTCTTGATAACACTCTTTTGGTTTATCGGGTTAACTAATGCGTTTAATTTCGTTGATAGTATGGATGGACTCGCAGTGGGCTTAGCGGGAATCGCATCAGCTTTCTTTATGTTGGTAACGCTCGATTCTGCTCAACCAGAATTGGCATTTCTCTCAGCCGCATTCCTGGGGACGATGATTGGCTGCTTTTTTTACAACGCACCACCAGCTCGAATGTTCCTGGGAGACTCAGGGTCTCTCGCGTTGGGGTTTGGCTTGGCTGCGATCGGTATTGTTTACACTCCTGCGCAAGCTGGACTGCCGCAAGGGGTTTCGTGGTTCATCCCGATCCTCGTTCTTGGTGTACCGATTTTTGATATGGTGTTGGTGGTTTTATCACGCCTTCGGCAACACAGACCGATCTATCTCGCCAGCACGGATCATGTCTATCATCGCCTCGAGCGGCTAGGGTTTACCCAAAATCGAGCCGTCGCGGCTATGCAAATCGCGGCAATTCTATTGAGTCTGGTTGCCTTTATCTCGTTAACTACAAACGTTCTTATTGCGAATCTCATATTCGGAGGAATCGTTCTGTTGTCACTCATTACCCTTCTTTACCTGGAAACGAGGATACAGTCCGAATAACGTGTTTAGCGGTATGATGGATCGATGTGGTGACGAAACTGTAGATGTATTTGAGGCGTTGAATTCGCAAGGCCTATTGTCGCTACATTTACAGTGTGGGCCACCGATCGATTTTCAACGAAGGCCGATAAAGGAATCGAGCTCAAGATTAGACCCGTGAAGCATTTTATCTGCCAAGAAGATAAGGAAGTGTACCCGGATGTATTACAGATCAAGGCACAAACGAAATGGATGATCGACAAGAATCTAGACTGTCGTCATTGCGAAGGTTCGTTTATTGGGTGATTCAAGCTCTTTTCTTAATTGTCGTAATTGTTCAAACCCGGAATTTAGCGAATGACTATGTGATACACAAAAGTAAGGCAGTTTGGGGGTTAAAGGGATTCTCGGCAATAGACCGTTCGGCCATACTTGCCGGAGGGATGGAATTTGCCGAATATATGTCATTTCTCAGGGATACAGTTCCCGAAAATGCGAAAGTAGTCATGCCGCCGCATCAGCCAGTACAGCCTTTATCGAACAAGGGCTTTGCGGAGTACTTTCTTATGCCGAGGACGATTATAAACTGCGGGAGTGATGAAGTTAGAGAATGCGTCCTTCGAATGACGGGTGAGCATTCTTATATTGTAACCGCTTGGAAATTTCCTCCGAAGGACGCAGCTGAATCTGTGAAGAACTTCATCCCCTTCAGCAATGGATTAGGTGTATATGCACCGAAGTAAAGGATTTTCGAGGAGTGTGAAAAAGTGATTGGAGCAGCGGTCATTGATATGGCTGTTGTCTTGGCTATTTGTACTTTCGGTGCTTTGATCTCGTTTCTAGTGATTAACAATCCATCTCGTCTCGAATTGTTTAGCCTGAGCTTTCCCCTTGGAGCTGGTGCTCTCACCTGGATCCTTTTCATACTCGGATGGATGGGTATTCCCTTCCGTCTGGAGATTGTTTTCTCTATTTGGCTTATATCCATCACCATAATAACCGTTCTCGTACGACGAAGCCAATTTAGTGGTCACGCAGAAAGATCATTGGGCAAGATATCGAACATACGGAATGTCACCGGGTTTGAAAAGACGGCATTCGTCATTTTGGCAATTATCTTTTGCGTCTCCATTTTTATATCGATTGGACGATCCTATTCAGCGTATGACGCTGTGGCAATGTGGGCTCCAAAAAGCTACGGTATTGCATTAGAAGAATCCTTATGGGGTGCGAGTTGGGGGAACCATGGATTTTCTTATCCCTTGAACATGCATTTCCTCATCGGATTATTCAAGCTTGCCTCAGGGGATATTCTCCCTGGGTCAAAGATTATCTTCCCATTATTTTTTATTTCATTAATCGCAGGAATTGTTGCATTTCTAACTAAACGCGGAGTTGATCCGAGGATAACTGCGCTCTCAGCACTGATTCTTGCCACAGTCCCAACTATTTTTCAACATTCAACAATCGGATATGCAAATCTTCCTATGGGGGTTTATCTTGTTTTTGGTGTCCTATGGGGAGTGGAGGGGATATTTCGTGAGAGTAAAAGATATCAGGTATTAAGCGGTCTACTGCTGGGCTTCACGGTTTGGACGATCGTGGAAGGTGGGTTATTTGTATTTGTTGCGGTCTCGGCAATTGTTTGTGCAAAAATAATATCGAGAAGAGGCAGGATTTACTTCATTTATTGGCTTCTACCTATCCTCGTTATTGGAGGGATCTGGGTAATTTTTTATAAACTCTATGCTGCATCTAGCAGCTCTGCCATGGGTGCCGTCAGACTCCTGTTTGATTCAATACTCCAAGGCCAATGGGATTTTCCGGCTTTACGCTTGATTTTTGGCTATGCCCGAAGAAATATCTTTGATCCCCACACCTGGGGTTTTATCTATCCCTTGGGCATTTTTATCACCCTGCTAGGATGGAAGCATTTATTTCCGAAAAAAAATCACTACGTGTTCTCCATTTTTCTTGTTATGATCAGTACTGGCTTACTTGCTCTAGGCTTGATCTACTTGCGTTCCTTTGTAACCCCGGGTCTTTATGATCTATTGAAGCGTGGTTTTCCTCGTTATTTCATCAGCCCATCTATTTTTTTCTTTCTTGTAACCATACTAATCGGTGGAGACTTGATATCGAGTTTTTCCAAGAATGCTTTTGATGAAGCTGATAAATAATGGATTGCACGTGTCCTTATATTCTATATGAGAACACGGTAGGTCAATATGGTACAAAGAAGTAGATGGTGCTTATCAAGGGTTCATATGCCTTTAGATTCTCGAATTGTCTATAGATTTCTAAGATGTGTTCTGTTCGATTAAATCCAGGTGAACAAGTATTTGTTATCTGAGACACGTGAAGGATGATAGTCTATGACGAAGCTCATCATTCAAATCCCATGCTATAACGAAGCGGACACGTTGCCGGCGACGGTGAGAGACTTGCCACGATCTATTGATGGCATTGATGTTATTGAGATTTTAATCATCGATGATGGTAGCACCGATGGAACCATTGATGTCGCCCGGGAACTGGGCGTGGACCACATTATCCGCCTTACGAAAAATCAAGGACTGGCGGTCGCATTTGCACGCGGTCTTGAAGCGAGTCTCCAGATGGGGGCGGATATCATTGTGAATACGGATGGGGACAATCAATACCGCGGTGATTGCGTTCGGGATCTCGTTAAGCCAATACTCAAGGGTGATGCAGAAATGGTTGTGGGGGACAGGCAAATCGATACAATTCAATCCTTCTCGGCATCGAAGAAAGTTCTACAGAAATTCGGCAGCTGGATCGTGCGTTGGGCATCGAAGACAAATGTGCCAGATGCGACCAGCGGTTTTCGTGCTTTCTCTAAAGAAGCCGCTCTTCGCCTGTCCATTTATTCTGAATATACCTACACTTTAGAAACCATCATCCAGGCAGGAAAGAAGGGTATTTCAATCACATCAGTGCCGGTGGAAACGAACGAGGTTCTTCGAGAATCCCGGCTTATCCATAATACGTTTCAGTATGTGATCAGATCGGCGATCACCATCATCCGTATATTCCTCATGTATGAAGCTCTGCGGGTTTTCCTCAGTCTAAGTGTCATTCCCCTACTGGGTGGATTTTTCCTGCTGGGTAGGTTCGGGTATTACTTCCTCGTAGGCGATGGGCAAGGTCATATCCAATCCCTAATCATTGCTACGATTCTCATGGTTTTAGGATTCGTGACCATCTTGATCGGTTTATTGGGTGATCTCATCGCAAGGAATCGCCGGCTCAACGAAGAGATCAACTACCGTATAAAGAAAATGAATAATAAGTAGGTGCGAATATTCAACATATTAAATATACATCTACATCCGAGAGATGGTTGACCGGCTAATAATTAATCGTTATCTCATCGCTGGCAACCTCAGTTACAGGATCCAATACACGAGGTTGAGCCTCACTCGTTGAAGAAGTCAATACTGAACGTGTCGTGCCTGGAGATGACTATAAGCATCGTATAGAGAATTACACGCACAAGTGCATCATCCAAAGCGCATGCCACTTTTGTTCCAGCATAGGGGTGGGCAATAGATCGGTTAATATGTAACGCTACAAGCATCTTATACATAACAAGTTTCTTGTGGCGTGATCAGCATATACCTGGTAATTGTTAAGGGGGTTGATTGATCGTTATCGACCTACAGGACCGGATTATTTGATTTGAGCATTTTTCTGATGATCCTCCCCGATAAAGGGTGTCACTATTTCTGGACGTCATATAAGAGGATCAACTAGCGCAGCTTCGAACCGTTTGAATTGGATCCGAAGAAAGGATTACCAATCCGATGAAGATGTGGAGCGAAAGAGTTGAGGGATTTTTGCATTCCATAGCTGATGGATTGACAGAACCCCTATTTACCCCAATCACATCATCCATGTCTGCGCGGAGGCGACTGATCCAGTGGGGATGGGTATTGGTATTTCTGCTCAGTGGATACATCGTGTTTATTTATTTCCTAAATTCCGGGCGAATTCCATTCGAGATCCAAGATTGGCCAAAGGAATGGCAGTATTACACAATCCTTAAGCAAGCCTTGACAGAGGGGATTGTCCCACTCCATTTTTCGCCAGCTATGATTACACCGGATCGATTTTTAGCCCTTCCTGAAACGGTTCTATCTCCACAGATATTCCTTCTGAAGTTCGTGGATCAAGGGATGTTTGTCCTTTTGAATACGCTCTTTCTTTATTCTATTGGATTTCTTGGCTGCTTCCTCATTGGGCAACGTTACTGTCTGTCACCATTTATCTTTGGAATTATGGTCCTATTATTCAGCTTTAATGGTCATATAGTGACGCATTTGAGTATAGGTCACTCCATGTGGCTGGGTTATTACTTCCTTCCCTTTTTCTTCATCCATCTGTTCCGGCTCTTAGAAGACGATCAGGGTCGAAATTGGTCCATTTGGATGGCTCTGGTTCTCTTTGGGATTATCCTTCAAGGGTCAATACACATATACGTATGGTGTGTTTTTTTCCTAGCTTTGCTTTGGCTCTTCTCAAAACAGCACCGAACCGAGATATTTTATGCTTTACTTGTTGGTTTTTTCCTCTCAGCCTTCCGATTATTTCCAGCAGGACTCCAGTTCGGAACTTCTAACCATGCTTTTTTCCCTGGATATCTCTCCCTCATTGATGCGCTCAGCGGGCTCCTCGCAGACGTCTCTCCTTATGAAGCTATACTTGGGAGACCGAGTGGATGGTGGGAGTTAGATATGTTCATCGGGCTTTCTGGCGTAGCTTTCATCCTGTTTTTCGCTGTTTACCCATTCTTCAATAAGTCGCAAGGTCTTGAAATAATTAGAAAGTACACACCGCTAATCATCCCGGCAAGCATTTTTGCAATATTATCCTTTGGTTATCTATACCTGCCGATCCAAAGTCTCCCGATCCCATTCTTCAGCCTGGAGCGGGTTCCATCCCGGTTTATGATAATGCCCATTGTCATGCTGATTTTCATATCCTCCATTTCCTCACAGGATTGGCTTATGAGAAGACAACAATGTCTAAAGGGACGCATTGTGTCAATGGCATTTCTTATCGTGCTTGGACAGGATTTGTTGCAGCATGCGCGGATGTGGCGGCTAGAAAATTTGGCGCGAGCCTTTCCCATCCCAGAGTGGACTCTGGTAGAGGATATTCGAATCGCGAATTATTCTGATCCAATCTATACAAAAGTGTTGGGGATTTCACTAGCAATTACCGTTATTGCTATCGTGGTTTCATTAATCATATTAATAACTCAGTGGAGAGGTCGAAGGAAATTTAAGAGCAGCGGTTGATGTCTGAAAGCATAAGTATTTTGTTTTGATAAAGAGCTACATTGAGATCATCAAGGAATGCAGGGTCCACGAAGGCGGGCTGAATCAGAGTGCCTAATAGGCAGCGTTCTTTCACTCTTCGATAGCCACCTTCTTTCGTCGGGTGGACTCACTCACCTTTCTTAGGGAGTCTTACATACCCATTAACTATCTAATGTAAATTGTGATCGAGGAGATCTTTATTCCCGATGAACTATGTTTGAAGCATTGATATCTACGAGCAAGAATTATTTCTTTGAGTACGTTTTGGGATTGTAAATGTCCCGGACTATCTACCGTAAACTTCTTCGTGGGGTTAGGTGATGATTAGGGTCGGGTACACTTCATTTCCTGTAGTAACCGCTTAAAATATTAGGCTTTGTAGTGGGTGGTTTAATAAAGACACGAATGATAATAATGCCAAATGAGACGTGGGCCTCACGATGATCGCGGAGTGGATAGTAAGTTCTTTTGAACCAGCAAGTATGCTTTCCGGGGTTATTAGCTGGATAGTAAACTTTGCTTTTGTTCTTGTCCTTGCCTATCTTGTCGCCCGCCAGATGAGGTCAGGCCGTTTGATCCTTGATCTGACCATTTATGTTTTCCTTTGGATATTTTTTGTTACCCTCTTTTTACTTATTGCAGGTTTAACGGGTTTTCTGGCGGCGTTACCTTTAGGGCTATTTTCACTTATCGGATTGGTTATCATCTTCGCCATCCCCTCGACTCGCAAGGCTCTCCTTTTTGTCAAGCATGATTTAAATCAACTCCGATCGGCTGTGCGTGTTGGGTGGGGAGAATTGCCTGTGTGGGTGAGAATTGTCGCAATCGGGTTTCTGATTGTGACAGTCATTCGAATGGTATTCCTTATCTGGGCGCTACCCCCCTTTGTGTGGGATTCGTTAACCTATCATCTAACTCGCGTCGCCCAGTGGATCCAGGATCAGCGGATATCTCTGTTTGATACGCCTGTCGATCGCATCTATACACCCGCAAATTACGAGGTGTTTGCTACTTGGTTCTCATTATTCATACATCACGACGTTATCGTCGAGGCGGCGGGTTTACCAGCTTACCTGCTTGCTGGACTGTCGGTCTATGCCATCGCGCGGTCTCTCGCAATATCGAAGTGGGCATCGCTGTTGGGAGCTATTGCATATCTCTCGACGCCGGCGTTCTTACTTGCGGTGACTGGAACGAAGAACGACCCAATGATGGCAGCCCTCTATCTGATGGCAGTGGCATTAATCATAGACTTATTATCGGGACGAGTAACGGCAGCGCGATCAGGTTGTGATGGGAGGTTGCTTAGCCTCGTCCTCGTTCTCCTTTTAGCGGTAGGAACCAAGCCATACATCATGCATCTATCTGTAGGCTTGCTTGTCATCGGTGGCGGAATTCTGCTTCAGGACAAGCGATCCGGGCATCGGTATCGGGGCAAATGGAAGTCGATTACGGATTACTGGTCAAGCTCAGTCTATATCCGCACCATGGTGGTGCTTTTGCTGATTTCAGGGCTATTTCTGGGGTCGTATTGGTATTTACGCAATTGGGTAGTAATTGGAAATCCTTTTTACCCTTATGGTATCTCGATAGGGGATGCGCCATTTGTTCAGAAGGACATCGCGAAAGTCCCTTTAGACCTTGATAATTTATGGCGGAACCTTAAGCTCTTCGTTGAGAAGTTTGGAGACAAGCAGAACCGGATCCTGCCGGACCTTCCAAACACGACGGGTTGGGGATGGGTTGTATATGGTATGGGTTTACCAGCGCTTGTCTGGGGGGTGGGGCGAAGCAAGCGCATACGCATTTTGGCAGCAGGTTTTCTGGTGTCTTTTCTTACGATCATGATTTCGAATCGTGCCAGCCCGTGGAATATGCGCTACGTCGTGTGGTTTTCTGCCCTGCCTAGCTTGGCGCTGGCAGCGGTATTCGATTGGTTCCCTGACGAGTTCAAGTTAGCAAAACAATGGCTTTCAATCCTTTTTGTTGGTTGCTTGGTGTTGAATCTAGTGATGACGGTTACTTACAATCTGATTCCGATCAGAATATTTGAGGAGATGTTAAGTAGATCCGTGTGGGAACGGGATGCAGCTTTATTGGATGTTTATATTCCCGATGAATACTCCAGTGCGCTCGAGATCGTAGGATCAGAAGAGCGCTTAGGTTATAACGTTCATGTAAATGGTTTTGTCTACCCCCTCTATCGATCCGATTATTCCCAGGATTTGGTATATGTTCCATTTTCACCGGCTGACAATTGCGATGATATCGCCAACGAAATGCGACTGCGCGGGACAAGATACTTGATGGTCGCACCAGAGCATACCGAGGATGAGAAAATTCTTCTGCTTCAAAGATGTGCTAATGACGGGGATGTAATTAGGGAACGAGGGATTAATCTCTATGTCATCAAGGATTAGAAGAAATATACGTATCGAGGCGGCTTTACTGCTTGTCTCTATGCTGGCGATGACGATCTGGTACGCTCGACCACAGTTGATCTATTCACTGTTCATTGTTTATGACATCATCAGGACATTTTTCCCAGAATTTCTACCTTATCTTGACCCTGTAACACACTAATATTCTCATAGGAAAAGTGTCTTCTTATGGCGCGGTAAATAGTCGACATTTGACGATATTTCATCAATACAGGAAGTGAAAGGGATGGATACAGATACAAGGTCATTGTTTGCTTCTGACTAAATATTTATCAAGAATACCCTCAGGGTAACGAACTCTTGGATCGGTTTCAATCTCTTTTAGCTTGTAAATATCACCATCGATTTGAAATTCTTCGAGCCTGCGTACAACCCTTCCTCCGGAAGTCTCAAGGATTACTGTGTCCTTCCATGGCACGACGATATATTCCCATTTGTAATCAATGACTTTTATTTCAAGCGAGTTATGGAGGACTCTTTCTTCCCAATCTGGCAGCAAGCGGTGGACGCGAGGAGCGTTCTGCCAGGTACTTGGGAATTCGAAGATGTATTGCAGCACCAAGGGCATGCTCCAGGTATTGGCGTCAATATGCTTTGTATCGACTAAGCCATTCGGATCGACGAGGATCACAGTGCTATCATTCAGGTCGGGTACGAATTTCACAATATCAGACCAAAGGTTTTGTTGTAATGCCCAAGCTCTTTGATAGTCCCATTGGACGACGAGGCCGAAGCCCAGAAGCAGCGAACAAACTCCTGCCAAGGTGAAGGCGATTGCCTTCTTCCATTTGTATCGTTGTGCAAGCAATAATGCTGCATACCAAATACTCGCCCATAGCAGCGCGGCGCCTATCACAGCTCCGAAATGAACTCGGGTATCCCGCCCACTGATAGCAAACGCCCGGACTGTGAAAGTCAGGGGATACGCCAGGATCAACATAACTATGCCTGTGAGGGCAAGTTTAAAGGGTAAGAAGAATTCCCCGAAGTTTTTCCATTCGCCGAATTTTAGTTTTGGAATTCTGGAGATTTCATCTTGATCCTTAAGGGTTGAGGGATCGCCTTCAGCAGACAGACTCTTTTCTTTGCCAAATATCAACTTTATTAGGATCCATGCAAATATTGGAAAGGTAACTGCCATGAGGAGAGACATCTCGGCATTAAGATTTTGGACAGCTTGGATGGGACGATAGAAGTATGAACCAAACGCCACAATTGGTCCTTGAATCATGTGGGTTATTGGTGAGGTGATAACCTCAGGGAAATCAAGACTGCTTACTCGGCTTTCACCTATAAGATGCCGCATCAGAATTACACTTAGTAGGATTCCCCCTATCATTATTGCATTCAGAGCAAGCTCCCTTAGAAGTCGTTTGTCCCAGTTCTTCTTGAGAAGGGGTGCGCCAAGGAAGATTAGAAATGGCGTCTCATAGTTGAACAATATCCCAGTGACTAATAAGTAAGAAAGGACCTTTTTATCCGAAAGGTAGCTATGCATAGCTAAGAGAAGGAGTGTCAAGGATGGCTGGAGTCCTAATGAGTGCGTAATAAAGGCCTGTGTTGTATCTGCGGAGTAAAGGCAATAAGCCAGAGCGCTGATTACGGCGAAAGTTTGATTCGATATTCGCTTTATCAACCCAAAGAATAAGAATGCGTTAATTGTGACAATAAAGTAGCCGATGATATATATCCCATGTAGACCGTTTATCCTTACACCGATGAGAGCCAGGGAATAAATGAGCGTCGGATGGAGGGGTTTCCCATGATCGACGAAGTAACGAAAAGCTTGAATGATGATTTGCCAAAGTTCGGCTCCCGTCATCGCTAATGCTTGAGGGATCCTTGTGTAGTCATCTTCGTAGAGTCCGAATTGTGGTGAATGCCAAAAACGGGTGACCCAAATTAGCGCTGCAATGAGTATAAAGATCGCTAGTGATTTTATCCCTTGTGATTCGCGTTTCCCCATTATTCTTCTCCGGGATTGATGGTTCGTCATGTTAGTTCAAGGGAGCACATGAGATTGTTATGAATGCTGGCTGCGCGATCGTGTTAGTCGCCATATATGAATTATGTTGGAATACTGTCGTCACTTATTTAAATGCGTCGGTGGGGACGGTGCCTGCCATGTCCAATCAGGGAAACGCCTTGTGAAGAAATCTCGCTTCAACTTACCCAAGCGTCGCCTTGTTTTAATCCCAAATGGATTTGAACGAATTTTCCGAGGGAGCTGCGGTTCGCTTTCGGCTCGCGCCAATAGGGTGACAAACAGATTCAAGATAGGGGAACGGAAACTCCCATGTGTTTTAGACCAGAGAACCTGGAAGCCAGCTTGACGAACGGTTTCCCTGAGCGTAGGTTGTGTGAAGGCGTATAGATGGGAGAGTTCGAGGCATTCGTGCTCGATTAAATTAGGCACTTCGAGTAGCAGGTAGCCGCCCGGTTGAATTCTGGACTCCCGCAGGGAGTGAAGCGTATGAACCGGGTCAGCGACGTGTTCAAGGACGTGCATCATCGATATCAAATCGAAGGGTGGTTCATTCGCCTCAGTAAGTGCATCTAATGAGGGGAAAACCTTATGGCCTTGGGACTTGCTAAAGTGTCGGTACGCCTCTCCAGGCTCAACCCCAACGCTTACACACCCGTACTGCTCATGAAAGCGCGCTAAGAGCGCTCCGCTTGAACTCCCAATATCGAGGTGACGGGAAACAGCAGACAGATGTGGTAGGACCATCTCAAGAACAGCGCTGGCCCGCGCATCTTGCATTTGTAGGTCTTTCTCAATAGGATCTTCGGTCTTTTGCCTTTGAATGCGATACTCGCGCCCATAGAATTGGGCAAGTTCACCATTATCCATACGCGGGGATTGGTAGACCAATCCGCAGCGACGGCAAATGTGGAACTCCACTAGCTGGTTTGAGCCATGAAGGTCTTCGAAGAAGATCTTCTTTGGGCTTTTACAAAGTGGGCAAGTGGATATTTCTTCCATGCAAAGATTCTAATTCATTTTGTGTTGATATTTCTAACTTATCCTTGAAACAGGGCAATATGCATTTATAATCCACTGTTTGAATTTCGATCTCTATGTATACTTGATTAGTCGATTTACAAGCCCATAAACTAAAGAATGAAAGGTATGCGCAACAGTGAATAAAGATAAACTAGTAGCGCCCTACGGCGGTGATCTGATCAATCTGATCGAGCCGGCAGAAACACAGGATGAATTAAAAGCCTATGCGAGTTCGCTTCCCTCGATCCAGATAACATCTCGGACAGAAAATGACCTAGAGCTTCTTGCCACGGGAGGATTTTCCCCCTTGGACTGCTTCATGGGCGAAGACAGCCACAAACGTGTCTTGGATGAGATGCGGCTAACTGACGAGTCTATTTTCCCGATTCCAATAACGTTACCGGTCACAAGAGATGATCCCATCGAATTGGGTAAGGATATAGCGCTACGCAACTCGAAAAACGAGCTTCTGGCGGTGATGACCGTGGAAGAAGCTTACCCTTGGGACCGGGACGAGGTTGCCAGAAAAGTCTTCGGCACGACCGACTTGAGGCACCCTCTTGTCGCGGAGATGCACCGCTGGGGGGACGTAAACATCTCGGGGAAACTGCGCGTTCTCCAATTGCCCAAACATTTTGATTTCAAGGATTTGCGTCTCACACCCGCTGAAACCCGGGAAGCGTTGGGTTCCATTGGTCGAGAGAATGTGGTCGCGTTTCAGACCCGCAACCCACTGCACCGAGTTCACGAGGAACTCACAAAGCGGGCGATCGAAAAAGTAGATGGAGTGCTCCTGCTTCACCCGGTCGTGGGTATGACCAAACCGGGTGATGTGGATCATTTCACCCGTGTACGCACATATCGAACGTTGGCCTCGCAATACTATAATCGGGATAGGATCCTTCTTGCCCTGCTGCCGCTGGCGATGCGTTTAGCAGGTCCCCGTGAGGCTTTGTGGCACGCGCTCATACGTAGGAATTATGGAGCGAATTACCTGATCGTCGGTCGGGATCACGCCAGTCCTGGGAAGGACTCCAGGGGGGACCCGTTTTATGGACCCTATGACGCGCAGGAACTCGTCGAGCAGTATAGCGATGAGTTGGGCGTTAAGATGCTTACATTCCAGAATATGGTTTATCTACCGGACGAGGAGAAGTACGTTGAAATGAATGAAGTACCCGAAGGGGCGCGGACCGCATCCATTTCGGGCACGGACGTTCGCGAAAATTACCTCAACAAGGGTATTCCACTCCCATCCTGGTTCACGCGTGAAGAGGTCGCCGACATCCTCGCTGATAGCTATCCACCGCGACATAAGCAAGGATTCTGTGTCTGGTTCACCGGTTTGAGCGGGTCAGGGAAATCGACTACGGCGGAAGTATTGACCGTATTGCTTTTAGAGACCGGTCGACAGGTTACGGTCTTAGATGGAGATGTTGTCCGGACTCACCTTTCAAGGGGATTGGGTTTCAGCAAAGAAGACCGCGATATTAACATCCGGCGGATCGGTTTTACGGCTTCTGAGATCGTGCGGCATGGCGGGGCAACTGTTTGCGCGGCTGTGAGCCCCTATAGGGCGACGCGAAATGACGTGCGCAATATGGTTGGAGGAGATCATTACATTGAGATCTTCGTAGATACGCCGTTAGAGGTATGTGAAGAGCGCGATATCAAGGGGCTTTATAAAAAGGCGAGAAGTGGTGAGATTAAGGGTTTCACTGGGATTGACGATCCATATGAAGCGCCCAATAATGCGGAGATCGTATTAGATACCGTAAATCATGCCCCGGAGGAAAATGCCCATCGGATTGTCGAATATTTGGCGCAGAGGGGATTTATTCGTCCTATCTGACGACGCATGACATTGGCTAATTCGACGAAGGATACGACAGACAATGGCAGCTTATTGCAGTTTCGATCATGTGGGAAAAATTTTTCCGGCTTGATCCAGACTGAATTGCGGGCGATGAGATCGAGAGGCTGTACATGAAGTTCCTCAGGCATAACACGGGGAAACATCGATGATCGTGCTCAGTGTGGGGATGCAGAAAGCGGGGACAGCGTGGTATTTTAATATCACAAATGATCTGCTTCAAGCGGCTGGGCATCAAGATATCCGTGACTTGAGGAACCGGTATCACCTTAAGCGGTTTATGACCGAGATGAATTGTAATATCGGTCGACCCCGATTGTTGAAATTGCTCTTCGTAAGCCTTCCGCACTGGTTGGGGAACTCCTACGTTGTAAAGACACATGAAGGACCTACAAAGGCATTGCTCAGGTTGATCGACCGGGGATTGGTAAAAGCCACGTATATGTACCGCGACCCACGGGACGTTGCTTTATCGGCTTTCGAGCATGGGGAGAAGATTCGCCGGAGCGGGGCTGTGTCGAGCACTGGCTTCGACCGTTTGATGACGATGGAATCGGCAATAGAATATGCAAGTGGTCTTCTGCCTGTTTGGCGGGAATGGGCGGAAAGCGGGAGGGCGCTGCTCGTCAGGTACGAAGATATGCGGCGTAATCCTTATCGTGAGGGGGAGCGGCTTGTCAGTCACTTGAATATCGATGTCCCACAGGAAGTTCTTCGATCGATCATTGAGCAGTATGAAATTAAGAATGGTTCGACCGAAATGCTCCCTCACCCCTTGCATTTCAATAAGGGTATAACTGGGCGCTGGAAAGAGATGATGACTAGTGAGCAAGTTGAGTTATGTCGAGCCCTTTATGGGGATTCAATCGGGAACATGGGCTACGAGGAATGAAGCTTGGACTGATTAAGATTATTCAGTTACTTGTCGATGGTGAATGAATTGTGACCTTCATGCTGTAGAATCCTATTAGGGATATTCATGCTCACGCTGCTTCCAATACTTGCATTATTGCTTTTTGCCATATTCCTCCTGGGGAAATCACAACTGGGAGACAGGGAATACCTGCCCTGGCAGGGGAGCTTTCTTGTCTCAGCCTCGATTTGGGGAGCTTATCTAATCCTTCTCACAGAAGGCTTGAGTCTCTTTAAAGGGCTCTCGCGTTGGCCGATTGCCGCAGGTTGGTCGCTCGCGCTGATAGCGATCCTGGCGATGGGCATCCGCTTTGGACATCTTCGGCGTGGGTTTCACGCAATTATTTCTGGCTTCCGTTCCTTGAACCGTTTCGAAATCGTCTTGCTGTGTTTTATGGCAATCATGGCCTTCTTGCTTTTCGCGGTAGCTGTGGCGACGCCAACAAATAACGTAGACGCAATGGATTACCACATGCCCCGGGTTATGCAATGGGCTCAGAATCGAACGCTGGCACACTTCCCGGTGATGCATACGTACCAGAACCTGCGACCCTATTGGGCGGAGACCGTGATCCTGAATCTGCGCGTCCTATGTGGTAACGATCAACCAGCCGGGTTGGTGCAGTGGTCCATCATGATCGCTTCTTTGATTGCTACGAGCGGGATCGCCGCTTTGCTCGGTGGAGATCGTAAAGCGCAATGGCTTACGGCGGTGCTCGCTTTCAGTATCCCGATGGGACTACTACAAGCGACGACGACTCAGAATGACTATGTATCAGCCTTCTGGGTGGTCTGTTTGGCGTATTTCGTCCTCCTGAGTAGAAAGCGCGATCTTTCGCGTTTGGAATTCTTGGGTTTCAGCCTTTCGGTGGGTTTGGGCATGTTGACCAAAGGCACCTTCTTCCCCTTCGCCGGTCCGCTTATCCTGTGGTTCTTCTTTGGGCGATTACAAGATAAACGCTGGAAACAGGGCGTTGCGGAGGGGCTCGTTTTACTGTTCCTTGTTGTTGCTACTAATGGTCTTTTCTGGTCGCGGAACATACAGTCAACCGGAGGACCATTTGGTCCTGGGAATCCCCTGGGATATATTTTGCGGTTGCTGCCGGAAAATTCGGGGGATTTGGGAGCACTACCGGAAAAAACTGCAGATCCACGTATGGTCCAATTAACCCGGCTGGTGGCGATGAACTTTGTCAGCCCTTTTTCGGCTTTCAATCAGGCCTACTTCAAGGTCTTGCGTTTATTGCCGGAATACTTTCCAGAGCACTGGGTGCGCAAACTTGAAACAGCGGCCTGGAACCATGAGGATACGGCTGGAAGTCCAATCCAAATGGTCTTAATACTGCTTTCGATGGGTATTGCGGGATGTCGAGCCATTCGTGGTCAATTCCGGTACGGGTTGATCTACTCCTTGATCTTGGCGGTATCATTCATCCTGGTCTCCCTTGTTAGCTCTGGGGGTGACATTTTCGGGATTCGCTATCAATTGGGTTTCTTTCTCCTGGGTGTCCCTCTCGTCGGGGTGGTCTTCTCTGGTTGGAAACGACTCTGGCCCGTCATGACCATAAGCCTGATGCTCTATTCGATCCCTTATATCCTTGTCAGCAATATGCGACCGGTGATTGGCCATATTCCCTGGCCAACTCGAGTGGATAGTGTTTTCACGGCAAAGAAGGAAGATCTTCTGTTCGCCATCAATCCAGATGTACTCGATGACTATGAACAAATTGCGCAAAGGCTTACTGCTGGAGAGTGCAAGGAGGTTGGACTGTCGTTCTATCAACGGAATCTTGAGTATCAGTTATGGTACTTGTTGGATGCTCCCCAAAGCGGTATCGTAATCCAACACCTGGTTTCAGCGTCAGAATTTGATCGTTACAAAGATCCTGATTTTGAACCATGTGCAGTTGTTTGTACAAATTGTGATTCATTACCCGAAGAGTATCAACTCCCAATTACTTATGACTATGGCCATATTCGTCTGTCTCTGGTTGGTGATGGCTAGTATTATCATGGATTTTAGGCGTTGTGCTGTTTAAATTTACTCACTAGGAGTGAGGACCCTGAAAAGGATTGAGAATCCTCTCGAATAATGCTAAAGAGATTTTCTTTGTCCAATGATGAAGTTCCTATGTTTATTCGAAAAGAACACTTACTTATGTGCTCTTACTGAAATATACGGATTCCGAAAAAGATCGTGGTTTCTTTTGTAATCCAATACATTGCAAACATACAAAGCGCTAAGGATTCCCGATCCCCATGAAGTGCTAAACAATGAGTAGATCGTCTTGGATACGGTAAATAACACCCCTGGAGAATGTACGCGCTATTGTTGAATATCGAGGGAAAAAGGAATTATACGCTCGTTGGGGACTGGAGACAGGTTGGGTTAATTCAAGTTTATGAATTCATTATCAAGACAGCCTCAACTCATTAGTATAGTGAAGGATGACGAACAGATCCTTGGTTATCTCGTTGTGGATACGTTTGTTGATGGACGGTCCCACGGCGGAATTCGAATGCATCAAGATGTCACGGAAAGGGAGATCCGCCTACTCGCTAAAACGATGACATGGAAATATGCATTTTTAGGTTTACCCTTCGGGGGCGCCAAGGCTGGGGTGCTTGGAGACCCCGATTCGCCAACCGCTGTCCGCAGAGAGAAAATTATCCGATTTGGACGAGCGATTGAACCATTGCTTAGAAATGAGATGTTTGTGCCAGCGGCTGATATGGGTACGAATCTGTTGGATATCAGAGAGATGCTGGCTGCACTAGGAATTACCTACCAGCGAAATCGACTTCCCTCCGTGTCTTCAGGATTGTATACAGCGCACTCAGTTTTAGCCGGTACCCGTGCGCTTGCGTACACGCAAGGACGATCACTGGTTGGATTGAGGGTCGTGGTCGATGGATTTGGAAAAGTCGGTAGCGAGCTTGCCAGTTTGTTGAGTCAGGATGGTGCGCATATCGTCGCCGTTACCACGTCTAGAGGGACTTTGTACAATCCAGATGGGATGGATGTCGGTTCACTTCGTAGGGCTTATGAACAGGCTGGCAGTGATTTTGTATTAAATTCGGATGAGGGGCAAAGGATTGAGCGGAAGATGATATGGCAGCTGCCGATGGATGTGCTCTGTCCATGCGCACAAATACATTGCATTGATGCATCGATCGCGTCCACGATCCAGGCATCCATCGTTTGCCCAGCGGCGAACAATCCCTGGCCTATGGAAGTCGAGGGTGTTTTTGATTCGAAGGGTATTGCCTATCTGCCTGATTTTGCCGCAAACACCGGTGGGATTTTAGGCACAACAATGGCTTATATGACTTTCTCTCACGACGAGATAGTGCAGTTTATGGAATATGAATATGGTCACGCAATCAGAGCGCTGCTCGAGAGAGCCGCGAAAAGCGACCTTAGCATCAGGGAGGTGAGCGAAGAGCTCGCCATGAAGCATCAGAGGCGGTCAGACGCGGGGACCCGTTCAACCGTTCTGTTAGTTTTGTTCAAGCTAGGGCTGGCAATGCATCGACAAGGGCTCGTTCCAGGATTTATTGTACGTTGGTATGCTGAAGGATACTTTCGTAATAGATTACGCTTCGGACTACCTTTTGAATCCGGTAACTCGAGTTGATATACCCCATTTGATGGATTGATAGAGAAAATTGGGTATCCCGAGAAGATAGCGCATCGCTAGCCGGCGTGGTTCAATCAACATCCGTCCCAACCATTCTAGCGCAATTGCTCGCATCCACCTCGGTGCACGCTTTACGCGTCCGGATGCATAAGAGAATATGCCACCTGCCCCCCAAATCACCGGTACATCAAGGCGGTCACGGCACTTCACCATCCAATACTCCTGATAAGGGCTTCCCATTCCCAAAATCAATAAATCGGGTCGGGCGTGATTGATTGTTTCAATAAGAGTCGCTTCCTCCTCAGGCGAGAAATAGCCATGATGGTGGCCGACCACTTCTAGCGATGGGTGTGAGGAATGGAGCTGAAGGATGAGATCTGACGTGATACCAGGTTTTGAGCCGAGCAGAAAAACCCGAAAGCCACGCTGCTCACAAAGAACACAAAGATCATCAAACCAATCGGCACCTGTAAGGCGCGCGGGAAGACTCTGACCGGCAAACCAGGCAGCGATACGAGGACCATTGCCATCGAGGTAGAGTAGATCGGTTTGTGTTAACGCAACCCGATATTTAGAATCTTGAAGGGATAGGTTGCAGCTATTAGCATTAATATAAGCGATCAACGTGGTCCTACGGTTTCCCGTTCGACCCTTGAGGATCATCTCATTGAAATACTTGAGCAGATCCGTAAGCGATAGTTGTGCGATCGGGAGGCCGAAGACTGAAGTCGTTGGAAGGGGTGTATTCACAAGTTGATTGGTATTGGTCATAGGGATATCTACGCTATACAGAGCATATAGTGTACCGTACAATGAACCCAAAGTTATTGGGATTTACGAATAAGGATATTCATGATTGGTAAGCATGATGAAATTGACATGATCAGACAGCGCACCGATCCATGGTGGGAAGTCCGCGCCGAGGTGTTGAACGCGTGGATCAACATGGCTCTTCCAACCCTTGATCGCGGATTTGTGCTTAAGACAGATCTTTTTGATGAAGCCTGTGGTCCATATCATCATGCGGAAATTGCTGAAAAGATCGGTAAAATTCTGGGCATAGATCGAAGCCTAGCGGTTGTTAAAGCGAGCAAAGAGCGGTTAGAGAAACAAGCGATCAAAGCCAGATTCATCGTCTGTGACGTGAGGGCATTACCGTTTCAAGCTGAGAGCGTTTCGACGGTGTTATCCCTTTCCACGCTCGACCATTTCGATAAAAAGGAAGATATTCTAATAAGCTTACGTGAGATATCCCGCGTCATGAAGCAGGGCGGAATCTTATTCCTTACACTTGACAATCCGCAGAACCCTAGCAATGCATTGCGAGCAATCTTACCAAAGCGTTTTACCAGCAAGCTGCGTGCCGACACTTTTCCTATTGGTGTAACCCTGAACAAGCACGAAGCCGAGTCTAGCTTTCGCGCTGCGGGATTCGAGATACACCAGTCGTCATGGCTGATCCATGGCTTTCGATATCTCATGATTCGAGTCTTGAAGTATCTTCAGCGTGAGGGATATACTAATCTTCTTCAAATTGGAATGTCTGTCATCCGCAAACTTGAGATGTTGCGATCCTTACCTACTCGAGCCTTCAGTGGTCATTATTCTGCCTGGCTGCTCGAAAAGAGTTGATGATTTTTATCCTTCATGGCTTATTCAAGTAGACGTTCCAATCGAGTTCCGAAATCAATCCTCCATTCGATATTGGCTTGATGATTATTGGTCATTGACGCATAAATCTGGTATCGTTGTTCCCATATTTGCCGGGAGCGTTCTCGTTAAAATCGATTGTAAAAAAATGATTTGTAACCCAAATACTTCTACTAGCACCCTCTGACAGCAATATTTATTGCTGGTTATTGAGTTGAACCTACGAAGGTTCGTGATCCCCCTAGGAGGACGATAAACGGTTGATTGAACTTGCTCGATTCACTGCGATTACTGGCGTCTCCTTCGCTATCAACATGGTGCTTGTGTTGGTGCGCTCAAAGATTCTCGCAATTTTGCTCAAACCAGAGGGTGTGGGAATCCTGGCACAGGTTAATTCTTTGGAGGCGCTCCTCTCCGCATTCGCCACGGCGGGTATAGGGTATGGGATAACCCACATAATTTCGCGTAAACTCAAAGATGAGGATGCTGAACGAGGAATCTCAAACACTCTAAAAACCGGGATAATCCTTGCCTTGCTGGTTTCGGCTGTGCTTGCGATCCTGATGGTCGTTATATCCAACTCACTGAGTTTGGTATTATTAGGGTCAGGAATATATGGGATCTTGTTCGCTTTATTGGCATTGGCGCTCCCATTCAAATTTCTCGCCTCGGTGAACAATGCCGGATTGCAGGGGCTGAAATCGATCGGATCTCTGGCAATTGCACGGATCCTCACTGCCGTCCTAGGAATACTTTGCGTGTTACCGCTCGTATACTATCTAGGGTTGCCCGGGGCAGTTCTAGGAGTAGCCGCGTGGGCGGCAGTTGCTTCACTGACGAGTTGGTTTTATTTGCGGCGGGAACGAACTGCGCTCGACTTCACCTCAAGCGGAAGGTTCGACTCTGAGACCTCCACCGCAGTATTGCGGTTCAGCCTGGCGAATTTAATCATTCTCCTATTGAGTAATCTGGCATTGATCGCAATCCGAACCCAACTTATCCATCAGTATGGACCATCAGCAAATGGATATTACCAAGTCGTGTGGGCTATGTCGTCACAGTATCTCATCCTGGTTTCTATTTCTCTTTGGTCCTACAGCTTTCCTCACCTGACCGAACTGGTGGGACAATCAGCCAAGTTTAAACTTGAAATGAAGCGGATCCTGAGGTTGGGGCTTCTATTAATCGGACCGATGGCGTTTGTAATTATAGTTGGGCGCAATGTTATAGTGGAGTTTCTATACTCCCCGGCATTTTTCCCCTCCGTTGAGCTTATTCCCATTCAAGTCTGGGGGGATCTATTCCGAATGATAGCTTCTTGTTTTTATCGTAGAACTCCATCTTCATCGGCACAAACGTCTTGCGG
>SDBU01001750.1_pt1 | contig 30107 bp, 38 predicted proteins | sample 2277071 | NCBI WGS metagenome assembly SDBU01 (sample SAMN10397929, study PRJNA504765) | marine sediment metagenome | isolation source: marine sediment core GS08_GC12, 126 cmbsf | place: Arctic Ocean: Gakkel Ridge, Loki's castle | collected 2008 | reverse complement strand
AGGTAATATAGCACCTGGCCGCTGACCGGGCAAGGCAGGTGCAAACTGGGCATTGCCCTGCCTATTGTTGCCAAAATTGCTATTTTTAGCAAGTTGCGCTTGTAGTAAAAGTGGTATCAAATTTTCTAAGAAAGCCATTTTCGTTTCCTTTCTATGCTACTTTAGCTGATAATTCTTTAACCGCATTAACAAGCAATGCAATTACCGCTTCGTATTTAACATATTTTATTCCGTCTTTTTCAACAACAGCCTCTGGTAAAATCTTTTCCAAATCCTGAGCAATAATACCGGCATCTTTTTCATTGTCCTTGAATATGAATTTGTATGTTTTACCATCGAGTTTATTGATTTTATCAAGTGCGTTATCAATCGGTTCTATATCTTCTTTAAGTCGTTTATCACTTGAGAATAAACCCGCCGCCCCTGTAGCCAATAGTCCTTGGCCTGCACCGCCTTCACCAAAGAAAGCAGGCTCTCTGAATCCCTGTTGCGAGAATGTGGCAAGTGGCTGGCCAAGAGCAATACCTATAAGTCCTGCCTCTGGATTAGTAAACGGCTGCTGAGAGGCAAATCTTTGTAACTCAAACTGCCTTTGTGCTTCTGGGAACGATCCTTGTAACGCACCTAGCCCAGCCAGTTGGTTTGTTACCTGCCCTGTAATGCCAGGCAACGCAGCCTGTCTTTGAAGTTGTGCCTGTTGAGCACCGAACTGCTGTTGGCCTAATTGCGAAGCTAATCCTAATTCTAAATTCCTTGCTTCTCTTGCAAGTATATCCTGGAACCCGCTGCTGCGTGCAGCACCTTGAAAACCGGCAGCACCGGCTATGGCTGGTATAGTTTCCTGTTGGAAGCCTTGTCTTGCAAAATCAGCAGTAGGTTGAAACTGCCTTGCTATTTGGGCAGGGTCGAACTCACCGAAAGCAGATGATTGCAATGTGCCAGGTAATCCCGCACCGACACCAAACGCCTGTTGCTGCAATGAAGATGGGCCAAGGGGGGCAAGTTCCTGTCCGGGGAAAGCGGCGGAGCCGCCCAATGTGTCCCTAACCCTGCTAACCACATCTTCTAATAAATCTAACTGGAACGGTCTTAGTGTTTCGATTGCGCCTGTTTTTCCTGATTCTTGTGAACCTGAAAAGCACCCCATTTTACACCTCTACTTTCTGAATAATATTTTTATTTTTTTCTTGTATATGAGATTTTTTAATCACTCTAAGCATTATTTATCCAAACAACGTATGTAGCTTGATTCAAATAATTTCATATTCATCTTTTCATAAAAATCACAGACTTTATCGTGTAAATCTGATGCAAGATTACTTGCATTCATAACGATATGGGTACAACCGCGCAACTTGGCTACTTCAATAGCTGTCTTTATTAGACGCATACTACCGACACCGCGACTCTCTGGTACGACATACCAATAATGCTCATTAGCCATTAGTTGTTTGCCGACAGGACTATTGAAATAAGTCAGACCCAGATAACCAACAGGCGTTTTTTCGTCGAATAGAACAAGTAAATCTGCATTAACGTTTGTGATTATTTTCCATAAGTCAAGCAAATGGTTGTTGACATCAATTTCTACTCCTAAATCGTTTTTGTTTGCTATATCTTCCCACGACTTAGCAATCGGTCTGAGTTTTTCTATCTCGTCTTTGTATATAATTACATTCATTTTGTACCTATTATCTAATCTCCTATCCTGAAAACGCTAAGGCTAATTGAAGAAACTGTTAAATTCGTTACCCCACTAAGATTTGCAACATAAAGACTCAATACATCGCTATCGGCCAGCACATGAAGTCCCGTTGCCGATATAGCCCCAAAATCAGCACCCCTCACCATACGATGAATTTCCATGTTACCGGGATATTCTATCGTTATATCACCTGTCGGACTCCCTTCGTTATAATTGCCATTCCCAGTCGTAGCCGAACCATCCAAAGCAGCTATTTCAAAAGTGTCATCGGCTTTATTATTAACAATAAACGAACCATTAGCAGCGGTATTTCCTAACACACCTACAATTTCAACCATATCCCCATTTTCTAACCCGTGTGCGGTACTTGTAATTACAATGGGTGTAATAGTGTCGTCGGTTACATTCGTAATATCTTTGGGGGTGGCAAATATAATTCCTAAACAAAAAGACATCTCTTTATCCGCGCCTCCTGTGGCGGTTATGGAACCGTGATAGGAAATTTGGTACTCTCCGCCAGCGATTGCTGAAAGGGTCAAAGTATTTGCGTCTGCATTTCCGACTACATTTAATAAATCGTCCTCATGCCCTACGACTGTAAAAGAGTCTATAACCGTGTAAGCGTCTTGGGTTGAAATAGTGACCTCTACACTGGTCAGGGCGTGAAACCAGATATTCGAGAAAGCATCGCCGTGTAATAAATGTTCAGTACCATCTCCATCCTGAAAAAACAACTCATTATCAGAGGTTGTATATATTGCACCATCGTCTACCACAGGTGTTGGAGTTGTAGTTTCGTTGAGATATAATTGGTCAAGCGTTGTTATTGCCGTTCCAGCTTGTGTTATATTGCCTGTAGGTGAAAATGCTGTATGGTTTGTCGGTGCTCCAGCAGAACTATCACCAATTCTAACCCCACCATCTGCAAATAAATCCAGAAAAGTATCTGCCTGAGAGTATATACCAACAGCACTATCCCTAAGATTTATCTTGCCAGCCGCAGTCATCACAAGAGGCCCGACAACATCAACCTGTCCTGCGAAACCAATAGTAAAAAAATCACCTAAAGGGCCGCTAGCTCCGAATATGTCCTCAGTATCACCAAATGCTAATAGTGATACTTGTAAAACAGCCCCTGTTGTACCTGAAGCATCTCGAACAAAAAATCCGGCATGAGAAGCAAGACTCTCTCCACGAATACCTATACTATTTGCACTTTTACCGCTAATGCTATTGCCATTGGTAACTTCACTGAAAATGGTTCCCTGAGAATTGTAGTTTCCTGTTCCTGTCTCAATATCTACATCAGAGCCGGTAATATTGCCCATAGAGGTTAGATTGCCGCCAGACAGCGTGGCTACACCGTCAGTTATGCTTGTTCCTGTAATTGCTCCTGCTCCGAATGTACCTGTTGTGAGTATATTCTCATCGCCGAAACTAATTGCTCCTGAAACATCTGTTATAGAACCGCCCGCTATTACCATATTTGTGTCAATAGTAACCGAACCTACATTGAATACTAAAGTCTGACTTGCCGGCGTTGCATTGAAAGTACCGACTATTAAAGAATCGGTAAGTTCTTCTGCTTCGCTATTTCTACCTTGAGTAAAATTATCAAGAATAAATGTATCGCTTACGCCTGTTGATTGTTGAGAACCAGCCCAACTTCCAATAAACAAATTATTGCTGCCATCTGTAAGAATACCTCCCGCTTCAACTCCAAGCATTACATTATAATCGCCGGTAGTTAATGAAGTCAGGGCGTTAGTGCCTATTCCAATGTTTTGAAGAGCACCTCCGATTGACGACATAGTGCTTGAACCTATACCAATATTCCCCTGATCTACCCCTGAACCACCAGTGCTTAATGCACTTCTACCAATGCCGATATTATCAATACTATTGACATTGTTCAATCCACTGGCCATAGCTGACACGCCTATAGCAATATTGTTATTTCCTAATACTTGTTTTCCCGTACTTTTTCCTATAAAAACGCTACCATCGCCAGACGTACTATTTTGTCCTGATTGCCAGCCAATCATCACATGGCCAAAATTGCTGACAGTTGTTATAGAAGAGCCTGCATCTGTACCAATATAAACATTCCTTACAGACGTTGTTACCGAACTTCCCGCACCGTCGCCAATCGCAATAACATCATCGCCTGTGGTTATTGCTCCCCCAGCATTTGTCCCTATTGCAATATTCTTTGTTGCCGCGGATGTTGTTACAGCGTCTAAAGCGTTCTGGCCTATCGCTATCAGATTGCTGGCAGTAGATAAATCACCAAGAGCGTCTTGTCCTATACCTATATTATTAGAACCCGTTATGTTAGTAGAACCTGAACTATTGATAGCATTTTCTCCGATAGCAATATTATTACTACCAGAAGAGAGCAGCGACAAGGTACTCCTGCCTATCCCAATATTATCGTCTCCGGCTAAAGCCGCAGCTCCACCAAAATTACTATGCAACGCTTCTTCACCAATTCCAATATTGTTATCTCCGCCCAACAAACCATCAAGAGCTTCATTACCGAGAGCAATATTATCATCGCCAGTTGTATTGGTGGTATGGCCATCCGCCATTGCATTGTTACCAATAGCTATATTAAAAAGGGCTGTTGAGGCACTTGATGCAAGAGCATTTGTACCCACAGCAACTTGATTTCGGCCTCTTGACGTCCTACCGGCGTCCTCACCTATATAAGTATTATTACTCGCATCTGCTGTGTCATTCCCTGCATTATGGCCTATATATGTATTTCTATCACTGCTAACCGTGTCATTGCCCGCTCCTGTCCCGACAAGAACATTTTGTCCGCCATCGGTTATACTTGTACCAACATTAGCACCTATCCCTATATTCTCGTCGCCAGTGGTTATTGCTTGGAGCGTTGATGTGTTTCCAAACCAGTAGTTGCGAGTTGAAATCGAACCTAATTCGACAAGATTTATCAAGCCCGATGTAGTTAAATTCTCATCTGCAAAATCTATATCGCCACCTGTTGTAGTGATTGTCGTATCACCATTTATGTCGAGAGTTGTCTGAAAGGTCTGTGTTTCGCCGTATTTTATAAAAAATTGAGGATTAGTTGCTTTGACCGTCAAGACACCGGTATCTACGTTACCTATAGTTTCAAGGTTTTCATCACCGAAACTTATACCCCCGCTCGTATCGGTAATGGAAGCACTGCCTAATCTCAATGTGCCTATTGATGTCGGGTCTGGAAGTATCGCTGTGCCTGTAACCGTTAAATTGGTTGCGGTCAGGTTCGTTGCGTTAAGACTCGTTGCGGTTAATTGATTCGCTATGATAATACCACTCGTCAGCGTTCCTGTGAACGTACCGCTATCAAAACCTGAAAGACTATTATCAGCCCACGTTGCAGTGCCGTCTGTGAAAGCATCTGCGTAAACGAATCGCCAGAACAAAGATGATGTGCCTATGTCAAGAAAACTGTCTGTTTTCGGCTTTAAGTGTGATGTGAATATATCACCAAAACAAACAGAAACTAATAATAAGATTATTGCAAGTATTTTTTTCATACAGGCCTCTCCCTTGTTTGTGCAGTTGTCCATGTACCTAAAGTTAATTGAACCTGATCTTCAAGATTATCGCCTACCTGGATTCGTCGCCATGTGCCTATCGGATAATCACCACTGGAATTTTTTAGTGCGTAATAAATAGCATCACCATCATTCAAATCGAGTGAGAAGTTAGCTACTGTTACTATGTCCGCAAGTAATCCCTGCAAGGTCTTTGCTAACTCAAACATGTACCTTGTCAATAATACAGGGTCGCCGCTTCGTAACGCAATTTCATCAAATGGTATTCTTATATCGGTATTTATTTTCTCTAAGCCCATTAGGAATCTAACCTCCCAGCACTTTGGAAATATGGTTTAATTGCGTGTATCTTTGGTGTATTATCTCTTTCGGTATGTGATATTTTTAGTCTATGAAAATCACCAGTCTCACCATTACAAAATATATAAACCCAGAATTTATCCACTGTATCATCATCACTATCGCACGAAATGACCTTTGATTTATAAGATACTGAACCTGAATTTTTGAACATTGCTGCAGTAAAAGACGCGTTGGCATCATTATCGACAAGAAAGCCTATCTTCTCGCACGACACTTTACGCCCATCTTTGGTAAACGGATTCCATCTACCCGATAGTGCCTGTATCGTAATATTACCATTTGAATCATCGGTTCCGTCGAATTCGCCGTCATTCCATTTGTAAATTCGTGAATTCCTGCCGCCTATTAAAGTAAATGGTGATGGGTTCCCGAATATCTCTCTTGAATCAACGGTTATACTACTAATTAAATCGCCATCAGTTCCAACTACATCGTCAAGTTCCTGGCCAGTTGGAACAACTTGGCCATTGAATCCACCCATACAGTTAAGGAAGAACGACTGCGCAGATTTATGAACAGTCCAATTGTTCTCCATAGTATTGTAGTCAAGTATTCTATCCATAGACGACGAGCTTGAATCAGCGAATGTAAACAAAAGATGCCTTTTGTCTCGTTCTCTATGTTGATAACCAAAAACACTTCTTATTTTTGAATCGTTAAATTCAGTTAATATATCCCTGATTGCCGGTAAGTCTAAATTCTTGATAGGCTGAACAGGAGAACCGTCAGTGAACAATATATTAGATAACCCAATTGCAACTAATCCCTCGTTCCACTCTATCCCTGAATACGGTGAACGGCTGCCGTCCTGCGAGGTAACACGTTCCCACTCCAAAGGTATAGATGTATTGCCAGTTCGTCTTATACGCCACAAAGAGCCTCCGTCAGGGCCGTCAAAAAAAGCGTAAACAGTTTTGCCTATCATCCCTGCTGCTGATATTGTCTGTTGCGTCTCAGCATCGTCTTTACCACCCCCGGCAATAGTAAAATCTGTCTGCAATACTGCACCAAATCTTAATCTTTGAGGATAATATGTTCCTAATTCCGTTGGGGCTAACAAGACCAACCTGTCGTCTATAATAAACATAAATCTACAGGTATCGACCTGATTAGCTTTAGGGTCGCCTGATTCAATTCTAATATTAAAAGGTACAACGGCGTTACCTAATCCCGCCCATTGATAAATCTGGTCAACATTATTTACTATGTAAATCACACCACGCCAATTAACTGAATGAAAGAAATCAGATGGCGAACCACTGAATATATCAGCAGGGGTACTCAAATCACTTGATATATCTATCATCGTATCATTAACAGAGTCATAGCGATTGCATCGCCCTGTAAAACTGCCCGCAGACCCTTTAGAGTCCATTACAAGAAGTTGCGGCATACCATTTTGTAAATATGTTTTTATACCGGTAATAGATGTAGTGGTTTGTGGCGTAGTTCCATGTTTCATCTGTGCGAACAAACTGTATCCCAACCGTTTTTCGAGCACACCCTTATTAACTACCATATTCTCAAGTGTAGAAAAAGCATCCTGCGGACTAAGCCACGGTTCCATACCGATAAACTTAGCAGTCTTAAAACTCGCAATTAAATGTGGTTTATATCCCATTAGTCAAACTCTATAACAGTTAAGGTTCGTGCCGCTCCATCTGTTGCAGATAAGAACTGGGCCGTTGCTGCACCCGAAGCCTGTTTCCACTGCATCTTTACTGTCTGAGAACCAGTAAGACCAGCGGTAACGAGCCAGTGTATAGATACCGCTTTCGGAATAGTTGCTCCTTGATTATCGTCAATCGAGACAACCTGCACATTTGCACCACCTACATTTATCGCAAAATCGAGTTGTACGTCATTGAGAGTTCGATAGGTGCCCACGAACATAATCAATACCTTGCCGCCGTTGAAGGTCTGGGTCGTTGTCATAGAGTCTATATCGACAAATGAACCTACAGCACCTATTACAGATTCGTCGGTAGCGTCAGTAACCTGGAATTCCTGCCCGCCCTGACCCGCATCGACATAACCCTTATCTGCTATAGTCCTATCGCCATCTCCCGATTCGGTAGCGGCATCAAGCAAAGCGCCATCAGGCAGCACCGCTAAGTCGGAAGTGTTAGCTTTTATAAGATTAGCCGTGCCTGTACCAGCATTGTCTGTAGCTGTAAGAAATGTATTATTTGCGATAACACCCAGCGTCCACGTCGGCGGTACTGCAAATGTATTAGCAGCGGTTAGAGAGGGATAAGCTGTCCAGGTCGGAGTTACTGCTGTGAATACATATTTCACAAGGTCATCGGAGTCTATCCATATCCTGCCAAGGTCATTAGCATCAAGATTAGTGGAGCCATCTGGTTTCTTCGTTGGTGTTGAAGCCTGAAAATATGGGTGATTTACAAGAAGATCGACGCCCATTACGACTTCAAGAGCATCGTTATTAGCTCTAATATCACCAGCGACACTGTTCCACACCCTGTTGTCGGCAGGTTTTGTATTATCCCAACTTGCGAAACAGAATGGAGCTAAGAATGAGAATACAATTGCTGTTAAAACGACAACTAATATTATAATCGTTTTGTTTTTCATTTTAATCTCCATAAAGAACAACATCTGTTGTCATACCACTTGTACTCGGATTGGTTGACGGCGTAACAGTTATTGTCATTGTTCCTGCACAATATAACGCCATCGGTAAATCTGTACTTGAACGAGTATTATATTGAAATACAGTTGTTGCGTTTTCGGCAATAGTCGCTTCCGTCCATAAAACAGCACCGTCCTCATCAGAAAAAGCTACTGTACCTGTAGCATTTGCATCGTTATCATTGATAGTTACTGTAATCTGACGAATAACACCGTTAATAATTTCTGTTGTAGTTTCCGCTGCTGTCTCGCCGGTTGAATGAGTAATCGTTGCAGCCTCAAACTTGAATATTTTATGAGTATTTGGCTCTATATTCCTTCTGTCAACATCAGCACCAAAAGAAAACACAAGTAATGCACAAACTAAAAAACCAATAATATATTTTTTCATAATTTAACTCCTAAAAATTTCTTTGAACTTCCTGGCCTAATAATCTTTTAATTTTATCTGAACGTATCGAATTGAACATACGGGTAGTTGTTAACGCTAAATCTGCTATTCTTTCTTTACCGCCTCTTGGCTCAAGGTACATTATTGCAGTACCACGAGCTATTGCAGGGCCGTGTTTCGGGTCCGCAAGTATAGTAGCACCACTCAACGCCGTCGGCCTGTCAGCTATCTGTAAAGCCTTGAACTCATAAATATCGTTTGATTTAGGATCAACATATAGATTAGTTCCATACAACAATGCCCTTACTGGTTCTGCTCTGTTCTCAAATTTGCCGTCAGTGAACGTGTCAGTAACAGCAGAATCACTCAAGAGAGTCGTGTCAGGTACAAACCCAGCCGCAGCGGTACTTATTACAGTAACATATCCCATATAAGCAGAATCGGAATCAGAGTTATCCAGTGCGTCAAGAGCCTTACGTGGTGTATCATATCCGGTTGCATTATCATCAGCGGCGGCAACGGTAATATCACCATCTTCATCAATCTTAAAGCTCCATGCACCGTATTTGTTTTGGGGTATCGTACTGCCTGTCAATACAACTTCACTCGTAGCTTTAGAATACGAAAAATCATCTATCCTATAACTAAAAGCGGCGTGCAATACCCTTGCGGCATTAGACGTTCCTATCGCAAGCGTTGGTGCTGTAATAAATTGTTCGTCAACGAATTGCCAATAAGGATAGATACTTGTTCTTGAACCGCTGAAATTACTACGCAAAAAATGATGATAACGATAATTCCCAGAACCGAAGAACAATTCTCTATCCCTAAAAAACTCAATCTGCCTGCCATTTATAGTTATAGGGTCATCGAGTCTGTCTACTGTACTGTCAATAGCATAAACACCGTCATCTACAGCCGACAGCGCCTGTGTAAAGAATGTGTCAAACTCATCAACCTTAGCGTCAGATGGAAAATAATTAACGTAATAATCGTTAATTAAATCGGTTACATCGTTATCGGATATGTCGGTAGTCTGCGAACGGCCTGTATCTTCTCTGAATCTGGTTATAAGCTCTGCTATGTTCCACGTTAAGGCCATAATACACCTAAGAATAAGGGGCGAACCGAAGCCCGCCCCGTTAAATGTTAATCTGCAACCTTGAACATACCAACAATGGTGATAATGCCATCAGCACCGTCGTCATCTGTAGCTTCACCAGCAACAAGAGTAAGAGTTTCGCCTGCTTCAATCTCATACTCTGTGTCTATAAGGCCATCAAATTGAACCCTGTCGGTATCGCTAACAGTCGCTAATTCGAGAACAGAAAAGATGCTATTCACACTATTATTCTGAATATCCCATTGGTCGCCAGCATCAGCACCATTGGCTACCGTTTTGAATCCCCAAGCGTCGAGTACAAGTAAGTCGTACCCAGTAGGAACGGTATAGTTAAGTTCCTCGCCAGTAGTAGGGTTAAAGATAAAATGGACAAGGGTGCCAACATCAATTTTTGTTCCGGTCTCGTCCATAGCATCTATAACTAAACCTGGGCCATCTAATACAACATTGGTTCCTGTAAACTCAAGAGCTTCATCAGAAGCGTCCCACAAAACACCTTCGGCATTAGTAGCTGCCCATAGAGAAAAATCTAAGCCCAAGTCAGTAATACCAATTTGAACAGAACCAGTTTCGGCAACAACACCATCAATAGTTAGTACCGCAGATGTAGAGGAAATCGAAATATCACCCGTACCGAGTGCGTCGCCGAGCAGGATTGCGTCACCATCGCCAAAAGCAAAAGAACCATCATCCAGTGTTGCGCTAATACCAGTAATTGCCAATATTTCGGTGGCAGCATTAAAAGCGATGGTATCGTCGGCTGTTACGCTGTTGATTTGCAAATCAAGCCCATGAGTACCGCCTGCAAGACCGATAATAATCTTAGATAATGAGTTATCAGTATCAAGTATGTCAAGGTCGCTACCAGCAGCTAATGTTATAGTCGTAGTAGTCCCTGTAGCGGCGATGGTTATATCGTCACCGTCACCAAGCCTGATAATGTCGCCATCTCCCATGCTAATATCATAAGCATTGAAGATTACTTCGTCACCAGTAGCGTCAAACAAAACTGTACTTGCAGTTTCGCCGAAAATTCTAACATCAGAAGTATTAGTAGCATCGCCTATATTGTAAGTTGCAGCACCATTGGATAATGCGGGTAAAAACAGAAGTGTATCGTCCGTTGATACGTCAATAGTCCAGTCTATACTATTATCTGCAACCGAGAACTCAATCTGGGCACCTTCGTTGATTTTCAAATCGCAATCCTCAAAGAATAACTCATCGGCGGAAGCGTCAAATAATACAAAATCATCGTTAGTCCCTGCCATCATTTTGACATCGGTACTGCTGGAAGTGCCGTCGCCAAATTGAACCTGGTCGTTAGCAGTAGTCGCAACAATAAGCAAATTGTCGGTCGTTTCGTCGAACTCCATTGTGAATGAATCTGAAGCAACGCTATCGCCAAATATGATAACGTCGTCATCGTTCATACGAAGGTCGAAACCATCGAAGATACAAAGCAAAGCGGAGTTATCGGTATCGAACTTAACTACATTGGTGTTCGTTTCTCCATGAATTGATAAATCAAAGTGAGTTGTTTCACCCATTCTGAAATCATCGTTTGCCGCTGCCGCTTCAAGATTAAAGTCTGTATTGTCATAACTAAATACGAAATCAGCATCGTCACCAATAGAAAGTATGGCGTCATCTTCGATGAGAAGTTCGTCATCAGTTGCATCGAAGATAACATTTGCAGTCGAACCTGTCCATGTCTGGTCGCCTGTCCATGTACCGATTACACCAACAACAGCTCCGGCCTTTGAAACAGTAAAATTGGCTCCAGTACCTTCAATGTCAAGACCGGTACCTGTATTCTCAATTTCAATTGCGTCTCCTGAACCAACCGACATTGTAATTGTTAGACCATCACCAGAAGTATCACCACTATACGTGAGTCCTAACAAAGAAGCTGTGTCGTTTTGTGTGTTCGTGATTTGCACAGCACCATCAGTAGCGAGAATTGTTCTGCCACCACCTGCGCTTCCGAAATCATACGCGCTATCAAGTGATACACCACCGGCAGTATCTATCGGGCTAAAACTGGAACCGTCAAGACTAACCTGTAGCAGACTGGTATCGCTATTAAAATAAACCAGACCTTGTGCCGCTGACGGAGCGTTTGCGGTTGTTGTTGGTGTGAATAAAAACGAGTTACTTGTTACATTAGCAAACGAATCTCGAAGGTATTGTGCAAGCAATACATGATTTGCCGCAATTTCATCGTTAATATCGGTTGTTACATAACCATGAGCGTTACCGGCAAATACCAGCATTAAAACGAATATCAGTAAAAATGTTTTCACGATTGACGTTCCTTTCTTTTCAGAGCCAAGTAACTTACTAACCCAACTCTTAGGGGCAAGTTTTTTATTAACAGCTATCAACTGTAAAAGTTTGCCCTCTATTTGATTTTGATTGTCAATAATCCTGTTGAATACCTTACATATCTCGTCAGTACTATCAACCTCACTAAAATTTATACGATTCATAATTACTCCTTATGAAAATTAAACAAATTGTTCTTTAGGTTGTAACTTATCAAGGACTTTGGAATCAGTTACTAATCCAAATGGAGCATTAGCAGGAGCTTCGCCGAGGAACTCGAAGGCAAATCTTTGTTTACCGCCAACTCTTTTACATTCCTCGCCCATCTGACCCTCTACAGGTTCACCAGGGACAGGTACTCGTTCATAAGTAGGTACAACAGCAATTTGCCGCCATTTCTTAATATGATACTCTGAAAGAACATGAACCTGGTCGGGGATAAGATTTATTGTATATTTACCGCCAAGAAGAGTAGTATGTGCAGCGTCATCCTGTTCTCGGTTCGTAAATATGTAATACCCTCTTTTACTTGCCTCAATGCCAAGTGTTTCGGGGGACGGTTTTGGTATTGTTTTTTCAATACCAAGTTTCGTTCTTGCCCTTGCAAGTTCAATTTCAGTAGGATTTTCCGGCAAATCTATAGGAATACCCGCTGCTTCGGATTCGGCTGTAATTGATGCACGATCAAGTTTGACTTGCCTGTCATGCTTGAACTTCTGGCGAGCCTCTTCTTCATACTTCAACCTTGCATCAATTTTTTTAGCATCTTCCGGCGTTATACCAGCTTCAGATTCAACGATAGGTATACTTTCTTTCTTTGCTTTAATAGCAGCCTCAAACTGGTCTGCCGTCATTGTACCTACGATACCTAATTGTCTGGCCTCTTCACGAAGCCTGCCAAGTCTCTCTGTTCCAGTTTCTTCAACTTGATTTTCCATTTGTAATCCTTTCTAAATTATTGTTTTTAGACATCAATTTTAAGCGTCAGGGTCAATACCACTTGTCCATCCATCAACATCACCATGGTCAACAGACTGGTCTGACTGTAATGCAAGATAGTACATTTCCTGACCATTGGTCATCAGGGCTGCTGCTATAACAATACCTTGATATCCGCCACGTTGCAGACTTTTATCTACTCGCTGCCATACCATACTGTTGTCAGTTACATTCGCGCCGACTGCGACATTATTCCAATCAGGTTCTGTGGCAGCAGTCGTACCTGCTGTAACACATTCAAAGACAGCACCTCTGTCGCCGGTAGAACCTACCGTTGGATTTATATAGGTACCCGGTTTCGTTGCAGTACGTGCTACAACTGTAAGGGTAGTACCATCTCTGGTATCAACCGTAGTGTTGCTTGCTTCCCAAATACCTATTTGCGGTATCTGGCTACCTGTATTGTAAGCGGTTATACCACCGGCATCAGCGAGCACGTCAGTTGTACCCTCAGTGTTAGTCCAGCCCTCTTGTTCACCAGAGGCCTCATCTGACTCCTGGGCACGAAACCATATAGTCTGTACTACAGCAGCATCGCCACCGCCAAGTTCGTGCATTGTGAAATAGTCAGGTATGAAACCAAGAGGCAGATTAATCAACCCACCGTCAGGCTCAAAATGTCCAACTTTAATTTGATTCATAATATGTTCCTTTCATAAAAATTTACAATTTTTCGTTTACACGGTTGTAACTAAAACGTGCCCGAAATTGTCGTTAAGTATCTGTGCCGCAAAATCCTGTAACCAGCCAAGAGTTGTATATCTCTGTAACGGAGAACCTGTTTTATCTTTAGGTGTGAAAATGAGCGGAGCAGAAGCAGAGTTGCCTTTTATCTTAACTGTACCGTAAAATTCCATTCCGAAGATAAGACTTTCATACCCTGTCGTGGCATTAGTTCTCGGAGCGTTGGTTGTAAGCAACCAACGGATGTCATCGGTAGCACCAAATTCGTCCGGCATTTGTTGACCTGTCTGGGCGTAGTTACTAACATTCTTAAATCCACTTACCTGCGACAACTTAGTCCTCTGGCCAACGTGGGTAATACCGATAAACGATGACCTTATCGGCGATGTACCCTGGCCCTGACCTGCGCTAATTTGAGACTTAATCATCTGCGTATTCTGACTTAACAGATTTGTAACGATTATGTCGAGGTCGGTCTTGTTGATGAATGTCCCTGTCCCTGAACCGTTAGAAGCTGTTGTCTGTGATGCAGTACCACTTGCTACATCTCTCGTGAGTGTGTCAAGGGTAAGTCTCATATTATCGAGCAGGACATCAGACATCTGGTTCTGGTCATCGGTAATACCCGTAAACGTCATCCATGAACTTGTTGCAATCCATGCACCATATTCTTTTAATTTGACCTGGATATCGGTCTTTGACAAAAGAATCGGTGTAGGGTCAGCACCTTCAATCAACGGTACTGTCTGGGCGGAGGGATTAGACCATCTACGCCATTTGTTCGTATCGCCGGCGTGCTGCGGCATTGAATCACTTTTCCCGAATCTTACATAAATAAAGGCATCAATAACCCTGAGCAATACCTTACTTTGGTAAAAGATATTGATAGGATGATTAATCCTCGTAGTCGTGTGCATATTTTGATTTGTTGGCATAATTTATCCTTTCAGTTATACTGCTTCGCCGTTAGCAAGCTTTTGCTCAATCTCTTCAACTTGTTTTCTTGACATCATTTGTTGGTTTTGAACATCGCCCGCAGCGCCTCCGCCAGCGGCTGAACCGCCGAGGGGTTGTGATGCTGTGTCAATGCCCTGCCTGTCTAAATGTTCTTTATTGGCAGCAGCATTTTTCTCAAGTTCTATAAGATTACGTTCTGCCATAACAGCTTCATAGGCACCTTGGGCAGTGTTAAAAGCTCCAACTAACCACGGCTTTTTCTGTTGCAATGTCAGAGCCTCTTGAGACCATGACATTATTGTTCCTGTTGCTGGGTTTACACTCCCAACAACCTGCATGAAATCAGGATGACTTGTAACAAATTGAGAATTAGCCGAATAAGCTGTTTGTTGCTGTTGCAACGCCTGGTCAAGTTGTGCCTTACGGTTTTGAACTTTGATTATGTTCTCTCCGTAAAGATCATCTGCGGTCAGCCCAAGATCAAATACGGCCTGTTCGTAAGTCGAACCTGCCTGCCGAGTTGACTGGGCTGGCTGTTGAACTTGCGATTGGTTCGCTTGATACAGTTCAAGTTGTCGCTGTGCGTAGGCAGCCTGTTCCTCTGCAAGTTTTCTTGCATCGGCAGCTTCTTTCAGTTTTGCATAAGGTACGGTTTTATCCACATCAGTTCCGTCCGCTAATTTATTGTCATCCTGTTCCTGCTGATTGACCACGTCCGCATTGTTTAGGTCTTGCTGATTGACCACATCAGCGTTGTTTAGGTCTTCTTTTTGCTCAGTGACCACCGGAGCATTGTTTAGGTCGTTCTCTGCCATTGTTCTATTCCTTTATTTAAGGTAATAAAAAAACGCTCGCAATCACTCCACGATGGAATGAAATACGAGCGTCTATTTTGTAGGTGATGCTCTTGTGTTTATTTAGTTTTTAGTTTTTTGACCAATTCCTTTTCTATTTGTTTGGGTCATTTATTGCATTGATTATTTCATTGATCTTTCTCCTGACATCTCTGAATTCACCAGCTATCTGCGATTGGTTTAATAGAGAATCACAGGGCCATGAATCGTCGATTTCTTTAATACTTACTTCATTAACATCTACTACTTCATTCGGGTCAATTGGCGGATGATAACTCTGCACAAGATTAAATATCTGTTGCTGGTCGTATCTTATAACGGCAAGATTAAAAGCTGTCTGCGTACCAATGTTATCGCCGTAAGTATCCTTCCATTCCTGCTTGGTCGGAATAAGATGCCCACTAAGAGGCTTGACTCCATCTACGACCTGTTGTTCGTTACAACCAGAGACAAAGCCTAATAGCGATACAACGAGTATCACCAGTATTGTCATCAATAAATTCAATGTTCTTCTCATTTCGTTTTCCTTTCACTCAATTTTATTGGTTAATGTGTATCTACGCCACTTGCTTTTATATTAAAGTTCATATTATTATGCTTCGGTGATAAATTAAAACATACCTGTATTCCTTCATTCGGAAACGCCTCTTTGAGTTTAGCGTTAGCCTCGCGCATAAGATTACGTTGTTTTTCTGAAATAAGTTTACCTTCCAAAACGTTTTCCATAACTATTTCCTTTTTACACTGATTACCGGCATTCGCTCTTTATTGAACTTAACAGACCATAAAAGCTCTCGCCAATCACATTTATATCGTTCCATCGCTATTGTTATAGTAATGAGCAAATTCTGCCTGATATCATACGGCATGTTCTTTGTGCATTTTTCGTCAAGCTGGATATCGGGGTTTATTTTTACATCCAAGACGTTAGGCATTCTTATCCCTTTCAATTATTTCTTCAACAGTAAGACTCCTGATATTAACGACACCAAGACTATTAACAGAGAATTTCAAATCCTCGACATTGCAATTATGCTCGTGTGCAACCTGTTTCATCATATCAGATATTTCTTTTTTAAAATCTTCACTAAGCTCCTGTGCTCTGCCAGCATACAATCTACGTCTTTTTTTTACAAGTGCTGCCATTTATTTTTGCTCCTGCTTCTCCCTGACACTTTTCGCCTTCAACTGTGCCGTCTCAAGTTTAATCGCCGCATCTAACAATTTCTGGACGGGTTCTGATTCTATCTTCTGTATCTCTACCGCAGCTTTAGCTCTGTTCAAACCTGCCTGTGCACGCTTCTCCATCGTATCGGCAATACTCTCGTGTGCCTGGCCTATCTGAGCCGCTGTTAGGCTCTGGGTAAGCCTGTCAGTCAACTGCTGCGATTGTATCTGTGCCTGCGTAAGTTGCTGTCGCTGTTGTGCCGCAGCCTGAATAGCCTGTAACGTCGGGGTCTTGAACTGCATCGGCGAAGCTTTGACCAACATCTCTGGTGTAATGATACCGGTAAACATCTGAGGGAAATCTTTCAGCAGGCTCTTTAGTTCCTGATAATACATATTCTGCTGGCTATCGGTTAGCAATCCCTCTGTCGGTGAGCAGTCAAACCTTGTAACATCTTCGCTATAAAAACCAGGTACAGGCTCTTCGTTAATTATCTTACGAACACGCTGTGGACTATAATTCAATTGAACCATCTTGACCTGTTTAATACCAAAATCACGTTTCGACTCCCTAAGGTTCTGGAACATCCACGCCTGGCCAGTCAACGCCTTACCGGTTCGATAGGCATGCAGAACACCGGAAACCTCAACATTTTTATCGTCAGTGCCGAATATCTCCTGATTCAAACCACCGCTTTCAGTCTCGTCCTTATCGATTATCGATAACATAGTAAATACAGACTGTGGAACTTCAGACGCAGGCATCTGTTTAAATATTTCTGTCAATGACATTTCATTCGGGGCATCATCGTTAGTATGAAGCACTATTCCCTGTCCTGACTTATAAGCATCTTCAGGGTTCATTAGATACTTACTGCGCAGAATCTTCAAACCCTGTATCTGGCTCTCAATTATATCCATCGCCTGATTAATCTTACGATTATACATCCGTTGCGGGTCTCTTAGTCCCCGAACAAACGATTGCAACTTCAATTCAGTTCTCGAACATTCAGGACACCATAAACCGTGAACCCATGTATAATTATAGTCTCGAATCTTAGTGGGGTTCTCACCTGTCCATACAGGTTCGTCGTCAACAAATATTTTTAACTCAATCTTATCCTTAATCTCTCGGAACTTAACCAGAAAAGGAATACCGTTAGGCATTCTAAATTCTTCTATAAACCTGCCTGCTAACTTTTTATCACCACCGGCATTCTCCGCAGCGAACTGCTCAAACGTCATTTTCTGCCCGGTAATACGATGCTGAACAACAGAAACCTCCTCAGTGTCGCGGTGCCACCATTGCTCGAACATCCGCTTACCAGCCTTGTTCATCATCGCAGGCGAACCCTGAAACGGCCAGTGACTTGTATGTGTCAGAGGGTTAATATTCTCAATCTCGTCAGCAGCGGTAGGAACCAACATCTTCGCCTTGTCGGTCGAAATCCACTGTCCTGTAAGTATATCGCCGCAATCACTTAAATCAGTTTTCTCAAGGCCGTGATCTAACAAAAACTGGTTCCAGCCTAACCGGCCGTACTGAATCAAACCATCTCTGTCCCGCCAGGATTCAATTAAATTAGAACCCTGCGTAAGTGTACCCCATCGAAAAGCCTCGCTAAGTACGTTATAGCCGCCGTGTCTCGCCATTAAGCTCATTATAACGCCTGTATGCTGGTTAGCGGCCTGATCCTCACCGGCATCGAAATTGCCTTGCGGGCCAATCTTCAAAATATGACGATTCCGTATCTCGTAGCCGTGGAGTAAGTTTATCTGACGACCTATCTTGTCAATAGTATGCAATAGTCTGTTCTGCCTGTCGGCACGTTCCATCTCGTCCAGCGAATGTTGAGCTTTCAGAGCATAATCGTTATCCAGGCACGCCTGCTCGTTAAACGGCTGCCAGGCAGTAGCGTTTAGCTCGTAAACATCGTTAAATTCAGATTTTGTCGTCTTGTCGTTAGGCATTTACCGTCCTCAGTTTAATTATTGTTGCCCAACCAAACATATATCCACATTTACAAATTGCAATATATTCCTCCTTGTTTTTAATGTATTTTTCTATATTACAACAGGGGCATTTTAACCACTTCGATTTAGACATATCATCCTGTCCTTTTTAAACTATTAGTTACCTCAATAGTATGTTTAAAATCAGGGTTTAATATTTTCGCGCCGTAAGTTATTTTCCACATCTTTTTGTCCTTAATATACGGTAAAAACCGACAATACCACCAAAACGATATTCTCTTTGTTATAGAATTAAGCATCATCCTGTCCTCGAATACTCTTTCAACCATTTACTTATCCGGCCAGCACTTACCGTAGAACCGCTGCCCAAAATACCGCTCTTCAACGCCTGGCACATCTCCTTAAACGAATCGGCCGGATGAGAGGCCCAGTCATGTAACGGTTTCTCGCGATAGACACGGTTCTCTTCGTCGTACTCACGACGGTAATGATCCAACGCCTCGATGCCGTCCTTACACTTATCCTCGTCAATAAAAAACGACGGTAAAGCGTCGGCAACGATATTAATTCCAATATCTTTGGCAGTAATACGAGGATTAACAAAAACATCATATCCCAAATCACGTAATGCTTTAGCGTACGATTCGCCGGAAACCTTACTGCGAGCACGACCGTCGTGCGGAAGAATAACCTTACCGTAGTTATAACCCCTGCCGTCCAGTATCTTCGCGTAATGAGCTACAAACTTACCGGTATTCTCATAATAATCTATCAGATTACGTCGGCCATTAACTAACTGTAAAAACCATATCGCTGTACAGTCCAAACCAATATCAAATGACAGATGAACCCTCACGGACGGGTCGTAAGGAACGTGCCGCAACCTGCCGTCAGCCCGTATCTTATTCATTATCGCAATATAATAACACGCGTCAATATCAACCTCGTCATGACAGTTCATAACGTACTGGTTATAAGTAGCAGGAGAATCAACCTTTAATCGCTGCCAATCCAGAATAGTATCATGTGGTATATGGTCTTGGTTCTGGAACGAATTAGCTTCAGAACACATAGACTCTTCCATAGGGGTCTTAATAAACCGTTTCCAACACCAATTATGGCCGTTAGCATTAGCAATTGTCATGCCCTGACGTAAAGTTACACCAAGTTGACCAACTAAAGCCCTTTCAGCAATATCTCGCTCGTTTAATTGGTAATCCCCACCATCTTCATTTTTCTCGATAATAGGTTCACCGTCAATACCAACAACCTTAGCCTCTAATAAGTCCCAATTCTCAGCAACTTTAGACAACGCAGGTCTACCAGTGATATCCGATATAGTCTCAGTCAATAACTTCTGAATGTCTGGTTGAGGAGTCAAAACCCGCCTCAATCGACCCCTGAGTAAGTTAAATTGCTTGTCGGTAGGGAATTCCTCAGCCTGTTCTATATAAAACCAGCCTATATTAACATTCTGCAGGCCACTCAACTCCTTGGCATGACGGAAATAAATCGTTGAACCATTAACAAAATTCGACTCCTTTGTGCCCTGTGGAACGTGCTTGCCAGTGTATCGTTTGTAATCCTTCATCGTACTATCGTGCAAATCAGTGTACTTTGCCCGCACAACCACACCTAAATTGTTATCGTAAGCCTGACTTAAAGCAATACCCTTATAAAGAGCCAGCATAGTCTTGCCAGTTCCCCAACCAGCTATCATAGACGGAAACCTCAAAGAAGAACTTAAAAAGTCCCACTGAAAAGGCTCGGCTTCAAGGTTTTTAGTTTTTATAGGCATTTAACTCCTATTCCAGATAAAATTTATAGAGAATTGGTTTGGTGGGCTGTGATCTGAGGAGTAAGCCCTATACACTGTCAATCTTCTATATAGGGTCTTCGCTTTATATAGAGTCTGTATATCTTGCTTGTCTTGTGAAACGTTAGGCATTGGCTGGCTCCTGTATTGGACACACGCCTTTGTAGTCGCTGTCGCCCGGCAGTGGTACTCTGTTGACCTCGCGCCTATTAAGTTGAGCATAGCTCTTATACCTGCCGTGGTTGATAGTGTTCAAGTTCCTGTTCAGTCTATGAGACTGGCAGTGCATACACTCACAGTCTGACTGGCCATAGTTCCGAATCTTTGCTGCGGCTTCGTTGTATATCTTCACAAGTCGAGGGTCGGAGTTCTGCCGATGATACTCTTCTAATACAGAATCGGAACAGGTGTCTAAATTTAACCCTTGCTCTGCTATAGGCTGCTCAGTGTTAGCTGATCGTGAGCTATCCTCGTGCTTGCCTATCCTGACACCTGGCTCATTTGTTACACTTGGCGAAGGTGTTACAGTTGAAGTGTTACATTGCCGACTAAGTGTTACACGGCATTTAGAACTGCATGTCTTAGCCTTATCGCTTATCTCAATGCCGCATACTTTGCATTTATTCATTCTCAATAACCTCACTTTCAACCCTTTTGGGACCTATTATAATCACCGTCTGCTCCTTATTAACCTCATTATCCTTATCGTAACCCATACTACGGCCTTTAGCTACGATTGCACTGACCTCGGCGCTGGGCTGCTTTAAATCTTGCGCACGCTTCCGGGCAGACTCAAGCTCTTGTTGATATGTTTCGATACAATAATCCACCTTTTTAGCTATATAAGCCTGTATTTCTGCTTTTCTTGCAATTATGTTAGGTTTTGTCAAGTTCTCACTTGCTATTTGCCTTAGTGTTGCGTTACTACCTTGATACTTTGCTGTTATCGCTGATTCTACGCCATTACCGAATGTTTGACTGCCTATTGTAAACATTGCAATGCAGAATAAATCCTGTTTTTCAGTAAGTTTAACGCTCAAGCTGCTTTCCTTCTTGATTTATACTTCCACCAGCTATAATTGTTACACTTAGGGCATTTTATAGCCCACTTACTTTCATAAGCGCATTTTGTACATTCTCTGATTATCACCTTAAAGCCTTTTTAGGCTGTTACTTACAGGAAATAAGCCAGTGTACCCTAAACCTGACCTATTTCCATATTATCCGGATGTTAGCTATTATTGCTTGACCAAGAGGATATGAGCGCAAAATACCCTAACTTTCAGGGTATTTTATTGCTTAGACCTGTCGGACTTTCGCTTCAAATACTGTATTGCTTAACCATTATCGCGGGACAGCTTACTCCGGTGGCTTTACAAAATACAGTCCAAGCCAAGTTTTACACCTGCATAAGATAGGGTACAGTTTCTTATGTCTTTATGCTGTTGTCGCTATCAAAGCCCGCGACTAAGGCTTACAAACCACTTAGAGCCTGTATTTATGCGTCAAGTAACAAATTGACCGGCTCTATTTATTAAACGCTTCACGGACATCGTGTAATACTGATTTTTCGAAGCCGTTTATCGCTGTTACTGCATTAAATATAGCTCTCCCCTGTTCCGGTGTTGTAGATTTGCTTTCAAGTTTGCCTAATTGCTCTGTAATATCTGATACCGCCAAACTGATTTTATTTAGCTGCTCATTCACAATTACATACATTATACCACAAATGCGAATTAAATCAAGAGAAATATCCGTAAATATAAAATTTATTTACCCAGTTGCGTTATTTAGCCATAAATAGCGACAAGAAGGTAAAAATGTAAGATTTATTTTATTTTTCCTTTGACTTTTCAAGCTGGATAGACGAAGATATATACAGATGATTAACAGTACAAACCAATTTGATTTAACTTTAAGCTCTCGGCGGAATTTTCAGCATCTCCTCTATGCTGTTGATCATCTAACCGTCGGGAGCTTATTTTATTTGAAGGGATTAAGATTATGAGAATTTTTCATTGTAATGGATGTGGCAAGGACACAAAATATGCCAACAACGAAAGTTTAATAATTTGTATTTGTGGCTCAGGAGATGTTTTTCGCAAATGCTTAAAATGTGGCTCGAAATATGATTACACTGAACAAGAGGAATGTCGGCATTGCAGGGCTATTAAATTAGCTCAACAAGTAGTTACGGGTGAAATTGGCCTTGTGGATGCTTTTTTACAAGCCTAATTGAGCCCGCAATCGGCAGCCGTGCGCGACTGCTGGTTATGTGCTTTAACTTATATTACTTTATTTGAAGGGAAAATGATTATGGAAACGAATAACTGGTTTGTATCAGATTATAACGGTAACCTCGCCGGGCATGATATGTCAGAAATGGCCGCCCTGATGTTAGCTGAACAGATGCGAGATAAAGAGCCTGACCAAGAATGGGAAGCACTAAACTAACCCCTTCACCAGTTCCGCCGGTCTGGGCAAAACCGGCATGCAATTATACTACTTTAACGCCCAAACAGGGCAGAAAAGAGGTTTGGAATGAAAAAGAACTGCTATCAATGCTTGAATAGGTCAATTTGCTCAACAAAGATATATTTCGACTCTGGCGCAAGCGACGAACACATCCGCCGTATAACCGCTTCGCCTGAACATTACGCAACTACGATACAAAATATAAGGATTGCATTAGCCGAATATTGTATGTATTTCGCAAAAGGAGCTTAATAGTGATTGAATCCGAAAGAATCAAGAAAGCAGCAGAATTACTCTGGCCGTTTACAACCCACGACATAACCGACGACAAAAAACAAAACGCAATAAACAACGCCCACGAACTATTAGAATGGGGCGAATATATAACAAAAGAGCTTAACCAATGAAATATAAAAAATGTTATAATTGCGAGAAACTACATCGACGCATTGCTTCAGGCGTTGGAATATGGGGTTGTACGATAAAGACTGCAAAAAGAACAAGTACTATGACCCTACTCTACTATCTACTAACAGCCACAATTCAAGTTGTGTTTCTGCCTGGGACAATTAAAGATAATGATTATGTAAAAATGAGAAAGGACGGTTGAAATGAGTAATCCAGACAAGGCTTATGAAATTGCCGAAAACGACAGAATCAACAGTGAAACACAAGAGAATCTAATCACGGAACATACTAAAGGAAAATGGACAGTTATAAGAGGGAAAAAAGGTTGTGCTGACCAAGTAGAAGATTGTTTGATAGTAACAGAGGATAGACAACATATCGCAGAAACATTTCAATATCGTAACACTGATAATAACGCTGCTGATGGGACATCAATTGCCAACGCCCGCCGTATCTGTTTGACTCACAACAGCCACGATGCACTTGTAAGGGCGTTGAGGAAATATGGAGACCACTCTGCGTCTTGTTATAGATATCTTTATGGTGGTTATTGTAGTTGTGGCTATGAAGAAGCCCTAAAACAGGCAGATATACCTGCGACTGTTAAGGCTCCGGTCTCGTCCGTGTAGTCATAGGTTTTTGTTATTGGCAGCATCATTCTCCTTTCAGTGCTTGCTCAATTTTTCTGTACATATCACGCCGTATCAAGAATTGCTCGCTATCTGGATTCCTGTTTTCATTGTATTTTACAATAGCTAAACACATTTTCCTTAACGTAATTGCCTTGTTAAGCTCGGCTTGCAGTTGCTCGATAGTACAAATGACACATAGCTTGTTTTTATATACTGGGTTTTTTTTGCATTCTAAGCATAAAATGAAATACATAATCATTCGGAATGTCATATTTTATGGTTGACATATTCTTTTATTCTGTTATAATACAATAAGTTACAATACAATTTCTTATTAACGATAGTGGAGGTATAAATTATGGATATTTTTAAAATTTTCGAGCAGTTTCCAACACAGAAATCCTGTATCAGGTATCTTGAAAAGGTCAGATGGGGTACAACTCCGGCCTGTCCTCATTGTGGCTCAATCAACGTCTATCCTATGCCAAAAGAACTAAGGCACCACTGTAACGATTGCAGGGTTAGTTTTAGCGTTACCGTCAATACTATATTTCACCACACTCATTTACCCCTGCAAAAATGGTTTTTGGCAATATCCTTGATAATCAACGCCAAAAAGGGCATATCTGCCAGACAATTAGGCCGACACCTGCACGTTAATCGTAATACCGCATGGCGTATATCAATGCAAATCAGAGAAGCTATGCAAGACGATGGAAACGAGCTATTACAGGGCATCGTTGAAATGGACGAAACATATATCGGCGGCAAACCCCGCAAAGACTTTAAGGACGACGACCACAACTCACACAAAGGCAAGGGGACTAAGAAAACCCCTGTTGTCGGTATGATTGAACGTAACGGCAAAGTAAAAGCTAAATCGTTCTATAAAAAAGCTATTACCATCAAAAACCTACTATCTCTTATTAGAGAGAGTATAGACACCAAAAAGTCCTACCTTGTAACAGACCACGCCCAGTACTATAAGTCTATGCACCGTATAATGCCCCACGAGTCAGTTAATCACACTATCGAATACGCTAACGGTTGGGTACATACCAACACAATAGAGTCGTTCTGGGCTTTGCTCAAACGTGGTATTGTCGGCCAGTTTCATAAAGTCAGTGTTCGCCATTTAGACAAATATATCAACGAATTTGCCTATAGATACAATAACCGACACAACAAAGGACTTTTTGCCTTGACGATCAAAAGGGCTGTCAGGTAAAATAAAAGAATAGGGAGGCGCAAGTCTCATAACCAAAACACTGTTTTAACGAAAGGGTTTATTATGTTGAAACATATATTGGTCGGAGGCGTTTATTTGTGGTAACAAATAGAATAAGATAAAGCTACTTTATAATTTAGCGAGCTTTAATTTCACAGTTTTTCTATCAGCATCCATTTGTCGGATTGGTATTGATTGGCGGGTTGGCAAAGACACAATCCGGCACATTCTTTGGCCACAATCACATTCCACCGGCTCAAAATGGCCTAAAATCATTTCTCTTTCCCGTCCACAATCACACTTATAAGCATTCATCTGCTTCTCCAAAAAAAAGGCGTTGACATTTATGCCACCCTAAAGCCCGGTAAAGCTCATTCGGAACACAAACGCAACGCCTGTTTACGCCGTGAGGCAAAACAGACATTAACGCGTTTCCGAATTCTAAACTTACCGGTTTAAGGTGAACGCTGACTCAAATCTATTTAAGTTAGATAATATAGGGTGTTTTGTGAGAAGTCAAGTAGATATTTACTTTTTTGCGTTCCATTCCATATCTCCACTATTTACTTGTAAAAGAGCTAAAATTACTCTATAATCACGAATACCGGCTCGTGGTGTAAATGGATAACATACATTTCCAGCTAAAATGATGATTTGGGTTCGAGTCCCAGCGGGCCGGATTTTTTTTATTTTTTGTTTGCATTTTATCCTAAAATATCCGCTAATATAATAGCTGGAAATGTAAAACGTTTACACGGGACTGCGTCCCCAAACAGCATTCGGAAGGGCAGCGGCATTTAGGACAGGGCCAAAGCCCTCCCGCTTTTTTTATGTTCATATTTCCTTACTTTCCATATCTTCAAACCGTAAACTATGACATTCCGTTTTCGGGTAATTTGCCCTATCTACTCTCAATTGTAAACTACTTTCATTCATTTGTCAAGCTTTTTTTTATGCGGTTCTACTCTAAAACATCCATCGGGGAGAAATAGCCCTCGGCTAAGTTAAATAACTGCGTAGGCATAATCTCTGCCCTTAGATAATGTAACTTTAGAGCAAGTGCAACAGATAGAGAATATTCTTTGCCTTTTGATAAGACTCTTGCAACAGCCTTAGAGCACCAGGTTTTCTTCGGATTAGGCTTCCAGATATTCCACTTACTGATATGGCAAGGCATACCCCAGATGTCGTAGGGGATAGCATCGTAGTCATAATAGCAAATACGTCCCTCCATAAAAGATTTAGGGTGTGAACGCCAGTTGCCCGGTAATCCAGCCATCTCACAAGCCTCTTTCCAAGCCCTGTCCTCTTCCTCGTCTGTCATTGGGATAACTACACCTTTCCACCGCTTCGGGTGTTTGGCTAAATCAATATCCTTAAACCGAACACATTTACAGCCGTCCCTAAGTGTGGCCGAATTAGATATACCACCGTATCTTTCAACAGAAAACACGAACTCAACGTGAATGTATGGGTCTGACCTCAACAATATCAGCCAGTCAATAAACGTCATTTTCTTACCGTCGAGCTTTGCTGCTCTTGCATCATAAAACATTAGTTTGCAGTCTGCCATTATTCAGTCTCCTTGATATTATTTTTCGTACAATTTATTGCATCCTGCCTTGTGCGATGAACACAACCACGATGTCTAACTGTATAAATCCACCCAAGAATTATCATACCTATAACAAACCCAAAAACAATAAGACCCATAGCCACAGCTTCGGCTCCATTGTCAGCGTTAATTTGGTCTGCCATTAGTTATCCTCCTAAAGGTCTAAATATCCACAGGTACATTCATCCATATTGGCTAATGCCTGTTTGGTGAATAGTTTACAAAATGGTTTGTGCCAAGCATACCCTTTCAGTGTCTTGATTTTGTCTTGCAACTGTTTATATTCAGCTCGCCTGTTCCAGTGCACAGGCCACACAAATCGGGGTAAACTGCCATTATGTTTTACCAATGGCATCGCCCAGCACCGCTGACACCTGAACAACTGTGTATCATCTTTGTTAATATCGTCATCTTTCGACGGGTAGCCAATTCGCTCCCATTTATGCCCGACAATTAAACATATAGCTGTTTTGGCACTCATTTAGCCCTCCTGTTCCACGCCCATTCCATATCTTCTTTGCAATATGCCATACAATTCGTTCTGCTCTGTTTTTCAAGTCGATATAAAAAACAAGTTTCGGGATGTTTCCTAAAATCTTCGTCTTTATTTCCGCAAAACGGGCATTTAAGTAGTTTTTCTTTGCTCATTTTTTTACCGACAAGACGTGCAACTCCATCGTCGATAGGACCAACAGGGTAATTCGTGTCTTTGCTCATTTCGGCCTCCAGAATTTCCACCATCGGTTCTTAATAAAACTCTTACAGTCTCCATTTGGATTAAGAAGTTTCTTGGGCAACCAATTGTCATAACTATATGGCTTTCCGTCGTTTTGCAATTTATTGCAATATGAGATGTCATTACATTTTCCGATTCCATAAACACAATCTTTGCATTGTTTCATTTTTTCATTCTCCTTTAAGGGCTTGTAATTCATAATCAAGTTTAGCTGCCAAATCGGTTTTTTCTCGAATCTGACTTACTATAGATATTTTGTCTATACAATTCTCACTCAAAAAACGCAAATCTATTACTTCTTTTTTTAAGTAATCAAGCTCAATTCGCAGATGCTTGATTACCCTTTCAGCTGTAACGCAAGCCCCCTCGCTCTTAGATAGTTCACCCTCAACACTACTCATAATAAAATTAGCTAAATCGTTTATTTGTGATTCCATACTCATAATCTTTTTCCTTTCTAATACCGGAGCGGGCAGGACGTCATAGTAAATCTGCTGCAGCTATTACGAACTGACGTTTGGATGTACGCCGCCGCTCCGGTATATGTTTTCAGAATCTCTTTTGCCACGCTCCCATTCTTTCGTGTTTTCTTTGTCTGCAAATATAGAAAAATGACAGTTCGTTGTGTTTGCTCCATTCAAGCCACAATCAAGTCCCATATCATAAGCAACACTTTTCTCTACTTTTGGTATATCCATTATTTTTTTCATTCGGTTATTCATTACTATCGCTTGCCTTTACAACTCCGCTTGGAGTATATATCTCAACATTCTTTGATTCGCCTGAATATCGCTTAATCAGCCAATCTTGATACGCAACCTCATCGAATTTTATATCTTTCAGGAATGTATTGATTTTCACTATTTCAGTACCGTTCGGGTCTCGCAGTATCACCTGTCCACAGCCCACGCAACCGAGTATGATAATCGCAATAATAACAACTATAAATATCAGCCATTGTGCAAGCTCCGGTATTTTCATTACTGGTTTCATGGTTTAGTCCTCGAATAATCTATCAATATCTGGATAATCTGTCCGCACAATATTAGCACATTGGATTAAAGTTTCTTTTTTAGCGGCGGCATCGCCGGCATAGGCGGCGGCATAGGCGGCGGCATAGGCGGCGGCACCGGCGGCATAGGCGGCGGCATAGGCGGCGATGCCGGCGGCATCGGCGGCATAGGCGGCGGCATCGGCGGCATAGGCGGCGGCATCGGCGGCATAGGCGGCAAAGGCGGCGGCATAGGCGGCGGCAAAGGCGGCGGTGCCGCCGGCATCGGCGGCGGCTCTCACGTCTTTAATAATAGCCTTTCCTTTTGCCCAGTTTTCAGCAGTTTCAATTGCTTTCAACGGTCGTTCTTCGTCTTTTTTTACATATTTCAAAGCCAATCTTGCACATTTACAGGCTGTTAGAACAAGTTGTTTTCGCTTTTTGCTTTCTGGTTCTCCTGACAATTTACCAATCAACCACAACATCCAATCGCCGCGTTCTGTTACTTCCCACCATTCCTGCGATGTGTTGTAATGTCTGATTTTAGTTATAGCCTCTCCGCAAACATCAAGTGATTTTAACTTTGCTATATAATCTTTGATTTTCATAATTTAGTCCTTTCAGGATATTCCTGCACTTGCAGGTCTTTTGGGAATTGTTCTATTTTCTTAACAAGCTTACCGTTGATGTGCAACTGCTTCACAAACACCTTTACGCCCGCCGCTTTGCATTGCTGAACTAACGACCTGACCCATTCGAGCTTACATTCCCGGCCTGCGCCAGAGCCTTTGGACTCTGCGCCGATGATTACCCAGTCAAGCTGATGCTGTGCTATACAAAGCCCCGATGTACCCGGACATTCAGCATCTTGATATTCGCTACAATCTCTATCGCAAGCAGTAGCGAGATTTAATTTCACCGCCCCCAAACACGGCTCAATACTTACAAACCGAACCGCTGCTGGTATCTGTAATCCTATGGGCGTTCGCAAGTCTGCCATTTCCTGATTTTCTATTGTCCAGCCGAGCCAGAGATTATCTCCAAACAAAGATGGATAACCAGACTGTTTTTGCCAGTTTTTTGTATGTTCCAATGCTATTTCTGGTCGCTTAGTTAAAATTTGGAAAGTATGTTGTGGACATTGGTCAATTATACTGAATACTTTTTCAATAAACTCAAACGGTACTGATGGAGAAAATAAATCTGTTACACTTCCGACAAAAATCTTACACGGTTTCTTTTTATGCAAAGGCTGTTCAAGCCTGTCTGGAAATAGTTGAATTTCCTCAAACGGTCTGGCATATTGTATTGGCAATTTCTTACCAGCCATATATGCTTTATGTCTCATATTATGCGACTTACGGGCATAGCAATATGAGCAGTTATTTTCACATCCTACGCTTGGGTTCCAAGAAAAGTCAGTCCAAGGGATATTAG